>ERZ842401.1984-NODE-1984-length-27997-cov-15.489514_pt1 | contig 27997 bp, 22 predicted proteins | sample MGYA00521270_ERZ842401 | MGnify/ENA primary metagenome ERZ842401 (study PRJEB31892, sample SAMEA3878208) | bioreactor metagenome | biome: Moose rumen | place: Sweden | collected 2011-10 | study: EMG produced TPA metagenomics assembly of the PRJEB12797 data set... | reverse complement strand
CAAAAGTCACTACATAACAGCGGAAACAGAAAAATTACTCCCCGTGAACCCCGTGCATCGTATGAACGGGATAAATTTAGCTAGAACTAACCAATAAACTATAATTTGCCAAAAATCCGCTGACACTTTATTGCAGCGTCAGCGGATTTCTTCAAACCATATTTATTTCCCAGCGACTTCCTGCACAATGGCCAGTGCCCAGCGTGCCGAATCATAAAGGTCTTTTTCCTCAAGATATTCTTCCTTGGTATGCGCCTTTTCCATGCCCACAGCCAGCACCACGGTAGGCACGCCGTAGGTATTGAAATGATTGGCATCAGAACCGCCGCCGGATTCTTCCAGCTTCACGGGCAGTCCCAGCTTTTCTGCCGCTTTGACAGCCGTCTGAATAACCGGCGAATCCTTAGCCAGCAGATAAGGGCCGTAATCCGGGCTGACTTCTGCGGTAATCCTGCAGCCGGTCTTCGCTGCGCCCTGTGTAAAGTGGTCGCAGATATCCTTCGTAATCTTATCCAGCTTGGCCTTGTCACGGCTGCGGCTCTCATAGAATACATCACAGCTTTCCGCGACCACATTGGTTGCCGAACCGCCACAGATTTTACCCAGATTGCAGGTGGTTTCTTCGTCAATGCGTCCCTGCGGTGCATCGGCGATAAGCTTTCCGGCTGCCACAATGGCATTTATGCCGGCCTCGGGAGCCACGCCGGCATGGCTGGCCTTGCCCTCAATATGAATCCTGATTTGATTTTTGCCGGGAGCCATGAAGGTCACATGACCGGGATGATTATGAGTGTCCAGCGTAAAGCCAAAATCAGCATGCAGCAGGCTCTTGTCCAGATTTTGCGAGCCATGTACACCGTTTTCCTCAGCCACGGTAAAGACAACCTGCAAAGGCCCATGAGGAATGTTTTTTTCCTTTAACTGCCGCAGGGTTTCCAAAATGGCCACTACACCGGCCTTGTCGTCACCGCCCAGAATGGTGGTGCCGTCAGAGCGGATAACCCCGTCTTTGACAACGGGCTTTACGCCGCCGCAGGGTTCCACGCAGTCCATGTGCGCTGTCAGCATGACCGTCGCTGCAGCAATCGTTCCGGGAAAATCTGCCACCAGATTTCCGGTGTTGCCGCCGATTTTTTCACCGGCCTTATCCTCCCTAACTGTACCGCCCAGCTCTGTCAGGCGCTTGGTCAGCAGGTCGGCAACTTCACGCTCATCATGGGTGGAGCAGCGAATCTGCACCAGTTCCAAAAATTCTGCCAGTACACGTTGTTCGTCAATCATTGTTCAAGACTCCCCTCCGTTAGCAAAATAATTTAATTATATATTCATAATTATATATTATTTTATCCTATGTGACAATTATCGCCTATAATATTTAAGTTCGCGTTCTATACACATACAGCGCTTTAATTTTGTCATATTGTACAGCAGCAAGCAAAAAAATAAGTGGCTCGTGAAAGCCACTTATTGAAGATACTTATTTATCGTAATGGGTTACGTTGAATTTGGGTTCCTGAGAGTTTTCCGCCAATTCACCGACGGGCACGGTTTCTTTTTCCTTGGCTGTTTCAGCGTCAAGGGCTTCGTTCTGTGCCTGCTGTGCAAGTGTAGTGGGCGGAATCAGCGCCGGGTCACCGTCTTTAGGCCCTTCGTCATCGTCCTTAGGCGGCTCCTGCGGTTCGTCTTCGGAAATTTTACCGGTTTCCAGAAGTTCTTCCAGCTGTTTGGCCGTGAGGGTTTCACGTTCCATCAAGGCCTGCGCAATAAGCTCCAGTTTATCACGGTTTTCGGTGATAATCTGACGGCAGGCTTCATAGGCAGCTTCCAGATACTTGCGGACTTCCTTATCAATTTCGCTGGCGACTTCCTCCGAGTAGTTGCGCTCCTGATGGAAGTCACGCCCCAGAAATACCTGATGGTTCTGGCTTTCGCCATAGGCCACCGGCCCGAGGACTTCGCTCATGCCGTACTGCATAATCATGCCACGCACCATGCGCGTAGCCTGCTGAATATCCTGCGAAGCGCCCGTGCTGATTTCCTGCAGCACGATTTCTTCGGCCACACGGCCGCCCATAGCTACTTTCAGCTTGTCAAGGAGTTCCGACTTGGTTGCGTAGTTGCGGTCTTCCTTGGGCAGCATCAGCGTGTAACCACCGGCGCGGCCGCGCGGAATAATCGTCACCTTATGTACAGGGTCAGCGTGTTTGAGCATCATGCCCACGAGGGTATGACCGCCTTCATGATAAGCCGTCAGGCGCTTTTCCTCGTCGTTCATGATATGGGACTTGCGCTCGGGGCCGGCCATAACACGTTCAATGGCCTCTTCCAGCTCCTGCATGTAAATCTTTTTCTTGTCACGACGGGCAGCCAAAAGTGCCGCTTCGTTGACCAGATTGCTGAGGTCAGCACCGGTAAAGCCCGGTGTCCTGCGCGCCAGAATGTCCAAATCTGCCTTTTCATCCACCGGCTTGCCGGAGGTATGCACCTTGAGAATGGCCAAACGGCCGCGTACATCCGGTTTGTCAACCACAATCTGACGGTCAAAACGGCCGGGACGCAACAGTGCCGGGTCGAGGATATCGGGGCGGTTGGTAGCGGCGATGATGATAATGCCTTCATTGGCGGCAAAACCATCCATCTCAACGAGCAGCTGGTTAAGTGTCTGTTCGCGTTCATCATGACCGCCGCCCACGCCAGCACCACGCTGACGGCCTACGGCGTCAATTTCGTCAATGAAGACGATACAGGGCGCATTTTTCTTGGCCTGATCAAAAAGGTCACGCACACGGGAGGCACCGACACCTACGAACATCTCCACGAAGTCGGAGCCGGAAATGGAGAAGAAGGGCACGCCTGCCTCGCCGGCCACAGCACGGGCCAGCAGGGTTTTACCTGTGCCCGGAGGGCCAAAGAGCAGTACGCCCTTGGGAATCCTTGCCCCCAGGTCATTGTACTTCTTCGGATGTTTCAGGAACTCGACCACTTCTTCCAGTTCCTGCTTGGCCTCATCGGCACCGGCTACGTCCTTGAAGTTGACCTTAATCTTATCAGCACCGCTCATACGGGCACGGCTTTTGCCGAAGGACATCACCCGGCCGCCGCCGCCCTGAGTCTGCTGCATGATGAAGAACCAAACGCCTACCAGCAGCAAAATCGGCAGCAGGGACGAGAACATCGTGGACCACCATGGCGGTTCCGGCGGATTTTCCGCGTTTATCTCCACGCCCTTAGCCGTCAGCTTGTCAAAAAGTTTCGGGTCTCTGTTGGGATTGTCCGGGGTAATAGTGGTAAACTCCGTACCATCGGCCAGCGTACCGCGAATCGTGTTCTGAATGAGGACAACCTTAGCTACTTTGCCTTCATCCACCTGTTGCAGGAACTGCGTGTACCCTACTTCCTGCTTTGTTGTGTTTCTTGTCGAAAAATAATCAATGATGGAAATAGCCACCAGTATTATCAACAAGTAAAACCCTACATTGCGTAGAAATTTATTCAATCCATTGCCCTCCTTCTGAGAGGTTTCCCCCCCTGGATTTTATCTGTTATCAGGCATAAATTTCGGGTTTGAGTACCCCGATATACGGCAGGTTGCGATAAAGCTCAGCATAATCCAGACCATAGCCTACAAGGAATTCATCAGGCACTTCAAAGCCGCAGTAGTCAATGTCAACATCGACCAGACGGCGAGCCGGTTTGGACAGCAGGGAGCAAAGCTTCACCGACTTAGGTTTGCGCTCCTTGAAATACTTGGAGAGGTACTTCATCGTCGTGCCCGTATCTATAATATCTTCGATAACGATAAGATGTTTTCCTTCTATATCGTAATCAAGATCCTTCAAAATCTTTACGGAACCGGTCGTGGACGTGCCGTTGCCATAGCTGGAGGCAATCATGAAGTCCATGCGCACCGGCAGGTCAAGTTTGCGGAGCAGGTCAGTGTAAAACATCACCGCCCCCTTTAAAATACCTACACAGAAAATGTCCTCTTTGGCATCCTTGTAGTCGTTAGTGATTTCTTGAGCCATCTCAGCAATACGAGCCTGAATCTGCTCCTCCGTAAACACTACTTTTTCGATATCTTCATGTACCATGATTAAATCCTCTCTTCTCTAGCCTGATATATAATATTTTACTTGTCACTCTATGATTATCCGGCAGGCATCTGCTGCTGCGCCGCCGGCCAACCAGCCACACTATTTCCCTGTCGGCTGCCAGCAGCAGCAGACTGTCACGCTCATGCTGCGGCACCTTATCGTCAATAAGAAGTTTTTTCAGCTTTTTACGACCGCCGGGCAGGTCGATAAAATCACCAACTTTTCGGGAGCGCCATATCAGCCCGCCGGAAAAATTGGCCGGGTCAAGGTATAATTCCTCAGGGCCCGTGTCTATTTGTACAGCCTCCGGCTCTACCCACCGGGCAGATACATTGTACTCACCGGCCACTGAAGTACCGGGATAGACAAACGGAACCGCTGACATGTCATCTGCTGATACAGCCGCCCTCCGCAAAGTCAGCCAGCCGTACTCTAATCTGGCCGCATAGCCATGGCTCAGTTCCTGACGGCTGCCGGTAACGCCGCGCTGCAGCAGGTTCAGCACCAGCTCAGTCTGCCGATAGCTGAGGTCAAGACCGCTGCCGGTAATAACAGCCCACCAATGACGGATAAGCCCCCTCATGAGCGCCGGATGCAATTTGACAATGCCTGCCTGCTGCAGGGCATTGTCGCTCCGGCGCACGAGATTTCCGGCTGCAAAGATACGCTTTACCTCACCGCTGATAAAATCATCAGCCTCAGCTGCTACCGCTGCCAGCTGGCACAGCCCCCGTTCCACCTCAGGATTATAGCCCTGCTGCAAGACAGGAATCAGCTCCAGCCGCAGACGATTCCGGGTGCAGTCCGCCACGAAATTGGTAGCATCCTGCCGATAGGCCAGCCCTTCCTGCCGGCAAAAGGCCAAAATCTGTTTTTTGCTGACCCCCAGCAGCGGACGCACCATCGCGCCGCTGACAGGACGCATAGCTGCCAGCCCTGTAATGCCCGTCCCCCGAAGGATCCGCATCAGCACGGTTTCCGCCTGATCATCTGCATGATGAGCCAGCGCGATGAAGTCCAGCTTCTGCTCTTTTAGGATGCGCTGCAAAAAAGCATAGCGCTTTATCCTTGCCGCCTGCTCCAAACTGCAGCCCTGCGCCTTTGCAAAGGACGGCACATCACCGCTTTCCACAAAGCAGGGAATCTGCCATTTGGCGCATAGGTCCCTGACAAAGGCCGCATCCCCCTGAGACTGCTCCCCGCGGATGCCATGCTCATAATGGGCGGCCATCAGCTGCCAGTTGTACTTTGCGCGCAAGCGCCATAAAATGCAGAGCAGCGCCACGGAATCAGCTCCGCCGGAACAGGCCGCCAATATTTTAGCCCCCGGCATCAATATACGATTTTCCCGGCAAAAGCCCTCGACTATTTCCAGCATCTTTGCGTCTGTCATAAAGCACAAAAGCACCCTTTTACAGAGTGCTTATATTTTACTGTTTACTATGCGCCCGGCTCAGTCAAAACGACGAGAACCACGACCGCCGCGCTTGGAGTCCGTCTTGCGGCGCAAGTCCGTCAGACGCTCATCGCTGTCCTTGAGGAACTTGGAAAGCTTATCCTCAAAGGAAGCGGAAGCAGCTCCATAACGGCCGGACTTACGGAAATCACGACCGCCGAAATTAGACCGCGGCGCACGGAAAGAAGGACGGCTTTCAGCTACGGCTACAGCCGGCTCATCAGCCTTTTTCTCCTGAAGCTGTTTGATGGAGAGACCGATTTTGCCCTTTTCATCAATTGCTACAACCTTTACCTTGACCTTGTCTTTTTCTGCGAGGAAGTCATGAACATCCTTTACATATTCATCTGCGACTTCCGAAATATGGATAAGACCTGTTTTACCTTCGGGCAACTCGATAAATGCACCAAAATTGGTGATACCTGATACTACACCCTCAACCACGCTGCCAACTTCAATGGACAAATTAATACTTCCTCCTTATGTATTTGAAAATACAGGGATTATTATACCCTTGACCGCTGATTAGTGTCAAGACGCACAAAACTCATTTATGACCGGCACTGTAGGGCAGCTCACCGGCTCTGGTCATGCCAAGTTCCTCCCTGGCGACCTTCTCGATATGCCCCAATTCATTAAGCTGCTGCTGTTCGGCCTTTAAGGCCGCATTTTCCTTCTCGGCAGCTTCCAGCCGGGATTTGGCCACAGCATAATCATCTGCTACCTGACTCAGATAAATCTGCTGTGATACCAATATGGAAGCAAAGTACATGATGATGACAAACATGACCACTGCGAACCAGTTTATATTGCGCCGCTTGCCTTTTGTCTCCATCGTTATACCTCCTTCCCTTTAATCCATAACAAATCCAAACTCTATAATAAACTTAAATCATTTATCTGGCAAGATTTTTCTATGTTTCCGACCATTGATAATATTGGGTGGAGGCAATCTGCCGGAAATATGAAGCGCAGTTTGCGCAATGAAAATGCCCCTTCACATTTTCCATATCGGGGCGGCCGTCAACCAGCTGTACAGCCCGGCCTTCGATGTAATCCATCATTTCACCACACCGGGGACAGACGCATTGATTGTTCGCATCCCGCTTTAAAATCACCGGCGGCAAATCTCCGGTGTTTATGATTTTTTTTGCCTTTTCCGGCTTAGCAGCCGTCCGGGGCAGGTCATGTTCATCATAAAAGCCGGAACCCAGTAACTCCTGAAAATATATGCCGCAATCATAGCACTCATACTTAGGCAGTATCGAATCCATATCTGCCCGTCCCTGCACGATTTGCACAGCCTTGCCATCAACGAAGTGCAGCGGCTTACCGCATTTCGGGCATATAAAATTATTGGTCGTATCTTTCTGTAATTGATATACAGCCATTTTTTCTCACCAATCTTCCCCGTAAGTTACGGATAATAGTGAATCTGCACTTTGTAAATATTCCCCGTCTGACTGTCAAAAACCTGCTGCAAAAAAAATATTTTATATTACAGCTTCAGCAAAGCCTCTGCTATCCGGCTGCCGGCCTGAGGTTTTGCACAGGCCAGCGCCGCTACCCCCATCTTTGCCAGCGTATCCGCCTGAAGCATCTCCAGCACCGCCGGAGCTAATTTTTCTCCGGGATGGAGCCACAGGGCAGCACCGTTTTTGGTAGCGTACACGGCATTTTCCGTTTCCGGCCCCGGTATGGGGTCATGCAGCAGCATGGGCAGGCCCAGAACAAATGCCTCGCTGATGGTCAGTGCCCCCGGCTTGGTGATGAGCATATCCGCCGCGCGCATCAGTTTGTGAGCCTCGTCCGTATAGCCCCAGAGATGCAGGCGGTGATGGGAGCTATCTGCAAAGGCGGACGCCTTATTTAGCAAATCTGCATTACGTCCGGTAATGACCAGCAGTGTCAGCTGTTCTTTAATGGTCTCCAAGGCTTCCAGCGTCTGCTCAATGCCCCCCAGCCCCAGTCCGCCGCCCATGAGCAGGATGACTTTTTCCTGCTGTCCGATGCCGAGCTGCTGCCGCATGCCCATCTTATCCGGCAGCTGCAACAGCCTGCTGCTGACGGGAATGCCCGTAACCAGCAGCTCTTTATCAGCAAAGCCCTGCTGCTGCATGTCCCGGAGCATATTATCTGTGGCCATGAAATAGCTGTCCACATGGGGACACAGCCAGACCTGATGCAGGGTATAATCCGTCATGACCACGGTCAGGGGCAGCCGGCTGTCATTCCGTTCTTTCCATAATGAAGCCGCCGCCGCCGGAAATGGATGGGTACATACCACGATGTCAGGCGTATATTTTTTATACAGCCCGGCAAAGACCGGCAGCATAAACCGGGCCACGCTCTGCTTGGCCAGATTGCCGCCGGCCTCTCCCCCTGATACCTTGTAAAACACGTCATAGAGGTTTGGTACAAAGCGCAGCATTTCCAGATAGAGCCGCTTTATCAGCCAATGGCTAAAGGCCGTGGACTTGGCCATAAAGTCCACGGTATCAATTCTGGCCTTTGGTTCCTGTCTGCCAAGCTCCCTAGCAACAGCCTCAGCAGCCTTGATATGGCCCGAACCGATGGATGCCGTCAAAATCAGGATTTTCTTTGCGCTCATACCTGCACCTCCTCTCATGCACACTTGCCTATTGTATCACAAAACCATAAGCCACGGTACAAAAAGTTATGCGCACAGCCCCCCGTCCACGTTCAAAATCGTGCCGGTGATAAAGGCCGCCTCCGGCGAAGCCAAAAATTTTATAGCAGCAGCCACTTCTTCGGGAGTGCCAATGCGCCGCAGGGGATAGACAGAGGCCATGTCCGCTAACGCCTGCGCTTTGTCTGCTGCTCCCTGCAGCTGCTTTTCTGTCAAGGGCGTCATTATATCCCCGGGAGCAACAGCATTCACCCTCACGCCAAAACCGGCCAGTTCCAAAGCCAATGCTCTGGTGAACATCACCACGGCTCCCTTGCTGGCACAATAGGCCGAGCAGTAATAATTGCCATGCACTCCGGCATCAGAGGCCACATTTACGATGCTGCCCTTAGAGGCTTTTAGCGCCGGTACGGCTGCCTGCGTGAGATAGTAAGTGCCCTTGACGTTTGTATCCCATACCTCATTAAGCTGCTCAGGCTGCATATCCTCAATGGCGCCCTCAACATAAATACCGGCAGAATTTACCAGTACATCCAGACGGCCAAAGACCTGTACAGTTTTCTCCACGGCCTGCCTGCAATCACGGCAGCTGGTCACATCACCAGCGATATAGCGAAGATTAGCGCCGACGCCCAAGGCTTTAACTGCGGCCTTGCCGCGCGCTGCATTGCGGCCCATAATAACCACGCCTGCACCGGCAGCCAAAAAAATTTTCGCTGCCGCCAGACCAATGCCCGATGTTCCTCCCGAGATTAAGACACTCTTCCCTTGCATAGTTTCCCTCATTTCAAAAAAGACCGTGCCCCTTGCGGGTCACGGTCCTGTTAATTGCTTATATCAGATGTTGACAGCGTCTTTCAGAGCCTTGCCAGCCTTGAACACAGGAGCCTTGGAGGCAGGAATTTCCATATCCTTGCCCGTCTGGGGATTGCGGCCCATGCGTGCGGCACGCTCTTTCACCTCGAAGGTACCGAAGCCGATAAGCTGTACACGGTCGCCCTCAATCAAAGCCTGCTGTACACTTTCCAGTACAGCTGCCAAAGCCTTCTCTGCGTCCTTTTTCGTCAGACCTGCTTTTTCTGCAACATTAGCTACCAATTCAGTTTTATTCATGTATCGTAGCCTCCTTAAAGAAGTATATCTTAACAGCCGTTAAAGTGCGGCCGCCCACGGAATAATCCGCTATAAGAGAATTTAACAGAAACATCCCGAAAAATCAAGGGCTTTCCGCGAAAAACAGTCTCTGCACCGCTAAAACTGCGTTATTTTCGTGCGTTTATGGCGGTTTAGTCCCTGCGCGGACGGATGTACAGGCTGGTCAGATGGTCTAAATCCGGCTGTCTGTCCAGTTCATACAGGGGTATCTGACGAATGCTTTCATCAGCCATGGCCAGATTGTGAATATAGGTTATCTCGTACTCGTCAGGATAGAGTTCCATCAGCATGAGCTTGGCATCAGAAGCAATGGGCCTGCTGTACACCTGCGTGATAATCAGCGACTGAGCCGGACTTTCCTTCAGGGTTTCGATATCCAGCGCGTCCAGAATGGTCAGCCCCTCTACCGGGTCAATGCCCAAACGCGTATACATGACCTCCACAAAGCTCATGCCGGGACGGATATCAACTTCCACATCCGTCTGCTGGGAGAGGTCACGGAGCAAAACCACCGTCCGCTCGGCCACCAAAGGACTGCCCGGCACTACATAGACAAGTTCGCCCCATGTATCAGCCTTGTGCAGCAAATCCTCGGCAATACTGCGGTAAAGCGTCTCAAAATCCTCGGCTTCTTCGTAATAGCCGTCATAAGTCGTATACTTTATGCCGGCTTCGTCCAAAGCCGTCACCGTGGGATGAATTTTCGTGCGCAGGATAAGGTGCTCTGCACCTGCCATCATTTCCCAGCTTTCCCGGGTGATAAGTCCGGCATGACCGGGGCCTAAACCTAATACCGTTATCTTTGCCATAGCTTCCTCATTTCCTTGCTGTTTTCTTTTCTGTTTGTCTCTGCCCTGCTGTCTGTAAAGCTGCCTCTTCCTCACCTGTTGCCAGAAGCAGCAGCCGCAGGACAAAATTGGTGATGTTTTTCTTTTGGCTGTCATGCAGCGTAAAGCGATAACCGTTTTTCCCCGGCAGGGAACGCATGCTACGGCCCAGCACCTTGCTGATGGCCAGCATGCCCTTGGCCGGCAGCCTGTGCCCAGGCAGCAGGTAAATATCCAGCGCCTTGGGCAGTTCACTGATGGTGCGCAGCTTTAAGTTACGGGCGTAATTTTTTATCCGCGCTACTTCCAGCAGTTTCATAACCGCCGGGGTTGGTTCACCGAATCTGTCGATGAGTTCATCCAGCAGATTGCGGATTTCCTCATTGGTGCGAATCCCGGCAATGCGCTGGTAGATTTCGATTTTATGCATGGCGTCGCTGACATAACCGCCGTCGATATAGGCCTCCACATGCAAATCAATAATCGGGTCAGGCTGGACTTCGACCACTTCCTTTTCCCCGTTTTGCAGTTTGTCTACGGCCTCTTCCAGCAGTTTGCAGTACATTTCAAAACCGACGCTGGCTATATGCCCATGCTGCTGTGAGCCAAGCAGGTTGCCTGCTCCGCGGATTTCCAAATCGCGCATGGCAATCTTAAAGCCGGCGCCGAGTTCGGCAAACTCCTTCATGGCCTGCAGGCGTTTTTCCGCCGTTTCCGTAAGAATCTTATCCGCCTGATAGACAAAATAGGCAAAGGCCATGTGATGGGAGCGCCCTACCCGGCCGCGCATCTGATAAAGCTGGGACAGGCCGAAGTGGTCGGCATTGTAGACGATAATCGTATTGGCATTGGCAACGTCCAGACCGTTTTCCACGATGCTGGTAGCCAGAAGGATATCGTACTCCCCTTCGTAGAAGTCCATCATCACCCGTTCCAAAAGTTCTTCGGGCATCTGTCCGTGCGCCGTCTGGATTCTGGCATCGGGCACCATAGCCTCCAGTTTTTCGCGCATGCGGTCAATGGTGTCCACCCTGTTGTAGACAAAGTAAACCTGTCCGCCCCGTTTAAGCTCACGCTTAATGGCACCGGCAATGATGGCGTCATTGTTTTCCACCACATAAGTCTGCACGGGGAATCTGTCCGCAGGCGGCGTTTCAATGATGCTCATATCCCGCGCTCCGACCAGTGACATGTGCAGCGTCCGGGGAATCGGCGTAGCCGACAGGGTCAGCACATCAATTCCGGCGGCCAGCTTGCGGATTTTATCCTTTTGCTTGACGCCGAACCGCTGTTCCTCATCCACGATAAGCAGTCCCAGATTTTTGAACTGTACCTTGTTCTGATTGAGGATGGCATGTGTGCCAATCAAAATGTCAACCTGCCCTTCCCTTACTCGTTCAAGGGTGTGCTTTTGTTCCTTAGCCGTGCGGAAACGGCAGATAACATCAACCTCCGGGCCAAAGTCCATGAACCGGGCATTAAACGTCTGAAAATGCTGCTGCGCCAGCACCGTGGTCGGCACCAATACCGCCACCTGTTTGCCGTCCATAGCAGCCTTGTAGGCAGCCCTGATAGCCACCTCGGTCTTGCCAAAGCCCACATCACCACACAGCAGCCTGTCCATGGGCTTAGGCCGCTCCATATCCGCTTTTATCTCCGCAATGGCCTTTAACTGGTCATCGGTTTCCTGATAGGGGAAAGCATCTTCAAAATCATGCTGGCTGCTGTCATCGGGCGAAAAGGCAAAACCCGTGGCCTGCCGTCTTTTGGCGTAGATTTCAATGAGCTGCTTGGCTATGTCCTCAACGGACTTCTTGGCCCGTGCCTTGGCCTTGGCCCATTCGGTGCCGCCCATGCGGTGCAGGCGCGGTACTTCCCCCTCGGCGCCGATGTATTTTTGCAGCAGGTTTACCTGTTCCGTGGGTACATAGAGCTTGTCATCGCCGCCGTACTTAATGTGCAGGTAATCCTTGTGAATCCCGGCCACTTCCAGCGTGACCACGCCGACATATTTGCCGATGCCGTGTGCGGCATGCACCACATAATCACCGGGCTTGATATCCCGGAAATGGGAGAGTTTTTCACCGTTGCTCTGACGGCGGACAGCCCGGCGTTTTGCATGGCCGAAGATATCCTTCTCCGTCACGACTACCAGACTGGCATTGGCCATTTCAAAACCGTTTATGAGCGTGCCAACCTGAATGTTGACACAATCCGTCCGCAACTCTGCGCCCTCTTCCATCACCAGCGCCGGGTAACGTTTTCTGGCCAGCAACTCTCTCAGGGAGTCGGCCTTGGTTTTGTCCGCGAGCAAAATCAGGATTTTCTGTTTCTGTCCCAGCCAGCGGCCGATTTCATTTTGCAGCAAATCCATCTGCCGATGAAAGGTTGCCACATTCGGCGCGGTGAAGCTGATAGTGCTGGTGGCCTCTGCTCCATGCACCTGCTGCAGCAGCATAGCCGAATAGAGCACCCTGTTTTCCCGGGCCGCCTCCTGCAGATTTTCCCAGGTAAACACCTTGCCCTTGATATCGGGATTTTCCCTGACCATGGTGCGAATCTGCTCGCGCAGGCGCATGGGTTCATCAAAGATGACCGTCCCCTGTCCCTCCAGAAAAGAGAGAAACACCTCTGCCTGTCCGGCACTGTCGGTCTGCGCCAGCGGCATGATAGAGGCGCTGTTGATATTTCTGATTGAGCGCTTGGTGTCCAAGGCGTATTCACGCAGGGAATCAATTTCATCGTCAAAGAATTCTACACGCAGGGGATTTTCGCCGTTGATGGGGTAGACATCAACAATTCCCCCCCGCGAGCTGAACTGGCCGATACGCTCCACTTCATCGGCATGCTCATAGCCCAGCTGCACCAGCCGCTGCAGCAATTTTTCGAGGCTCATTTCCTCACCAAGGCTGACGTTGACACTTAGACGCGCAAAGTCCTGACGGCTCATGCCTTTCTGTACGGCCGCCGTGGTCTTGGCAAGGACAATTACCGGGTCTTTGCGCATCAGGCGCACCAGAACATCCATGCGCCGGGCAGCCCGTTCCATGCTCCGGGCTTCTGCCTGCACAGTCATTATATCAAGCTCCGGCAGTTCCAGAACCTCCGTATCCGGCAGCAGGGAAAGGAGGTTTTCACGCCAATCCTGCAAGACCTCGTTACTGTGCACCAGAATGACCAGCGGCTGCGGCGCTGCCTTGTAGGCTGCGGCAAAGGCCACGTGTTTTTGGGAGTTGGAAAGACCGTAGACCAGCGTTTCCCGTGGCTTTCCTGTAAAACTGTCCTGCAATTTTTTTATGCCGGAATTGCCGCTTAAAGCAGCAAACAATGAATTCATCGTCACACCTCAATAATCTGTACCATTTCCCTGCTCGTTGTATATATTACGCGAAAATGGGACTGTCGGTTGGTGCCGATAGTCCCTGAATAATATATCAATATTTCATTATAATAATCCTATTTCTCCCTTACGTCAAGCCACGGACGCATCTTCCAGGTGAATTTTGTCCCCTGGCCAGGCTTTAGCGCCTGTAAATCCGCAGATGTCTTCGCCGGGAGTTCGCAGTAATTGCCGCAAAAACGGCAATCCAGACGAACCGAATCACGTTGCAGCGCTGCCTTTATGTCTGCACTGCCGCAGGTACATTCCAGCTCTCCGCTGGCGGCTAAATCGTGGATGCGATTGAGGGCTTCCAGCAGTGTCTGCTGGTGTTCTATGTAGCCATCTCCATCAGCCGGATGCAGGGCATCGTATTCCGCTGTATTAAAATCCAGAAATTCGGCAATATCCTGCCATCTGCCAATGTAGCCTAGTTCAAAATTATCGTGCTGACAGTAAAGTCTGGCAAACCTGAGTCTTTTAAGCTGCCGCCAGGAAATCGTCTGGCGGTTTTTGCCGTTGCACACACCGCATTCCGTTTTCAGTTCCAGTCCTTTGCGCGGCCGCAAGGTAATTTTGCCCATCTCGTGCCCACAGTTCCCGCACTCCATAACGAATTGCATCTGCCCGCTAAAGAGTGGTACATCCTGCAGTTGGATTCGGCCGCAGCGCTGGCAGTAGAACGCCAATGAACAGGCCGTATCGATAAGCATTGAAAATCCTCCTTTCCTTAACAAAATCCCAGTTTGCAGTCATTTCCTTACAACTGACTGTATCACCTTTGATAATACAGTATTTCTACGAGTGCAACGGCTTATCCTGCCTGTTACAAAGATTTTTCATTAAAAAAAGACCGTTTAATAGTTGATTATACACATTCCTACAGAACGGCCGTGACTGGGGGAGTATTCACGCTCTGCTACGGTTATGGGCTAAACTTATTTTTTTCTTTTAATCAAGGAAGTGGACAAAGGTTAAAATCGCTGCGCTCAAACAAAACCTTTGTCCACTTCCTTTTGAGAAAAAAATAAGTTCTTTACGCCCATCACCTAACGCGTCGCTTAGAATACTCCCCCATTCCCGGCCTCACTACGCAATATTTGTTAATGTATAATTCTTGCCAATTGCACAGTCCTAATGGTTAAGGCGATTTTTTTAGTAGTAACTGATAGAATCGTAACTTCTGACGGCAGGGGGAGACTTTTGCTAAGAGCAGCGTTTGCCAGCAGGCGTTAAGAAAGCAATTTTTGTCCACATACAAAAGCAGCATGAAAAGCTAACTGTCTGAGCTAAGCGAGTTTTAGCTTTTCATGCTGCAATAAATGACAAAAATTGCTTTTAGCCTGCTGGCAAAGCGGAACGTGCAAAAATCTCCCCCTGCTGCCAGCAACGAATCATCAACTTATTTTACCTGCAATGCCGCCTTCACAAAGTCTCTGAACAATGGATGCGGATTGTTCGGGCGGGATTTGAGCTCGGGGTGAGCCTGCGTGGCCACGAACCAGGGATGGTCTTTTACCTCCACCATTTCTACGAGGCTGTCATCAGGGAGCGTACCGGCAATGACCAGACCTTTGTCCGTGAGTTCCTGACGATACTTATTGTTGAACTCATAACGGTGGCGATGGCGCTCGGCAATATTTGCCGTACCATAAGCGGCCAGCGAATGCGTACCTTCACGCAGGGTACAGGGATAAGACCCCAGACGCATCGTGCCGCCCTTGTCTTCAATGCCCTGCTGGGATTCCATCAGGTCAATGACCGGATGCTTCGTCTCCGCATCAAATTCGGAGCTGTGAGCGTCCGTCATACCGCAGACGTGACGGGCAAATTCGATAACGGCACACTGCATACCTAAGCACAGGCCGAGGAAAGGAATATTGTTCTCACGCGCATACTGGATGGCCTTAATCTTGCCTTCCACGCCGCGGTCACCAAAGCCGCCGGGTACGAGAATCCCCTTGCAGCCAACAAACACCTCATCCAAATCCGTTTCCGGGTCTTCGATTTTTTCGGCATTGACCCACTGGATTTTCACCGAAGCGTCATTGTCGATGCCGCCGTGATGGAGAGCCTCCGTCACAGAAATATAAGCATCCGGCAGTTCCACATACTTGCCAACCACGGCAACCTTGACCTTCTTGGAAAGATTGTTAATCTTATAAACCATCTTTTCCCAATCGGACATATCAGCCGGGCCGTAATCCATGTTTAATTTCTGCAGGGCAATCTTATCAAGGCCCTCACGCTGCATCATCAGCGGCACTTCATAAATCGTAGATGCCGTGCGGTTTTCGATGACGGCCTCCGGCTGCACATCGCAGAACATGGCAATCTTTTCCTTCATGTCCTTGGAAATGGTTTTTTCCGTGCGGCAGACAAGGATATCCGGCTGAATGCCGATAGCACGCAGTTCCTTTACGCTGTGCTGGGTGGGCTTGGTCTTAAGCTCACCGGCAGCGGAGATATACGGCAGCAGCGTCACATGAATGTAGAGTGTGTCCTTCGGGCCGACTTCCTTCTTGACCTGACGGATAGCTTCGAGGAAAGGCTGGCTTTCGATATCACCGACAGTACCGCCGATTTCCGTGATGACCACATCAGCGCCGTCAGCCTTGGCTACATCGTAGACACGCTGTTTGATTTCATTGGTGATATGCGGAATAACCTGTACCGTAGAGCCAAGATATTCCCCCCGGCGTTCCTTATGGAGAACAGACCAGTATACCTTACCAGTGGTGATATTGCTGTTTTTGGACAAATTGATGTCGATAAAACGCTCATAGTGTCCCAAATCCAGGTCGGTTTCTGCGCCATCATCAGTAACGAAAACTTCACCGTGCTGATAAGGGCTCATCGTCCCCGGGTCAATGTTGATATACGGGTCAAACTTCTGAATCGTGACCTTCAGCCCCCGGCTTTTGAGCAGACGTCCCAACGATGCTGCCGTGATACCTTTGCCCAGGGACGATACCACACCACCAGTAACGAAAATATACTTTGCCATGGTTTTGCCTCCTTATTATTCCTGAATGCTTTCCAGCTTCTTCTGGCGATTGTTGTTCTCCTTATTGGCTGCCTTGGAACGAGCTGCGCTGGAACGGCTGGAATGACGCTTAACCTCAGGAGGATTCCACTCCGTAAGCCCCCACTGGCCATCCCCCTCATACTGGAAACGGCTGTCCATATTGATGAGGGTATACACCTCCGAAATGGCAGCAGACAGGGACTGCACCGGTTTATGTTTTTTCTCGATAACGTCGAGAACCAAATCCTTGTAATACATAGTCTGTGCTTTTTCCGTCAGCACATGATAAGCGATATCTACTTCCGAGCTATTGATAAAATCCATAATCAAAGGGTCTCCTTCCAAATCCAAAAATCACATCTGTTCCGGTGCCGATACACCGAGGATACCGAGGGAATGGCGAATGACATGAGCCGTCACCTGTACCAGCGCCAGCCGGGCCTCAGCCAGCTTTTCCTCTACGCCAACGATACGGCAGCGGTTGTAAAAGCTATGGAACGCACTGGCTAAATCGTAGCTGTAACGGGCAATGCGCTGGGGCGCATAATCCCGGGCGGCCCGCTCAATTTCCTCAGGATACTCCTCAATCTTCTTGATGAGGTCAAGCTCCGACTCATCCGTAAGCAGCGACAATTCCGGCTGTGCCCCCACAGCCAGCTTATTTTCCTCAGCCTGACGGAAAATGCTGCAAATACGGGCATGGGCATACTGAATGTAGTATACGGGATTGTCGTTGGATTTTTTCTTGGCCAAATCCAAATCAAAATCCAGCTGGCTGTCCAAAGAACGCATCAGGAAGAAATAACGGGCAGCATCGGTGCCCACCTCTTCCATCAGTTCGTTCAGCGTCACGCTCTGACCGGTACGCTTGCTCATCTTCACGAGTTCACCGCCGCGGTAAAGCGCCACCATTTGCAGTAGCAGTACCGTGAGTTTATCAGAATCATGTCCCAGAGCATCCATAGCGGCCTTGACACGGCACACATAGCCGTGATGGTCAGCGCCCCAAATATTGATAAGCCTGTCAAAACCGCGTTCATACTTGTTGTGATGGTACGCAATATCGGCAGCCAGATAAGTAGGCACACCATTGTCGCGGATAACCACACGGTCCTTGTCATCGCCATAGGCCGTGGATTTCAGCCACAAGGCACCATCCTGCTCGTAAATGCTGCCATTGTCCTGCAGGATTTTTACAGCGGCCTTGACGGCTTCCGGGTGCAGGGTGCGCTCACTGAACCAGTTGTCAAAGGTAACATTAAAGGCTGCCAAATCCTCTTTGAGGGTGGCCAGCTTTTCCACATAGGCCAAATCCTTGAAGATGGCAAGACGCTCTTCATCGCTCATGGACAGGTACTTATCCCCTTCCTTGTCAATGATGCGCTGAGCCGTGTCGATAATATCCTGCCCATGATAGCCGTCTTCGGGGAACTCCACCTGCCGGCCTAAAAGTTCCAGATAACGGGCATTTACAGAACGCGCCAGATTATTCATCTGATTGCCGGCATCATTGATGTAATATTCGCTTTCCACAGGGAAACCAGCCGCCCGCAACAGATTCACCAGTGCAGAACCGGCTGCCGCGCCACGGCCATGGCCTACATGCAGCAGGCCCGTGGGATTGGCGCTGACGTACTCCACCTGAATTTTCGGAGCATCCTTTTTGGGCAGCTGACCATAATTTTCGCCAGCTTCAAGGATTTTCTGGAAGGAATCATAGAGCACATTGCCCTTTAAATAGAAGTTCAGAAAACCGGGGCCGGCAATCTGTGCATGGTCGAGCCAATCGCCCTCAATGCGCTTTACCAGTTCCTCGGCAATCTGCCGGGGAGCCTTATGAAACACCCGGGCCGACTGCATGGCAAAATTGGTGGCAAAATCGCCAAATTCTTTTTGGGGCGGCACTTCCAGCACTACCTTCGGCAGCTCCCCTTCCGGGAACACGCCATCGGCAATGGCACTTTTCGCAGCGGCAACAATTGCTTCTGTCAGTGTGTCTTTAATATCCAATCCAAAATCCTCCTAATTTATTTATACCCACCATTTAGGGCACAGATACCCCTAAAGGGCATGTATTGCTACATCTAAAGTGTTATGACCCTGCAGGGCATCGTTAAGGAACAAATCATATTCTGCCTTAATCCGGCCCTGACAGCCGTCAAAATAAATATCCAGCCGTTTCGTGTCTACCAGCAAATCAAAATTACCGTAGGGCGTTCTATACACACTACGGGTCTTATTGCCCAGCCGAAACTCCAGCTGCATATCCACAGCTCCACGACGGATAAGCGTCATCCCCTCAAGGGAAAACTTCAGCACCGTAGGCACAACCGTATCGTGAAGAGAGGCATCTTCATAGCGCACATAATGTTTGCCTGCGCGAGCGGAGTATTTCCCCTGTGCCGTGGAACGCAGGACGGTCTTATCCCCTGCCGTATCCACCTGCACGCCCTCCACAGTCACTTGAACTTCCAGTGCGTCCGCCATAAAGCCACCTCTTTAAAACATACTGTACACCATTATAAACCAAACTCCAAACCTTGCCAACAGTTTTTTTCCTTTTTTACGCTCCTCACACTCCCTGCACTTCCGTTCCCTGCCGTCCCCCCAGACGGCTTTGCTCTGCTATGGCTAGGCAAGAAAAAAGCAAATCTGACCGACATATAAAATCAGCGTGAAAAGCCATTTGTCTGAGCAAAGCTCAGTCTATGGCTTTTCACGCTAAATAAAAGGTCAAATTATTTTCAGCTTATCAAACTTTAAATCTCTCAATCTCGTGAGCCAGCTGTTCAGCCTGTTCAGCCAGACTGCGGGTTGCCGCGGCAATTTCCTGGGCAGACGCCGACTGTTCTTCCGTAGTTGCCGAGACTGTCTCAGCGCGTTCTGCATTAGACGTACTGATATCGGCTATATCCCTTACGGCTTTCTGCATTAAGTCAGTCCCATCAGACACGGACTTGATGCTTCGGGATACTTCCATAATACCCTCAGCCAGAGCATCAATATCAATCTTGATGGATTTGAATATTTCATCAGCCTCTTTTACGGAATCAATGCTGCTGGCTACGCTTTCAGCGCTTTCCTCACTGGCGTTTACTGCCTGCTTCATATCCGTCTGAATCTTGCTGACCAGATTAGCTATCTGCTGCGTCGAGTTTGCCGACTCCTCGGCCAGCTTTCTGACCTCATCCGCCACTACGGCAAACCCACGCCCGTATTCACCGGCTCTGGCGGCTTCAATGGCCGCATTCAGCGCCAGCAGATTGGTCTGTTCAGCAATCCCCGATATGAGTTCTACGATTCTGCCGATTTCGTCCGAACTTCTGGCCAGCTCCTTGATGGAATTTTTCACGGTGGTCGTGCTTTCATTGATGGTGTGCATAGATTCTACCACCTTATGAATGGAATCACGTCCCACATTGACACTGCCCACGGTCTTTTCTGTTACGACGGCAATGGCATCTGCATGTTCTGCTACTCTGGTGGTGCGCTCGTCCATCTCCACAGCCGTCTTATCGGCGCTGGCTGCCGAGTCCGACTGATCAGCAATACCGGCGGCAATGTCGGCTATCTGCTGAGCTGACTGCGTGGCAGCCTCTGCGGACTGATGGGAAGCTGCGGTCAGCTCTTCTGCCGAGGCCGATACCTTTTCAGCATTCTTCTGAATATGACCGATAAGCTCCCGGATAGTGCCCCGCATCTGCTTAAAGCCCCGGGCCAAATCACCCAGCTCGTCATTCGTATCAACAGTCAGCGGACGCGAACGCAGGTCACCGTTATTGATGGCGATACATTCCTCGCGCAGCGCCACCACCGGGTCACACATCTTTTTAGCCACTACCCAGATAATGCCGCTGATAATCAGCACCATAACTAAGCCTACCAGCCCCATAATCCTTATCAGGCTGTAAGCATCGGCCCGTACTTCTGCGATAGGTGCCACCGACACGGCAATCCATGTACGATGTCCCAGATGCACCGGAGTAAACACCGCCTGTGAAGCTACGCCTTGGGAGGTGGTGTATTCCGCAGAAATCTGCTTATCCTGCTGTACGGCACTGGTAAAGCCGTTTACCAAGGCCATATCCAGCTTTTTGCTGGAAACTTCCTTGGATAAATCCATCTTGCCGACCTCTTCCGGCAGCTGGGCATAGGCAATGCAGATACCGTCCTGGTCAGCGATATAGACACGGCCGTTTTCCATGTACTTGATTTCGCCTACCAGTTTGGTGATATCGTCCAGTTCAATGGTGCCATATACTATTCCTGTAAGGACACCGTTATCCATTACCGGATATGCCATAATCGTTATGAGCTTGCCGCTGGTTCCCGACACAGACGGCCCCGTCATGACAGGCTTTTTCGTCTCGCGCACCTGCTTGATATAATCTCTGGTCGTGCGGTCCATATCCTTGTTCTTATCGCTGACAGCATGCCCTTCCGGGTCTGAATAAGCCAGCATGGTAAAGTTTTTCCGCTTGGCTAAAGTATCAGCCAGTACCTTGACCCGTTCTTCCCTCGTGCCTCTGATTATCACGGGATTGCTGGTCAGTGCCTCTACCGTAAGCTCACGTTCCTGATAGATTTTTTCGATATGCTGGGCTGTCCCCTCGCCTATTTTCTGGGCGATTAAGTCCGTATTCCTCGTCAGCGCCGAACTGGACATATAGTAGCTAATAGCAAAAAACACTACAAAGCTGCCCACAAACAAAGGGATAAACCCTGCCAGAAATTTAAACCGCAGACTGTTAAATTTCATTGTCTCCTCCTCGTTTTGATATTCCCAAATACCTTATACCTAAAAAAGCATTGTACACATTAAACTGCTTACAATGCTAATTCCATCAAAGTATATCATACCCTATAAATTACCGCAATACATCATTATTTACACATGACATTCTAAAAAGGGGACTGCAACCAAAGTTTTCTTTGTCACAGTCCCCATTTCTTACTGCTGCTCAACGGCAATATCCAATTCTAACACATGTCCGGCCAAATCCATTTCCACCGTGAGATAATTATCATCGCTTATCTTCACCTGAAAATTCTCCCCGATGGACAGGGACGGTGTGGAAATATCTACTTCCAGCCCCATGCCCGTGAGGTTTGTTGCGGCATTGGCAGTCAGCATATTGCTCATCTCTGAAATCGCACTTTGCGCCATGGCGTCAAATTCTGCCACCGGCATCCCCATCATCATAGTCGATGCGATAAACTTCGCCGTGTCTTCGGTCATATTATAGACCACATTCCCACGAATCTGCTTGGTAAAGCCCACAATAACAGATACCCCAAGGCTCACCGCATTCTTCGTTTTTACTCCCATTTTTACCCGTTTAGGCTCAGCAAAGCCAATTTGTGGCATCACGGTTGTGAATGCATCGACGAACGGATTAACTAATTTTGCATCCATCTTATCATTCTCCTTCCGCAAATCCTACACTCATGTTAATATCTCCAACTCGTGTCTTGGCACAAATACGGAAGGTTGTTAGCTTGGGACTGGCAATGCGTATCCTGTTGCCCACGATAGTCCCCGGCGGCGTAATACGCATTTCCTTATCTTTGAACACATCATTGATGTTTGACACACCACGACCCACGATGATATTCACGGCCTCTTCTACAGATTCACTGGCCTCATCTTCCGTAATATCCTCTGCACTCTCCTTGTCCAGCATAATCATCGAGAACTTATGCATGGTATCCATGTCCATGTAGACAATGGCTCGGCCATTGGGCAGGCCCGTAAGGCCTACGATAACGGCAATGCCGCTGACATCCAAAAAGGCGCGGCTGTCCTCCTCCAGTTCGACCTCGCTATGAATCCCGGTCATGCTGAAAATGCCCTGCTGAAGAGCGCGTACAAATGGTTTGGCATAAGACTCGCGCAGGACAGCCACCTTGCCCACCTTGTTCTGGCAGAGAATCATCAGTGTATCAATAAGCTCATTTACACTGACCGGCTTCTGCAAAAAGGCACTGATCCCTGCTTCACGTCCCTTGGCTACCAGACTGGCATCCTTCATAGCACTAATCATTACAATTTTAGCATCAGGGTCTACAGCACGAATTCTACGGCTACATTCAATGCCGTCGGCATCGGGAAGGTTCATGTCCATGGTCACTACAGCCGGCTTGGTCTGCTCATAAAGCTCCACCGCCTCAGCAGCATTTTTGGCTTGTGCACATACCTCGAAGTTGGTCTTGGCCAGATTACCTTCGAGCATTGCACGGCTGACCTTCGAATCATCGACGATCAATACTTTGACTTTCTCCACAAATGCTCACCTGCTTCTCTAATTTTTCCTTACACTTTTATTATCTAAATCATACATGAATCTCAATAACTAGATTTTCGCTATGCTGTGATAAAATCCCTGCTAATTAAAAAAATTATTTTAGATTTCGCTATTTCCTACAGCATCAAAAGTTTCAGTAATGGAAGCTGACGGCTCCCTGTCAAGCCTGCTCACGACATAGACTGCCAGCAGGGACAGGATAAAGCCGGGCACGATTTCATAAAGCCCCAGCCAGTCAATCTGCTTCCAGACCAGAACCGTAACACCGCCGACAACAATCCCGGCCAGTACGCCGTTGCGCGTTGTCCTGCGCCAAAAGAGGGAACAAAGCAGCGCCGGCCCAAAGGCTGCCCCAAAACCGGCCCAGGCATAGGCCACCATATCCAGAATAAAGCTCGATGGATTAAGGCCGATAAAAATAGCCAGCGAGGCGATAATCAGCACAGAAGCGCGGCTGATCCAGATGAGTTCCGTCTGCTCGGCTTCCTTTCGCAGCAGCGTGCGGTAAAAATCCTGGGCAAAGGCCGAAGCCGCCACCAGCAACTGCGCCGAGGCTGTACTCATAATCGCTGCCAGCACTGCTGAAAGGATTAAGCCTGCCACCACCGGAGGGAAGAGCTGATTCGTCATCACCAAAAAGACCGTTTCCGAATCCGTCCCCGACAAGGTGTCTGTCAGGAACACACGCCCCACCATGCCTACTGCCACGGCAGCAGCCAAAGACAGCACCACCCAGGTCATGGCAATACGGGTAGCCTGCTTAATTTCCCGGGAACTGGAAATCGCCATAAAACGCACCAAAATATGGGGCTGGCCGAAGTAACCGATACCCCATGCCAGCAAAGACAGCAATTCAATCGCCCCCAGGGTTGACCCGTCAGGCTTGGTAAAGGGCTCCAGCATGGAATGGCTGACTTCGTCAATGGCCGTAACTGTAGCCGTAAAGCCCCCCATTTCCATACCGGCAGTAATAGGCACAATCAAAATGGCAAAGAACATCATCACGCCCTGAATAAAATCCGTGCGGGATACAGCGAGAAAGCCGCCCACCAGCGTATAAAACACCACTGAACCGGCGCCGATGAAAATAGCGTATTCATAGGGAATGCCGAAGACCGTTTCAAACAAACGCCCCGAAGACACAAAGCCCGAAGAAGTATAGATAGTAAAGAAAATCAGAATAAACACCGCCGGGATAGTCCGCAGCAGGCCACTGTTATCCTCAAAGCGATTTTCCAAAAACTGGGGCAGTGTCAGGGAATTTTTAGCCAGCTCCGTGTATTTGCGCAGCCGGGCAGCCACAAAATGCCAGTTGGCCCATGTCCCGATAGCAATGCCCACCGCTATCCAGCCGGCATTAAGACCGGCAAGATAGGCAAACCCCGGCACCCCCATCAGCATCCAGCCGCTCATGTCCGAGGCCTCGGCACTCATGGACGTCACCCATGCTCCCAGCTTACGGTTGCCCAAAAAATAATCGCTCATGTTTTTGGTACGGCGGTAATAATAAACGCCAATGGCCATCATCAGGCCAATATACAGAATAAAAGTATTGATAACTGCTAACTGATGTGTCAAAAAAGTTCCTCCTTAACATAATTTCATATTTACAACAACAGCTTAAATTATACTGTGACTCACCTGCTTTTGGCAACTTTATTTTTATAGTAACTATATCTTTATTGTCATAGAGGACACTTTTTTGCTCATTTTTATCCGAAAAATTTCCATTTGGCAGGAAAAAACACTTGCATTCTCGAAATTCATCACTTATAATAGCTAAGGTTTTTTGGAAACTCCCATTTAAACGCAGATGGCCTTAGTGTATATCCGTATAGGCATAATCTGCGCTCTTTTCGTGCGTGCAAAAATATTTGTACGATATTTTAGGAGGAAAGTGCCCATGAATAAGTATGATGTTGTAATTGTTGGCGGCGGCCCGGCAGGCGTTTTCGCTGCGTATGAGCTGGCAGAAAAAAGCCCCGGATTAAAGGTGCTGCTGCTGGAAAGCGGCAAGGATATTTACACCCGTGTCTGCCCCATTTCGGCAGGCAAGGTAAAAAGCTGTATCGGCTGCAAGCCCTGCAGCATCATGCGCGGCTTCGGTGGTGCCGGTGCTTTCTCCGACGGCAAATACAACTTCACCACCCAGTTTGGCGGCTGGCTCAACGAGTACCTGTCCGATGACGAGGTCATGGATTTAATTTATTATGTAGATAAAATCAATATGAAGCACGGCGCTCCGGCGCAGGTATTCAGCACGGAAAACTCCGACATCGGCTACCGCGCCCTCCAGTACGACCTGCACCTGCTGTCTGCCAGCGTGCGCCACCTAGGCACGGAAAACAATCTGGAAATGCTCAAGGCCACCTATGAATACCTGAAGGACAAAATTGAGTTCCGCTTTGAATGCCCCGTAGCCCATATCCATTCCGATGGTCAGGGCAGCAATGAAGTGGAACTGGCAGACGGTGAGCGTATCGCCGCCGCCTACCTGATTGTCGCCCCGGGGCGTGCCGGAGCTGAATGGTTCTCCAATGAATGCAATACGCTGGGACTCAAGCAGGAAAACAACCGGGTTGATGTCGGCGTCCGCGTGGAAGTCCCCGATGAAATCTGGGACCCTATCACCAGTCAGGTCTATGAAGCCAAGCTGGTTTACCGCACGAAACGCTATGGCGATCAGGTGCGTACCTTCTGCATGAACCCCCACGGCCATGTGGTTATGGAAAACACCGACGGCATCATGACGGTAAACGGCCACTCCTACAGCGACCCGAAACTCCAGAGCAAAAACACCAACTTCGCCCTGCTGGTCAGCAACCGCTTCACGGAGCCCTTCCACTCCCCTCACCAGTACGGCAAGCGCATTGCCTCCTTCTCCAATCTGCTGGGCGGCGGCATCATCGTACAGCGTTACGGCGACTTGATGAAGGGACGCCGCACCAATGCCCACCGCATGAGCAAGAGCTTCACCAAGCCGACCCTACAGGCCACCCCCGGCGACCTGTCTCTGGTACTCCCCAAGCGTCACGTTGACAACCTCATCGAAATGATTCAGGCCCTCAACAATATCGCCCCGGGCATGACCAATGACGACACCCTGCTCTACGGCGTCGAGGTCAAGTTCTACAGCTCCCGTGTAAAACTGACCAACCAGCTGGAAACAGAACTCAAAAACGTCTTCGCCATCGGTGACGGCGCCGGTGTAACACGCGGCCTCTCTCAGGCCGGTGCCAGCGGTGTCTACGTAGCACGTCAGATTATCGAACGCAGTAAATAAACAATAACCAAAAGCCCTTCTCAGGGATGATATGCCAAAACTTAGCACAGTCTAAGCTCTGGAAAACCTTCCCTGAGAAGGGCTTTTATTATGTCAATAATCAGCATTTCTTTCGGCAGCCTGCATAACCTGTGAGTCATAGTCATACATCATGTCAGAACGGCTATTATCATCCATTATATAGTTATCCGTCCATAGCTCGCACTGCAACATGACCGTCTGCACTGCATCATCCATGCCTTCCGGCGGATATTTATGCTTTTTCAGCAGCTTTTTAATCAATAGCCTCATTTTTGCTCTGGCACTGGAGCGCTTCTGCCAATCTATCGTGCGGTTGCTGCGCAATGTGTCAGCCAATTCCTTGGTTATGGCAATCAGTTCTTCATTCTCGTAGAAGTCCTTAATAGCCTGTGGTTTGGTCAGCGCATCATAAAAAGCCAGTTCATCTGCGGTCAGCCCTAGCTGCTGTCCTTCCTTTTGCGCTTCGGAAATTTGTTTGGCCAGATTCAATAGTTCCTCGATAACCTGTTCATTGGTAAGCATACCATTAAGGTACGCATTCATCGCCCTCTGAATGATTTCGCTGAATTTCTCAGACTTTACCACATTGGTACGCCGATAAATCTGTACCTGTTCCGCAAGCAATTTTTTCAGCAGCTCTACCGCCAGATTTTTCTCCTTCATCTTGGAGATTTCTTCCAAAAACTTAGGGTCAAACAGCGAAAATTCCCGTTCCACATCCGAGAACAGATTGATTACGCCCTCACTCTTGATGCTTTGTTTTAACAATTCATTGATACGCTGATTCATTTCCGGCAAAGATATCTTCTTTCCCGTTCCTTGATGCGTCAAGCGCAGGACAAGAACCCGCACCGCCTCAAAGAAGGCTGCCTCAAAGCGTTCATTCTCCGGTGCAATCGACGAACATAACGAAAGTGCTTGATGAAGAAGCAGCGCTTCCTTGATAAAGGTATCTTTTTCCTTGTCCTTCTCTCGGTCAACGATGAAGTTCACCGCACCCGTTATCGTTTTCGCCCTTTGTAAATCTGAACCAACAGCAAATTTGCTGTAATCATAGCCATAGAACATATCCCGGCAAACAGACAACTTTTCCAAAAACTTCGGATAAGCAACCTTGGCAATATCCGTATCTCCATAATTTTTCTTGTCCCGCGCAGTATAATCATTCATGGCCTGTTTTAAGGCCGAAGCAATTCCCACATAGTCAACGACCAGACCGCCTTCTTTGTCTTTCCATACCCGATTGACACGAGCAATGGCCTGCATGAGATTATGACCACTCATGGGCTTGTAGACATACATGGTTGTCATGGATGGCACATCAAAGCCAGTCAGCCACATATCCACAACGATGGCAATTTTCAGCGGACTGTCATTATCCTTGAACCTCTGCGCCAGTTCATTTCTTCGATACTTATTGCCTATAATCTGCCGCCAGTCCTCAGGGTCTTTGTTGCTCTCCGTCATAACCACAGCAACTTTTTCCTGCCAATGCGGACGCAGCTGCAAAATACGCCGATAAATCTTCATGGCAATAGCACGGGAATAAGCGACAATCATAGCCTTGCCGGTCAGCAGACTTTCGCGGTAATTTTCGTAATGGTCTAAGATATCCACCACCAACGAGTTTATGGTCTCATCGTTCCCCAGCACAGCCTCCAACTGTCCCAATTCTCGCTTGCTACGCTCAATGGTCGCTTCATCTGCATTCTGCGCCATCAAATCATACTCCGCATCAATAAGGTTCAATGTTGCCTCATCCAAATGCAGTTTGATAACCCGGCTCTCGTAATACACAG
>ERZ842401.1983-NODE-1983-length-28008-cov-5.037492_pt1 | contig 28008 bp, 24 predicted proteins | sample MGYA00521270_ERZ842401 | MGnify/ENA primary metagenome ERZ842401 (study PRJEB31892, sample SAMEA3878208) | bioreactor metagenome | biome: Moose rumen | place: Sweden | collected 2011-10 | study: EMG produced TPA metagenomics assembly of the PRJEB12797 data set... | reverse complement strand
TTTCCCTACACGACGCTCTTCCGATCTAGAAAAAGAAATAGATAAAGAAAAAGAAATAGATAAAGAAAAAGAAATAGATGAAGAAAAAGAAATAGATGAAGAAAAAGAAATAGATGAAGAAAAAGAAATAGATAAAGGAATAGATAAAAATAAAGAAAATCAGATATTTAACGCTTTGACAAGAGGTATGGGGATACTTAGGGATGAAAAAGGCTTAATGAATGCTATTAATTCTCTTCCTATAGTAACTTCTAGTGATTCTACAGAGCTATATTCAAGATATTGTCTGGCAAAAGCCATACTTGAGTCAGCACTTAATAGAAAAGAAAGTAGAGGTGCTCATACAAGACTTGATTATCCTGATACTGTTAAAGAGTATCAGAAGCAGACAGTTATTTATTTTGACAAGGATGAGCAAAAAAATATCATTGAATATATAGATATTCCGAAATTAAGAAATTAGTATAGTATATATTACTCGAACTTTCCACTGGCCAATCTGGCTGTACCTGCATAGCAGAAAAGGTGGAGCGTTAGTTTGGTAAGTGGAAATTTTGATTACATTATTCTATTAAAATCTTGAACAGGAAAGGCACAGCCTTAATGAAAAAGCTTTTACATATAAAACGACAAGAGTCTCCTGATAGTGAAAGCTATTATGAGGATTTTATATATGAATATAGCGATATAACAGCTACAGTTGCGACTGCACTGGGAACACTCCCTGTAGAGTGGGAACATAGCTGCCTCCAAAAAAAGTGCGGAGCCTGTGCTATGGTAATAAATGGCAGGCCATGTCTTGCTTGTGATACAAAACTTGAAGATTTAAAAGGCGAAAATATCACAATAGAGCCATTGAATAAATTTCCTGTCATTAGAGACTTATATGTTGACAGGCAAAGCATGATGGATAAACTAAAAGAATTGTCTGTATGGCTTGATGGAAAGGCACAAAAAAAGGAAGAGGACAGAGTATATAATGCATCCAAATGTATCATGTGTGGCTTGTGCCTTGAGGTTTGTCCGAATTTCTATGTAGGAGGAGACTTTGGCGGAATGTCAGCTATGGCACCTATGTCCAGAGTAATTGCAACAGCAGATGAAAAACAAAAAATGAAGCTATATGCTGATTATCAAAAAGGTATATATGAGGGCTGTGGCAAGTCACTTGCATGTAGAAACATCTGTCCTGCAGGAGTCGACATCGAAAATTTAATGGTTAGAAACAATGCAAGTCGACTATGGAATCGAAGACAATAAACTGATATAAGATATAAACTCAAACTCCCCACATCGATAACTGTACGTGCTCTTGCTAGGATGCGGGGTGTCAGCCACGAAATAGATGGCGATACAAAAGAGCTCCTAACTCATGGAAAGTGTTTCCATATCTTTTCAAGAAGGCTTTCAAAGATATTGCAGGTACTTGAAGGAGACATGCGATTGGCATAAAATAAAAGTGGATATATCGAGAGTGTTCTGATGATAGGAGATAATTCCATGTCTGATGAAATGAAGATGTCTGTGTCGGGGGCGGTTACAAATAAAAATGGTGAAAAAGTTGTCTATGTTACTTTTGAAGATGGACAAAGGAGTGCAGAGGGGCTTCTTCCTGAAGGCAGAATCAAAGAAAGCATAGGCTTTAACACCGAGGAAATCAAGGCGCTTGAACAATACATGCTATCCCAAAAGGATACTATAATGAAGATGGCTAAAACGGTTAATCCGATGAAGGCTTTTATGTCAGATGGTAATAATGTTCGTCATCAGAAATAGTAGTAATGTTTTTTACTAATAATATAAAAGGGGGTACTTATGGCAAAAAACAACATGCTGGCAATGGTTCTTGCAGGCGGCAGAGGGAGCAGACTCAAAGATCTAACCAACAAGGTGGCTAAACCTGCAGTTGCATTTGGTGGAAAATATAAGATTATAGATTTTCCGCTTAGTAACTGCGCTAACAGCGGCATTGATATTGTTGGAGTTCTTACTCAGTATGAGTCTATTCTTCTCAATAGCTATGCTGGCGCAGGAAGAATTTGGGGACTGGATAGTAAAGATAGTGGCGTATTTATTTTGCCACCTCGCGAAAAAGCTGATAGCGGACTAAATGTTTACCGTGGAACAGCTGATGCAATTTCTCAGAATATCGATTTCATAGATTCTTATGAGCCGGAGTATCTTCTCATTCTCTCAGGTGATCACATTTATAAAATGAATTATGACAAGATGCTGGATGATCATATAGCTAATAAAGCTGATGCAACTATCGCTGTTATCGAGGTACCAAAGAAGGAAGCTAGTAGGTTTGGTATCATGAATACTGCCAATGATGGTCGTATTATTGAGTTCGAAGAAAAACCGGCTCATCCCAAGAGCAACCTTGCTTCCATGGGTATATATATTTTCTCTTGGAAGCAGCTTCGTAAAATGCTTATTGCTGATATGAACAGTAAAACTTCCAACCATGACTTTGGAAAAGATATCATTCCGACAATGCTAGATGATGGCAAAGCCTTATATGCATACAAATTTAAGGGCTATTGGAAGGATGTCGGAACTATTGATTCTTTATGGGAAGCCAATATGGATCTGATAGAGGAAGAAAGTGAGCTAAATCTTTCAGATGAATCCTGGAAGATTTATACGGAAGATGCAATTGAACTTCCTCAGTTCATAGGCGAAAATGCTGAAGTGAAGTGTGCGTATATTACGCAGGGGGTTAGAGTTAAAGGAAAGGTTGAACATTCAGTTCTTTTTACGAGCAGTATTGTCGAAGAGGGTGCCAAAGTTAAGGATAGTGTCCTTATGACAGGCGCTGTTGTGGGAGAAGGTGCCAAGGTTACAAGAGCTCTTGTGGCTGACGGCGTTACTATAGGAGAAGGCGCTGTTGTAGGAAGCGCCAAGAGCGATAATATCTTGCTTGTAGCTCATGATATTGAGGAAGGAGGAAAATACTATGGCTAATGCAGTTGGAATAATCGCTCCTGCCGGTGCATATATGAGAGTTGAAGGCCTTCAGGATTTTAGATCTATAAGCGCATTTTCTTTCCTTGGAAGATATCGTATCATTGATTTTCCTGTTTCTAACCTGTCTAACAGTGGTATAGAGCGTGTTCAGCTTTATGTTAATAATGAAAATCCAAGATCTCTTGCTGAGCATGTTGGCAATGGAAGGATATACAATATCAATTCCAAAAGAGGTCTTCTTCAGCTGATGTTCAGCCACGAGAGTGTCATAAGTGATATTTATAATACTGATGTCAAAGCATATCTTGATAATCTTCCTTCAATAGAGAGAAGTCATCAGAAATATGTGATTATTACTCCGGGATATATGGTATTCAAGCAGGATTACGATAAGCTTCTTAAGGAACATATAAGTTCCAAAGCGGATATAACTCTTTTGTATCATAAGGTCAATAATGCAGATACGTCGTATCGTAACTGTTACACGCTTGAACTTAACAGGCAGAAGGGCTTTAAGTCAATGCGTATAAACACAGGCACAGCTGCAGATCGAAATGTTTTTATGGATACGTACGTAATGCATAAGGATCTGTTTGTTGAGCTTCTAAAAAAGGCCAGAAAACTTTCTGCAATATCAAGACTTACAAATGTTATTCATGCTGAGGCAGATAATTTGGATATAAGAGGCGTTCAGCATAAGGGATATTTTGCTGCAATTACTGACTTCAGAGCTTATTATGATGCTAATATGGAGCTTTTGAATATTGACAAGGCAGGGAGTCTTTTCTCCAATGACTGGCCGATATATACACATACTACAGACTCATGTCCTGTGCAGTATACAGCTTCTTGCTCTGTGAAAAAGACTATGGTTGCCAACGGGTGCATGATAGACGGAACTGTAGAAAACTCTGTCATAGGGCGTGGTGTTGAGATAAGAAAAGGCGCTATTGTTCGTAATTGTATCATCATGGGCCATTCTACGATAGAGGAGGATGTCCGTATCGAGAACATGGTGGTTGATAAGTGGGCTAGGATTACCCAAAAGCAAAATCTTGTATGTCCCGAGGACCAGCCCGGATATATAAGGAGAATGGATATAATCTAAATATTAGAAAAAGATGGCGGGAGTTAAATCTCGTCATCTTTTTTTTAGAAAATTGATAAAATGCTGCATGTAGCATTTTTGCAGTAGGGTTACATTGTGCGTTTTGCATGTTCAGTTCTTTGTGTGTGAAGTTTGAGTTTTGATGTTAATTATGGAAATTTAAAAGCCGATATACAGACTGAAATATATAGGTGCATTCATGGATGACCGCACTGATATCAAAATGGCTATTCGCAGTATTTTCAGGGAAGAATTGACCGTACCATGGTCAAATGTGATACCAGGAAAAGAGGTTTTATGTTAAGGTCTTTATACTCGGCGGTCTCCGGACTTAATATCCATCAGACAGAAATGGATGTAATTGGTAATAATCTTGCCAATATTAATACTAACGGTTATAAATCTCAAGCGACTAATTTTTCTGATATTCTCTATCAGAGTAAATCAAACGCTTCTGGTCCTACAGATGCCAGAGGCTCAATAAATCCCATTCAGATAGGACTTGGAGGCAGAGTAGCAGCTATTGATACAAATATTACTACGCAAGGTTCGGCAGTTACTACTAATGCGCCTTTTAATATGATGATTACGGGCGATTCCTTTTTTATAGTAACTGATGGTACCAACCGTTACTATACAAGGGATGGAGATTTCTTCGTAGATGGTGAAATCAATGAAATAGGGAATTCCGATGACGATGAAGGATATCTGGTAACTTCTTCGCTTGGGTATTATGTACTTGGTTGGCAATCGGATGACGGAGCTACTGTCAATACTGATGGAGCTATAGGTAAGATAATGCTTTTGGGACCTGATGTACATGATTCTCCGGGTGAAGCTACTACGTATATAACTGTTAAAGGCAATGTTGATAAGAATGATTCGGCTATATATACAAGTTTGGGTCACGGAGTTACTGCTGCTGCACTTTTGCCCGGTGAAGATGGATATGAATCTTATAATTTGAATTTTTCGCTAACTGATGCAGATGATGAAGATAGTACAACCTATCTGCTTACTCTTACGCAAGTTACTGATTCAAGCGGTAATTCGGTTGATTTTGACAAACAGGAAATAGAGCTTACCTACAGCCCTTCGGATGGTACACTTACTAGTGCCGAAACTGGTGTTATTACTGTTAATGGAGTTGGCATAACCATAGATGTTAGCAAGACTACTAACTATAATACGAGCGGAACGACTACTCTTAGAACCACAAGAGGTGATGCTGATGGTGGTGGCGAAGGTCAGGAAGACGGAACTATGTCAGGCATTACAGTTTCTAAGGATGGCAAAATATATGCCAAATACACGAATGGGGATACAAGGCTTCTTGCACAGATGGCAACAGCTACGTTTATAAATGCAACAGGTCTTGTTAATGAAGGTAATAACCTTTATTCGGCATCAAATGCTTCAGGAGATCCCAATATAGCTCCTGTTGATGAAGATGGCGGTTATATAACTACAGGAGTTTTGGAAGCTAGTAATGTAGATATGTCTGATGAATTTACAAGAATGATTACGGCTCAGCGAGCCTTCCAGGCTAATAGCCGCGTAATTACAACATCTGACACAATGCTTAGTGAACTAAGAAGTCTGAAGTCATCATAATGATCGTATCCTTTGTTTTGGATGTCTTTCGCCGTTTACTAGGAGCTTGCAAAATGTTATGCTATACGAAGAAAGTTTAAGCTATTAGTAAAAGGATACAGGGAGAGACATTATAGATATGGCACTTTCAAAGAAGAGGATAGTAGTAAAGGTTGGAACATCAACGATTACCAACTCAAATGGAGATATTAACATAAGAGAGTTGGATCATCTATGCAGGGCACTTTCGGCGGTCGAGAACATGGGATATGATCTGGTGCTTGTAAGTTCTGGTGCTATCGCTGTAGGTGCGGGCAAGATGCGCCTTATGCAAAAACCTAAAGATCTGGGGTTAAAACAGGCAGCTGCTGCAGTTGGTCAGCTTGAGCTTATGCATCTGTATGATAAGCTTTTTGGTGAATACGGAAGACTTGTTGGACAGATACTTCTTAGTAATGAAGATGTGCAGAATCCGGAGAGAAGGGAGAACCTTACTAACACTCTGAATGCTCTTTTGGAGAATCATATAATTCCCATTATCAATGAAAATGATTCTATAAGTCATGCCGAAATTGAGTCCGACAAGAAGCTCTTTTCGGATAATGATATGTTGTCGGCTGTTGTAGCTGTATTCTGTCAGGCAGCAAAGCTTATAATTCTGTCAGATATAGATGGTCTCTATGACTCGAATCCTAGTACTAATCCAGATGCCAAACTTATAAGCAGGGTTGAGGTTATTGATCAGGAACTTCGAAAGAAGGCTGGAGAGTCGGGTTCTAACAGGGGTACCGGCGGTATGATAACCAAAATGGATGCTGCCGAGCTTGCCACAAGCCGCGGAATCGATGTACTTATCATAAACGGGCAAAGACCCGAGCAGATTTATGATATTCTTGATAAGAAAGTTGTGGGAACTCTTTTTGTAGGAAAAAAATAAGTTTCTTACTCAAACTTCCCACTTGCCAAACAGGTTTCACCCTTCACTGTTATAAAAGTGCAGCCATTTTATAAAGTATTTCCCATCTAAAACGAAATCCGCCACGCACAGGAGTGTGACTTTCTGTGCGTGGCGGAACAAAAATCCTTTGTTAACTACGAATAGCTTTTTTACTTCGAAAATCTTTTATTCATTACGAATAGCTTTTTTACTTCGAAAATCCTTTATTCATTAGGAAGATCTGTGTATTTGTCATAGATCTCTGAAAGATATGTCTTAACCATTTCGATATTAGCCATTTTGCGAAGGTTATCATTACCCATTCCAACTGCGATTTCATCAGCAAGAAGAAGCATATTGTAGATGCTGAGCTTGAATTCATTTCTTGAAAGCTCATCAATCTTAACATGAATAAGCGGTACACCGAGTTTCATAGTGACGTTATCATCAGAAATACCGGTTTCCATAATCTTGGTGTCGGGATCGAAGTTAACATATATGATAAGAGCTTCTTTCTCGTGCTTCTTAAGAGTTATAGGTGTCTGGTGGCTTTGTTCAAGCCATTCATAATAATCAGCTACGTCGGGGTTAAGAAGGTATTCTGTAAGCTCTTCTCTGTGTTTCTCCATATACTGAAGATAGCTGCTTGCATTTGGTCCGGTATAATTAAAATCAACCTTTAAACCATTATCGGTTTGAACAAGCTTGCATTTTTCTGCAACTTCTTTGATCTTAAATGAAGTAGATTCGTTACCAACCTGTTTGAAGGACTCTGAGTCCATTACCTGTTTGAATTCCATTAGCGTTACTCCTGCTTTCTATACGTTACAAACATTAGGGATTGTCACAAGCTTACTTGTGAGGGCTCCTTGCTACGTGTCAAATTCGACACCGCATAAAGTATAGCATAAACCATTCTAAAATGGTATACTTTTAAAAGAAAACAAAGTGGGATTGGGTCATTATCTCAAAAGATAGCATTAAGATAGCATAAAGTGCGACATATAAGAAGTACTGTTTTGTCTGCTGACTTATCCTGATGGTCAAATCCCAAATACTAAAATCAGGGGTCGGGGAGAATATGTCATCTTCAAATTCAAGTGTTAGAAAGTCAAAGTCGTCCGAAGGCAGTAAAGCCTCCAAGAGTTCGTCAAGGCAGAAAACTTCGGGATCAAGGAGTACAGGTGGTAAGAAGTCCACATCTAGGAAATCTTCCAACAATTATATAGATGCCAGGATGTACGAAGAACAGGATGGTTTAGGATACGCTCTAAAGAGCGAGATAACTGCAATTGCCCTTATAGCTGTGGCAATTGCTCTTTTCCTGTGCAATTTTGGGCTACTTGGTGCTTTCGGCGCTTTTCTAAGTAAGATAATGTTCGGATTGTTCGGATTTCTTGCATATATTATGCCGCTTGTAATTGGTGCGATGGTGGTATTTTATATTTCCAATCATGGAAGTGATCCTGCTGTTCGTAAGATACTTGCAAGCATCGGACTTACTTTCATACTTGGAATAATATTTGAAATATCTGTCGGAAGGGTATCTGCAGCCACATATAGTATTGCAAGTATATACGAAAATGCAGCCTCATCGAAAAATGGTGGCGGCGTGATTTTCGGTTCGGTTGCATATCTTTTGATGCATACATTTTCGCTTATTGGTTCGGTTTTGATCATGCTGTTTTTTGCAGCGATATGTCTTGTTGTCCTTACAGAGAAGTCTCTTATTCACGGAGTAAGAAAAGGTACACATATTTTAAAAGAAAAGGCTGCAGAAGATGCTGCTGCTTATTCAAGGCAGGTTCATGAGCGCAAAGTGCGTATGGAAGAAAGAAGAGAGGCACAAAAAAGAGAACAAGAACTTCTTATTCAGCAAAAAGAGGATGAGAAGATTCTTAGGATGCAGCATTATGTATCAGGAGTCGATACCAATACGGATCTTAGAGCAAGCGGCGATTTTGAGGATTCCGGGACTATGTCTTTGGACGATGATTATCTTGATGAACCTGATTATCTTGAGGATGATAAGAATATTGATGAATCTGAATCTGACACTGAATATGACTATGCTACCGGTAATGCAGATATAGTCAACGAGCCTAGAATCCATAATTCTATCTATGTTCCTGACAATTCTGAAGTTCACGATGATATACACGAGATAACTTTCGTTGATCGAAGCAGGGTTCAGGTGGTTACAGATCTTTCCTATAATGAGGATACTCTTCCAAAAGAGGATAAAGATACTAAGCCGCAGAATTCTATGCCTTCCAAAGATGAGATTTATCAAGGAACTGATCTTAAGAATTCAAAAGAATATATACAAATGCAGACTGAGGTTGAGCCTAGTGGTCAGCATAGGTTTACCGGTAAGCTTAAGGCAAGTTTATCTAAGGATGCGCAAGAAGACAATGATGTGGATGATATTGTGATTCATGCACAGGGCAAGGATTATGGTAATGGAATATCTAAAGAGGGATATGTAATCTACGGCCAGGATCATGTGTCCGCAAGTAGTAGTACACAGAAAATTGATTCTATGGCCAAGGAACCATCGTATATGCCGGGAGAAATAAGTTATTCAAACGGAAGTGCTTCTGCAGCTGATAAAAAGTCAAATGCGTCAGGTGCTGGCAAATCAGCTTATGAGGGTACATCTGCTGATACGAGCCTTGGTAGCAAGACGGCAAGACAAGCTTCTTTGGGCGCTGCAAAGCCTCCAAAGAAGTATAAGTTTCCTCCTACAAATCTCTTAAAGCCGGGAACGGGAAGTAAAAATGCTGATTCTGCCAAAATCCTCAAGCAGACAGCCCAAAAGCTTGAAAAAACCCTCCAGACCTTTGGCGTTAATGTAACTATTACGGACATAAGCCAGGGGCCTACCGTTACAAGATATGAGTTACAGCCGGAAGTTGGTGTTAAGGTATCCAAGATAGTAAATCTTCAGGATGATATCAAACTTAATCTGGCTGCTACTGATATAAGAATTGAAGCACCTATTCCTGGCAAGGCTGCAGTTGGTATTGAGGTACCTAATAAAGAGAATGTTACGGTATCTCTTCGCGAGCTTTTGGAATCTCGAGAATTCAGGGAATCCAAAGCGGATTTATCTTTTGCTGTCGGTAAAGATATAGGTGGCAAGACAATCGTCACGGATATTGCCAAAATGCCGCATGTGCTTATTGCAGGTGCTACAGGATCGGGTAAATCCGTATGTATAAATACGATGATTTTGTCTATTATATATAAAGCAAAGCCTGAAGATGTAAGGATGATAATGATAGACCCTAAGGTGGTTGAATTATCTGTTTATAATGGAATTCCTCACTTGTTGATTCCGGTTGTTACTGACCCAAAGAAAGCTGCTGCAGCTCTTAACTGGGCGGTTGCAGAGATGACCAGAAGATACAAATATTTTGCACAAGCGGAAGTCAGAGATTTAAAGGGTTATAACGAATATGTTGAAGCGCATATGGCAGAAGATGATAGCCTAAAAAAGCTTCCTAAGATTGTTATTATTGTAGATGAGCTTGCTGATCTTATGATGGTATCGGCTAACGAAGTTGAAGAGGCAATATGTCGTCTTGCTCAGCTTGCAAGAGCTTGTGGTATTCATCTGGTAATTGCAACCCAGCGCCCATCTGTTGACGTTATTACAGGTCTTATAAAAGCAAACATGCCAAGCCGAATTGCTTTTGCTGTTTCCAGTGGTACAGACAGTAGGACGATTCTTGATATGGTTGGTGCAGAAAAGCTTCTTGGTAAGGGTGATATGCTATTTTATCCGCAAAGCGTCAGTAAGCCGGTAAGACTCCAAGGCGCATTTGTTTCTGATGCGGAGATTAGTAGTGTTACAGACTTTATAAAGTCAGATTCTCAAGATGATACATATGATAATGAGATTCAGGAAGCCGTGTCTAAAATGGAGGGACAGTCCGCGACATCTGGCTCCGACTCTTTAGGTCAAGGCGGCGCATCCGACAGGGATGAATATTTTGCTGATGCGGGAAGATTTATAATTGACAAGGAAAAGGCATCTATCGGAAATCTTCAAAGAGTATTCAAGATAGGATTTAACCGTGCCGCTCGTATTATGGATCAGCTCTGTGAAGCGGGAGTTGTAGGTGAAGAAGAGGGGACAAAGCCTAGAAAAGTTCTCATGAACAAAGATGAATTTGAAGCATTTTTAAGTGGTCAGAATCATTGAAATAGCTACAAAGAGTGAGCTTTTATAGGATTTTCTGGCCAAAGGCTTTCCAAAATCAAATGAACCTTTTGACACTTGCATGATTATGCTTGATACTATAAGCACTAGTAGACTACGGCTATGAACCAATAGTAGGAGGAGATTTTATGAAAACAGACATCGAGATTGCTCAGGAGGCTGTAAAGCTGCCTATTAAAGACATTGCGGCAAGAGTCGGAATGACAGAAGACGATATTGAGCCATATGGCAAATATAAGGCCAAGATTACAGAAGAATTCCTTCACAGTTTAAAAGACAAGCCGGTTGGTAAGCTTGTTCTGGTTACCGCAATCAATCCAACACCGGCCGGAGAAGGCAAGACGACAACAAGTATTGGACTTGCTGATGCTCTTAACAGAATTGGGGTAAAGACGGTGGCAGCTCTTCGTGAACCTTCGCTTGGACCATGTTTTGGGATAAAGGGAGGAGCAGCCGGTGGCGGATATGCCCAGTGTGTTCCTATGGAAGATATTAATCTTCATTTTACAGGTGATTTTCATGCAATTACAGCCGCCAATAATCTTCTGGCAGCACTTCTTGACAATCATATTCAGCAGGGTAATGAGCTTTTGATTGATACAAGGCAGGTTGTATGGAAGAGATGTATGGATCTTAACGACAGGAGCCTTAGAAATGTCGTTGTAGGTCTTGGTTCAAAGGCAGATGGTTTTGTAAGAGAAGATCATTTTGCAATCACTGTTGCTACAGAGGTAATGGCCGCATTCTGCCTTGCCAATGACATAAGTGATTTAAAAGAAAGACTTGGACGCATCATTGTAGCCTATACATTTGATGGAAAGCCTGTTACAGCAAATGATCTTCATGCTGTTGGCTCTATGGCGGCATTGCTTAAGGATGCAATTAAACCCAATCTTGTTCAGACACTTGAACATACGCCTGTTATCATTCATGGAGGTCCATTTGCAAACATTGCTCATGGATGTAACTCTGTTCGCGCTACCAATGCTGCACTCAGACTGGCTGATGTTACTATTACAGAAGCGGGATTTGGCGCTGATCTTGGAGCGGAGAAATTCCTTGATATTAAGTGCAGACAGGCAGGACTCAAACCTGATGCTGTTGTATTGGTTGCAACAATAAGGGCTTTGAAATATAATGGCAACGTACCAAAAGATCAGCTTTCTTCTGAAAATCTTGATGCTCTAAAGAAAGGTATTGTTAACCTTGAGAAGCATATAGAGAATCTTCAGCAATATGGAGTTCCTGTAGTTGTTACTCTTAACTCATTTACAACTGATACAGAGGCAGAGATTTCTTTTGTCAGAGAGTTCTGTCATGAGCATGACTGTGACTTTGCACTGTCACAGGTTTGGGCAAAAGGCTCAGAGGGCGGAGAAGAGCTCGCTCGTATGGTGATGAATACTCTTAATAACAAAAAGAGTAACTATGCTCCGATATATCCTCTTGATATATCTCTCGAAGATAAGATCGAGACTGTTTCAACCAAAATCTACGGAGCCGATGGAGTTGTATATACTCAGGCTGCAAAGAAGCAGCTTCAGAAGATTACTGAGCTTGGTTTTGGAAATCTTCCAGTGTGTATGGCCAAGACACAGTATTCACTTTCGGATGATCAAAAGGCGCTTGGAAGACCCAAGGATTTCAAGATTACAGTTAGAGAAGCATACGTATCTGCAGGAGCAGGCTTTGTAGTAGCTCTTACAGGTTCTATAATGACGATGCCAGGACTCCCCAAGAGACCGGCGGCTTTTGATATAGACGTTGATGAGAACGGTAAGATTACAGGATTGTTTTGATTTTTTATTAAGGAAAAAAATATGAAGTGTCCTAAATGTGGAACCTTTATCCCGGACGATGCAGTATATTGTCCTACATGTGGTGAAGAAATTAAGATTGTGCCGGAGTTTGACCCTCTTATTGAAAACAGAATTGACGAGTCATTGTCGAATCTTGCAAGTAATCTTGGGGATACAGGAGAGTTATCAGGCAAGGATTCTGAGTATTCTTTTGATTCTCCATTTGAAGACGACGATGAGGATGATGATTTTGATGCAAATGAAGAGGGGCATATCTTTGGAAGCTCAAAGGTTACTATATGCGTACTTTGCATAGTGCTTATTGCTCTTCTTTCCAGCGTTGTATATTTTCTTTTGAATGCAGATTTATCCAATGATGATACGAAAACGGCAGATACAGTTAAGAGTACAAGCCTTGAAACATCATCTGATGCCGGTAGCGCCTCTTCGGATTCTGAAGAGCTTTCTGATTCGAGGGAACCTAAGGCTCCTGAATTTTCTGTAGCATCAGGAACTTATAACGAAAAAATAGAAGTTTATATAAGCGCAGGAGAGGGATCAATATACTATACAACAAGCGGTATAACTCCTACACAGGCGGATTCTGTTTATAATGGTATAGACCCTATAGTTTTTGATGAAAACGGAACATATACTCTTATGGCAATACTTGTCGATGAGAACGGATCAAAGTCAGAAGTTACAACAGCGACATATGAAATTGCTTTGGATTCTCCTTCGGCTCCTACAATTATAGAAGATAGCGGAAGCTACAATGTTGACACCCAGATAGCTGTCGTAGCTGCTGAGGGGACTAATGTATATTACACAACAGATGGAAGCGATCCTACGGCATCTTCGACCTTGTATAAGGGGCCTATTAGTATGCCATACGGTGATTCCGTATTTAAATTTGTAGCTGTTGATAACCTCTCCGGAGCGTCGAGCGAAATTGTCGAACGCAAATATTCTTTACATTATACAGTAAATGTCACCAAAGAGCAGGCTGCATCTGCGCTTGTTACAAAGCTTGTTTCTCTTGGTTACCTTCTGGATGAAAACGGGCTTGTCGCAGGTATGGATGGCTGTAATTCATACCTTTATACATCCACCGAAGTTATTTCAAGTGGGGATTACTATGTGTTTACAGAATATTTTATTTCGACAGATGGCACTACAACGCCTACAGGACTTCTGTATGGTGTAAATACGCATGATGGAACCGTATACCGCCTTGGCATGTATGGTACGGGAGATTATTTTCTTAAGCAGCTTTCGTGATTTGCCACTTTACCACGTTTAAGTGTTGCAATATTTTTCGTTTTGTTTTATTATACCAATCAGTTGAATTTTTTTTAGTAAGGAGAAAACAGGACTATGTTCAAGATTTTGGAAAGAAATGAGCTGGCAGCCCATATCTATCAGATGGTTGTAGAAGCTCCCCGCGTTGCAGCAGGATGTCTCCCCGGACAATTCCTTATTGTACGAGTAGATGAAGAGGGTGAGCGTATTCCGCTTACAATTTGCGATTATGACAAAGAGAAGGGAACTGTAGAAATAGTTGTCCAATCAATTGGCGCAGAAACTAATCAGATTGCTAAGATGAAGGCTGGAGACTGCTTTGCTGATATAGTTGGTCCGCTTGGAAATCCCTCCGATCTTACCAAAGAAGATCCAAATGAACTTAAGAACAAGAAGATCGTATTTATAGCAGGCGGCGTTGGCACAGCTCCTGTTTATCCTCAGGCTAAGTGGCTAAAGGAACACGGCGTAACAGCTGATGTTATTATAGGTGCCAAAAACAAAGATCTCGTAATTCTCGAAGATCGTTTCAAAACAGTTTGTAATCTTTATGTAACTACAGATGATGGTTCATACGGTAGAAGCGGTATGGTTACAAAATGTCTGGAAGACCTTGTTGCGGAAGGTCATCACTATGATCTGTGCATTGCTATAGGTCCTATGATCATGATGAAATTCGTATGCAAACTCACTAAAGAATTATCCATTCCAACAGTAGTATCCATGAACACGATTATGGTAGATGGAACCGGTATGTGTGGGGCATGTAGGCTTACAGTAGGCGGTGAGGTCAAGTTCGCCTGTGTTGACGGACCTGAGTTTGATGGGCACCTTGTTGATTTTGATCAGGCAATGAATAGAATGAAGCTTTACAAAAACGAGGAAACAAGGCTTAAACTTGCCGAAGAAGAAGGCAAGACACATAAGGGTCACTGTGGAGTTTGTGAATAAAATAGGAGATTAACAAATGGCTATAGAAGTTGATGTATTAAAGAGAGTTCCCGTTCGAGAGCAGGATCCTAAGGTTCGTGCTACGAATTTTGAAGAAGTATGTCTTGGTTATAACGAAGAAGAGGCGCAGGCAGAGGCAACCAGGTGTCTTAATTGCAAAAATCCGCAGTGTCAAAAAGGCTGTCCTGTTGCTATCAATATCCCTGCGTTTATTCAGGAAGTAAAAAGTGGTAATGTAGAGGGCGCATATCAGATAATAAGTGAGTCATCTGCCCTACCTGCAGTATGCGGGCGTGTATGTCCTCAGGAATCACAGTGTGAAGGCAAGTGTATAAGAGGATTCAAAGGAGAGCCCGTATCTATAGGCAAGCTTGAAAGATATGTTGCTGATACTGCCAGAGATATGGGAATAGTTCCTGAAGGTGCCAAAGAGAAGAAGAATCACAAGGTTGCAGTTATTGGTTCAGGGCCTTCGGGGCTTACCTGTGCCGGAGATCTTGCAAAGCTTGGATATGATGTCACTATTTTTGAAGCTTTGCACGAAGCAGGCGGCGTTTTGGTTTATGGTATTCCTGAATTCCGTCTTCCTAAAGAGAAGGTTGTAAAAAAAGAAATCGAGAATGTAAAGGCTCTTGGAGTCAAGATTGAAAAAGACGTTGTAATAGGTAAGAGTGTTACCATTGATTCTCTTATGGAGAAAGAGGGATTTGATGCTGTATTTATAGGCTCCGGTGCAGGACTTCCCAAATTCATGCACATTCCGGGAGAGCAGGCACTTGGCGTATTTTCTGCAAATGAATTTCTTACACGTTCCAACCTTATGAAGGCATTTAGTGCCGATTCGACGACGCCTATTATGCACCCTAAGAAGACGGTTGTAGTCGGAGGTGGTAATGTTGCTATGGATGCAGCAAGAACTGCTCTTCGTCTTGGTTCTGAGGTTCATGTTGTATATCGCCGTTCTGAAGAAGAGCTTCCTGCACGTAAGGAAGAGGTTGAGCATGCCAAACAAGAGGGAGTTGTTTTCGATCTTCTTAATAATCCTGTAGAAATTCTTACAGATGACGAAGGATGGGTAAGAGGATGCAGATGCATAAAGATGGAGCTGGGTGAGCCTGATGAATCGGGTAGAAGAAGCCCTATTGAGATTCCCGGTTCTGAATTTGAAATTGAGTGTGATGCAGTTATCATGTCTCTTGGAACAAGCCCTAATCCTCTTATAAGCTCTACAACAAAAGGTCTTGATATTAATAAACGCAAGTGTATTGTGGCAGAAGAAGCAAATGGTCAAACTTCCAAAAAAGGTGTGTTTGCAGGTGGTGACGCAGTAACAGGTGCAGCTACGGTTATTCTTGCAATGGGCGCAGGCAAAGCTGCGGCAGCCGGTATTGACGAATATCTCAAATCTCTTTAAAACTTCCTGCATATATAGGAACTTAAAATTATTAAATGGTTGTTTCATAAAAATTTACATATTAAGGGCATACGGGTTCAACCTGTATGCCCTTTTGTGGTATGATATATAGGATTGAATTGCTTTTGGGGCGTTATCTAATTGCATGGATGCAATTTAGAGGGAGAATATGGCTTTTGGCATTTTGATAACGCGTTATAACTGGAGGAAAAGATTTATGGGATACAGATCTAATGAAGATATAGCGGAAGATAACCATTCTTCGGCTGTAGTACTCATAAGTGTTGGCAGTGCCGGCCTTATAGCAGATATATTTGTGCTTGTCAAAAATCCCCTATCTATGCCAATATTCAACAAATATATGACAACCGGTATTATGGGTTCTTTATTTGTGCTATTTATAGTTATGGGTGTTCTCGCGCTTAGAAACTATAAGAGATTTAATGAAGAAGCAGCTAAAGAGAATAATCTTTCTGATAAGCTGCATGAGTGGTGCCTTGATAATCTAACCAAGGATGTTATCGATGAAAATCTTGATAACGATAGCTATGTTGACGAAAAGGATAATGAGGAAGTCCTTTATTACAAGCGAACAGCCTATATGAAGGAATGCATCGGGCTAAAATTCATGAATTTGGATGAAGACGTGCTTGATAGGTTTGTTGATAATTATTATAACGAGATTTTTTCTTGAAAATACGGAAAGTGTGAAAATATTAAAATTAGTATACTGTGCGTCGGCAAGATAAAAGAAAAATATTGGAATGATGCTATTGATGAATATATGAAACGACTTACAAGATACTGTAAGCCATTGATAGTAGAGGTTTCGGATGAGAAGACGCCTGATAATGCTCCCGAAGCCGTTGAACGTATGATAAGAGACAGGGAAGGGAAAAAGCTATTAAAGCATTTTGACCCAAAAGCCAAGGTTATTGCTCTTGCTATAGAAGGAGAGAAGACTGATTCGCCGGGGTTTGCCAAAATTCTTGATGGATATGCATTGTCAGGAATAAGTCATATTCAATTCGTAATAGGCGGCTCTCTCGGACTTTCTGATGAAGTTTTGAGCAGGGCAGATGCCAAGATGAGCTTTTCTGATATGACATTTCCTCATCAAATGATGAGGGTTATTCTTTTGGAACAGATATACAGATCTTACAAAATTCTTAGCGGGGAACCTTATCATAAATGAATGATATAACTGAAATAAAAATCGTTCTCACAGTTGATGAGATGAGAAATATATTTGGCAGTAATGACAGCTATATGAAAAAAATCGAAAATAGTCTTGGCGTTGAGATAACGGACCGAGGGGGACTGCTTCATATAGTTGGAAGGCAGAAGGATGTACAGAAAGCTGCTGATATAATAAGACAATTGTCGAAGCTTTCTATGACTGGAAGCAGCATAGAAGAGCAAAACGTTGATTATGCACTGATTTTAAAAGAGGACAATGACAATATGGATGACGAAATAGAATATAATGGCGATAACGTACTTGTTGATATAGATTCTGATCTTATCTGCCATACTACAACAGGGAAGCCGATAAAACCCAAGACGATTGGGCAAAAGAAATACGTAGATTCGATAAGGTCACATATGATAACATTTGGCCTTGGACCTGCAGGAACAGGTAAGACCTATCTGGCTATGGCGATGGCTATAACAGCCTTTCAAAGGGAAGAAGTATCGAGGATAATCCTGACAAGACCGGCGATAGAGGCCGGAGAAAAGCTTGGTTTTTTGCCGGGAGACCTTCAGAGTAAGGTTGATCCGTACCTTAGACCCTTATATGATGCTTTGTACCAGATAATGGGAACAGAGAGATTTCTTTCTAATATGGAAAAAGGGCTGATAGAGGTCGCACCTCTTGCTTATATGAGAGGTCGTACACTTGATAATGCATATATTATCCTAGATGAAGCCCAGAATACAACTCCTGCGCAAATGAAAATGTTCCTTACAAGAATCGGTTTTGGTTCAAAAGTAATCGTTACAGGTGATGCTACGCAAAAAGACCTTGCGCCGGGGACAGTTTCAGGACTTGATGTGGCACAGAAGGTTCTTAAAGATATCGATGATATAGCGGTTTGCACACTTACCAGCAAGAATGTCGTTCGCCATCCGCTTGTTCAGAAAATCGTTAAGGCATATGAGGATTATGAGAAAAAAGAAACTGCGCGTTCTCAAAGAAAGGCAGCAATAAAAAGAGACTTGAAAAAGAGATAACAATAAGAATTAAGTGGGGAGCACTAAAGTATGGATATAAGAACAAGTGGTGATGAAAAGAGATACGAGACAGATAATCAAAGCGATGACAAAATAATTAAAAATATAAGAAATATATTTAGTATGGTTGTTTTGTGCTTTGTTTCGGCTTTTCTTATGTTTGCTGCAGGCAAAGCTTATAGTCTTACGGATGGAGAGATAATCAGAAATGAAATTACCGTAATTATTGAAAGTGGTCTTATAGTTTTCTTATGGGTTGACGGACTTATTCGAGGAAGCTTGGTATATGGTAATGAAAAGCATATAAACCGCTTTTTTATAATATATATGCTTTCATTTGTGGCTGCAATTTTGTTTCCTCTTGTCAATAATCTTATATGGCCGTATCTTAGTATTTTCGTTCTTCTATCTCTTTTTTCCAATTCATTACTTGGACTTTGTAGTGGATGTGCGCTTTTGAATGTTACTTTGCTACTTTGCCAAGGAACAGCTTTTCAGCCATTTTTCATATATCTGATTGCGGGGGTTGTAGCAATAGTTCTGTTCCAGCATGTAGGCGATAAGTTACAGTTTGGAATTCCGATATTTGTATCGATAATGCTTTTGTTCGTACTATTGGTTGCATATCATGTTCTGTTTTTAAATCAAAGCTTTTCTTTTACAATGCTTACAGTTCCGATTGTAAATGTTGTCATAAGCACGCTTTTATTACTTGTGCTCCTTAATGCATTCAGCCTTCTTGTTATAAGGGGCAGTAATGATATGTATATGGAAATCAACGATCCGGAATTCGAGCTTCTTGTTAAAATCAAGAATAAGGACAAGAGAGAATACTATAGAGCAGTTCACACAGCTTATCTTGCTGACCGAATTGCAGCCGATATAGGAGTAGACAGAAGAGCAGTCAAGGCATGCGCATACTACCATAGGATTGGTATGCTTGAAGGCAAACCTGATGATATAGAAACTGCAAGAACTTATTTTGAGCGTTATCAATTCCCTGAATCTGCTTCAAAACTTCTTGAAGAATATATAAGATGCGGCAAGAATTCTCCAATATCCAAGGAAGCTACTATTATTAACTTATGCGAGGATCTTGTTAATAAACTTATGACTATTTTCGAAAAAGATAAAACTTTAAAAATAGATAGTGACAGAATGATTGAAGAAATGATAGAAAGAAGACATATAAGTGGAAGCTTTAATCAGTCTGATCTTTCTATTGCCGAGCTTGACAGAGTTAGCAAGCTCTTAAAAAAGGAGAAATTGTATTATGATTTTCTGCGTTGAAAACGAAGTTGATGCCAAATTTGACTTTGACATTGAAGATATTGCGCGCAGCGTATGTAATGAAGTTTTGAAAAGCGAGAATTTTCCCAAAGAAGCTCAGATTAACATGATTATTACTGATGATGACGGAATACATGAAATGAACAAACAGTTCAGGAATATAGATAGAGAAACTGATGTTCTTTCTTTTCCCAATATAGATTATGAAACTCCCGGAGATTTTAAGATACTTGATGGCCCGTTAAAATATGACTATGAAGATCCTGACAATGGGAGTATTTATCTTGGAGATATTGTAATAAATGAGAACAGAGTCAGATCACAGGCTCTTGAATACGGACATAGTGAAAAAAGAGAATTTGCTTTTTTGACGGCTCATTCTATGTTTCATCTTTGTGGATACGATCATATTAAGGAAGATGAAGCCAAAATAATGGAACAAAAACAAAACGACGTACTTGAAAGGCTTGGTATTACTAGAGATGGCAACTAAATTAAAAGACAGAATTAAATCAGATACTTTTGTAGTAGCAGTATTTGTTATGATTTGTTTTTTGATGATAAGCAGAATTTTTCTTTTAAAAATTATCAAAAATGAAGGTCTTGGAATATTCGCTGCGCCAATGGATCTGTTTATGGTCTGTTACGGAGTGTTTGTTTTTGCATTCGAGCATGGAATCCTTGCACTTATTCGTCTTTACGAAAAAAAGAGGCAGTTTATAAATGCCTTGGACGCAGCAAGAAAAGCTAGAAAGCTAAGCTTTGCATCAGGAATTATAGTTGGAGGAATAATTCTTATATTTTCGTTTTCGGCTTCCAATGATTTGTTTGGCTCAAGAATCGGATTTCTTGCCTTTATTGCTGTGGCAGTTGCTATAATCTTTTTGAGCTGCCAAGGTGCGATAAGAGGAATGCTTGAAGGATTTGGCGAAAATCTTGGCTCGATAGTTGCGGAGCTAATATTTGGCGCCAGTTTTATGCTCATCACACCGACGTTTGCCGGTATTTCTTATAGATATGGTCTTAAAGCTAATGCACTATTGCAGCGAAATGACCTTGCATACGGTTACGGAGCATTTGGTGCGATTGTAGGAACCGCGTTATCTTCGTTTGTTACACTTATTTATTTACTTATTGTATGGAAAATAAAAAGTGGAAAAATAGAAGATATTGCAAGAAAAGGTGAGCCAAGATATTTAGGCGCAGGCCCTTCTTATAGGAGAAATGTTTTTTCGTTTTCGCTGGCATTTGCGATTCCTTTTTTTATGAATCTTATAGATGAAGCCATGTATGTAGGATTATTAAATCACGCTATATCGCAGTGGGGGCTATGGTTTGGAGGAGTCCTTCCTATAATTGCAATAGCCGTTTCTTGTGTAGTAATAGTGCAGATTAGACGAGTTTATGAATTTTGCTCAGCTGTCGTACATTCTGACAGGCATGGTGCTATTGATATTCTGGCAGAATTTTCCAGATATCTTGTAATACTTCTTTTTCCATTATCGATGTTTATGGCCGTTTTGGCAGATACTGTCCAAAGAGCGGTATATGTTACACCCGCTGACTCTGCTGTTGCAATGATGGGACACGCGTCAATTATCATATTCGCAGCACCTATTGGGATTTTGATGAGTACGATACTCCTTAGGCTTAGAAAGATCAGAGCTTTTATTTTAAATGCTGTGGTTTCTGTTGTTGCTCATATTTTGACCTTTTGTTTTATGAGCTATGGAATGAATAAAGAGATGACAGCAGTTTCTTATGCTGATTTTATTATGTTTCTTGTTGTTGGAGCCATGGGATTTTGGGAGATAATGAGGATGATCCATTATAAGCATAACTGGATAGTATGTTTTGTGGTTCCTCTTATCTGCAGCATAGTAGCTTCTCTTATAGTTCTTTTTCTGAATATGGTTTTGATTAATGTTATAGGCGAAATTCTTACAATACTGGTATGTTTCGTCGCAGGAGGATTTTTCTATTTGCTGTTTTTGCTTATACTAAGAGGAATCTATGAGTACGAAGTTGAACGAATTCCGGGCGGAGGATTCGTTCTGGTTATAGCCAGGGGTTTTCATTTTATATGAGCAGAAAGATAATAGTAGTAGGTGCCGGTGCATCAGGTATGTGCGCTGCAATCACAGCAGCCAGAAAAGGTGCTAAGGTAACACTTATAGAAAAAAATGATATTGCAGGCAAGAAAATCTCAATGACAGGAAATGGCAGATGCAACATCACTAACGAGGCGATGGATGCATCTTGCTATAATAGTAGCGCCCGTTGTAGGATGGCAGGATGGCTTAAAAGATTTGGAACATTTGATACGATTGAATTTATGAAAAGCCTAGGAGTTGTAACTACAAGTGAGGAAGGTTACATATATCCTATATCAGGGCAAGCTACGACTGTTCAAAACGCCCTTTTTGATGAAGTAAAAAGACTTGGAATTAAATATCAAAAATCCTTACAACTCAAAAAGATAATTCCTAAGGAAAATGGCGATTTACTTGTTAAAACGTCCGGGGATAGCTTTGAAGCTCAAAAGGTTATTATAGCAACAGGTGCTCTGTCAGGGCCTAAATCAACAATGTCAACAGGAGATGGCTATTATATCCTGAAAAACCTTGGAATGAAAATAACAGACACCTATCCGGCGCTTGTATCCTTGCTATCAGATGACAAGGATCTTCCTTCCGAATACGGCGTAAGGATGATGGCCAATGTCAGCATAGAAGAAATAAGTGGGCTGCTAGAATATGGTGAAGTTCAATTGACTTCAAAAGGCATATCAGGAATCCCTGTGCTACAGCTTAGCGGCGAAGTTTCTCGATATTTTCTTCGAGGCGTTAAGAGTGTTACGGCGGTTATAGATTTTTTTCCCTTATATAGTGATGAAGAATTTGCAAAGCTGAAAGATGATATTCTTGCAACATCTGTTGGAAAGACCTATATACAGGCTCTTGACGGTATCTGCAATCATCTTATTGGAAAAATGATTCTGTCAAGGTCATCTATCATAGAAGATAAAATGATTACAAAAGACGACAAACAATGCCTTTCTATGGTTATTGATAAGCTTAGATGCGTAAAGATTAATGTAATAGGAACAGCCGGATATTTGTCATCACAGGTTACAGGCGGAGGAGTATGTCTTGATGATATAAGTGATGATTTTGAATATACAAAGGTTCCCGGAATATATGTTGTTGGCGAGCTTTTGGATGTTGATGGAAGGTGCGGAGGATATAATCTTCAGTGGGCATTTACAAGCGGAAGTATAGCAGGAAGTGCTGCGGCAGAAACATAAACATAAACATAGATAGTTATGTGTGCTGCATGACTTGTGCGGCATTTACTTTTTAGCTTTGTACAAGGATAGGATATGATTAGAATCAGTAATATAAAAGTTAGAAACGAAGGCGATCCATCATCATATGAAAACGGTGTTATGAGACCTCCGGCTCTTAGAAAAAGTCTTATGCCTATATGTGCAAAGGCTTTGAAAATTAAAGAAAAGGATATAGCAAGGCTTGAAGTTTTTAGGCATTCTGTTGATGCTCGTAAAAAGCCGGATATTTTTGATGTATATACAATAGACGTAACGTTAAATGTCGACGAAAAGAAGGCGATTCAAAAATCAAGAAACAAGAATGCACAAATTTTTGAACCTGTCGTATATGATTTCCCGACCTACGGAAGCAAAGAAATGCTTCAAAGACCGGTAGTTGTAGGAGCAGGGCCGTGCGGCCTTTTTGCTGCTTATGAGCTTTCGATACATGGTTTTAAGCCAATACTTATAGAAAGAGGAAGAGCTGTTGAAGATAGGCAAAAGGATGTAGAAAATTTCTGGAAGAGCGGAGTTCTTGATACTACGTCCAATGTTCAATTTGGCGAGGGCGGAGCAGGTGCATTTTCAGATGGCAAGTTAAATACAATGGTTCGGGATAAGGACGGAATAGGAAGGGCCGCACTTAGGATTTTTATACAGCACGGAGCACCGGAAGAGATTTATTATGAAGCTAAGCCCCATATAGGAACCGATAAACTTGTTGATGTTGTAAGGAACATAAGAGAAGATATTAAAAGACTTGGCGGAACAGTGCTTTTTGAAACACAAATGACAGGTATTGTTTTTGAAAATACTGATGATAACTGTAAACAAATAACAGGGATTAAGGTAAAAGATAAATCATCAAAAGAATCTGTGATTGAAACCGATACAGTTATTATGGCTATAGGACATAGTGCAAGAGATACCTTTGAGATGCTTTTTGAACAAGGCGTTTATATGGAAGCTAAAGCTTTTGCTGTAGGTCTTAGGGTAGAACATTCACAAAAGAAAATCAATAAAGCCCAATACGGAGTTAAAGAAAGTAAAACACTTCCGGCCTCCGCCTATAAGGTTGTGCATAATACATCTTCCGGAAGGGGTGTATACTCTTTTTGTATGTGTCCCGGCGGTTATGTGGTCAACGCTTCGTCTTGTGAAGGACAACTTTGTGTTAACGGTATGAGCTATTATGCAAGAGATTCCAAAAATGCAAACAGTGCGATAATTGTAACTGTTAAGCCTGAAGATTTTGAAGCTGATGGACCACTTGGCGGGGTAGAATTCCAAAGGGAGCTTGAAAAGAAAGCATATGAACTTGGACAAGGCCGTGTGCCGGTAGAATATCTTAAAGACTTTAAGAATAACTCCTGTGCCAAAGCTAATATAGAAGATAGAGCAGGCTGGAATATACCTTGTATAAAGGGTGATTATACCTTTGCCAATGTTCATGAGCTTCTTCCTGGATACATCAAAGAAGCTATTGATGAAGGTATGACAGCTTTTGGACGCATGATAGAAGGCTTTGATTATGATGATACCCTTATGGAAGGCATTGAAAGCAGGACTTCATCTCCTGTAAGAATTACAAGAGGAGAGAATTTACAGTCTGTATCGGTAAAAGGTTTGTATCCTTGCGGAGAAGGTGCAGGATATGCCGGTGGAATCATGTCGGCAGCAATGGACGGAATGAAGATTGCTGCCATAATTGGAGCGCAGCGCTGCCCCGGAATCTAAGTTTGCTTATAGATACGTAATTAATGATATTATATCCACTTTCATACAAGGGAGAGCATTTGGACAAGCAAAGTTATAGAAGTATTGCTCTATATAGAAGAGATCAAATATCTAAAGAGGACAGATCAAGATTTAGTAATATAATAAGTGATAAGCTTCTTGAGAGAATAGATATGTCTGCGGTTGACAATGTTTTGATATATTGTTCGTATCTATCCGAAGTAAGTACATATTATCTTATAACGAAGTTCCTTTATATGGGCAAAAAGGTTTTTTGTCCAAAGGTTATCAGTTCTAAAGATGGGATAATGGATTTTTATAGGATTACTGATAAGACGCAGCTTAAAGAAGGCTTTCACAGAATCCCGGAACCTGTAACAGATGATAAATATGCTACGGGGTGCGAAATGGCTCATAATACTACGATTATGATAATGCCTGGGGTTGCTTTTGACAGAGAGTGTAATAGGATAGGCTATAAGGGCGGTTTTTATGATCGCTATATTCTAAGAATCCCTGGAGCCTTGCTTATAGCTCTTTCATTTGATGAACAGATATTCGATTGTATTTTTACAATGGAAGATCATGATATAAAGGTAAATGAAATATATACGCCAACAGAAGTTCTGAAGGCGCATTGAATTGTTATAAACAGAAAAAAGGAAAAATAGCTATGGATCCACGACAGGAAATAATAGACGTAGGAAGAAGTCTTCATGAACAGGGACTATTGGTGAGAACCTGGGGGAATATATCCTGCAGACTTGATAAAGACCGTATCCTCATAACGCCAAGCGGCATACAATATGAAGATCTTACACCTGATATGATAGCGATGGTAAACCTAAGTGATCTTTCGTGGAAGGGTAAGTTCAAGCCTTCAAGTGAGCTACTGGTTCATGTGGCTTGTTATAATGCAAAAAGCAGCGCCAGATTCATTATACATACACATCAGGTATTTGCTACTGTTGCAGGATCTCTTGGAGTTAAAGAGATAAGAGGAGTTGTAGATGGAGATGATATAAGAATTCCCTGCGCACCATATGCTCTGCCGGGAACGCAGAAGCTTGCAGATAATGTCAAAAAGACTGTGTCAAAATATAAATCCAGTAATGGAATAGTTATGTCAAACCACGGAACTATATGCATGGGTTCTATAAGTGATGAAGCGCTTGAATGTGCTATGGAGATGGAAGAAGCTTCTAAACTCTTCTTGCATGGTTATTGCCATATGGATATTCAGAGCGGATTTGTTGAGGGCTTTAGCTCATTTATCAAAGATGGGCAGATTATATATGATAAGCCGGATGCTCCATACAGAATCAGAAAGATTCACGAAGAAATCTATGACAAAAGACCTGATATTAATTTCATAGTTCACAATAAATCTGAAGCCTGTACAATCGTATCAAGGCGGGCTACACATATGAAGCCTCTTTTGGATGATTTTGCTCAGCTTATTGGTACGAGTGTCAGGATTCCGGTAAATCATCATGGACGTGACGGACGTCGTATTATAGTCAAAAAGAATGTAAATGCTGTATTTGCACTGGATGATGGAGCTTTTTGCCTTGGTCAGACAAGAGATGACGCGCTTGCTGCTGCGCTTGTTTTAGACAAAGCCTGCATCGCGCAGATAGCAGCGTCCAGATATGGAAGCGCAAACTTTCTATCCTACAGAGATTGTCTCAAAATGAACAGACACTATAGAAACTCTTATTCCAAGCTGGCAAAAAGATGATTGTTGAGCTATATATAACTGTGTTAAAATAGTTTTAAGATTTTATATCCATATTTATGGAGGTCGTCAATATGACAGAAGCAATGACAAGTGAATTGGTTAATGAAACAGCCAATAATGAACCCATTAATGAAAGTGCTAAAAATGTTAATGAAGCTCCTAAAAAGGAGTCTCCATCAGAGGGTAAATATGTAGCATATGTATCAAGCTATACAAATGGAACCGGTGACAAGTTCGGAATACGTGTTTACGATGTTGACATTAAGAACGGTCGTATGACAGAGAAGAGTAAAATTAAGATTACGAACTCTTCCTACGTTACTGAGTCCAAGAACAAAAAATATCTTTATTCTATCACGGACTTTGGTGTTGAAGCTTATGATATCAAAAAAGACGGCACCCTAAGTCTTATTAACGAAGCATCTATAAACGGTATGAGAGGATGTTATCTTTCAACCGACTATGAGGATAAATTCCTTTTCTGTGCAGGATATCATGATGGCAAAATAACTGTTCTTCGTCTCAATGAGGACGGAAGCATAGGAGAGATAACTGAAGAAATCTACCAAAAAGGGCTTGGATCGGCAGCAGGACGTAATCATCGTCCGCATGTTCAGTGTGTTCGAATGACCAAAGATAATAAGTTCTTGTGTGCTTGTGACCTTGGAATGGATAGAATCAATGTTTACAAGCTCAATCATAATACAGGACGCCTTGAAAATGCGGATGTTATTCACTGCGATCAAGAATCTGCACCTCGTCATATCAAGTTCTCTGAGGATGGTGAATTTATCTATGTTCTGACAGAACAGAAGAACTCGATTGACGTATATCATTACAGGGTTGATGATCATGACATACCTGATTTTGAAAGGATTCAGTCTATGTCTACGATAGACGAACCCGACATTCAGGGTGTTGCAAGTAGTGCTTTAATGTTCTCAATGGATTATAACTATTTGGTATCTTCCAGTCTTGGAGAGAATTTTGTAGATATTTACAGAGCAGATAAGAGAACAGGTAAGCTCAAGAAGGTTCTGGGGCTTCCGATTTCAGGAGAATATCCTAAGGATGCAGCACTGTTCCCTGATAACAAGCACCTTGTATCCTTGAATCACGAGTCCAACACAATGACATTCTTTACTGTCAATATGGCACAGGGAATCATAGTTATGAATGGACCTGAGGTAAGCGTGGATCAGCCTAATTGCATTGTATTTCACAAGCTTGAAGACTGAATATAATTACAAAACGCCCGATGAGAATTAAACTCAAAGGGCGTTTTTTTATTTACTCAAACTTCCCACTTGCCAAACTGGCGCCACCCCTTTACTGTTGTGTAGGTTCAGCCGGTTTATAAAGTATTTCGCGTTCA
>ERZ842401.1982-NODE-1982-length-28009-cov-9.043715_pt1 | contig 28009 bp, 19 predicted proteins | sample MGYA00521270_ERZ842401 | MGnify/ENA primary metagenome ERZ842401 (study PRJEB31892, sample SAMEA3878208) | bioreactor metagenome | biome: Moose rumen | place: Sweden | collected 2011-10 | study: EMG produced TPA metagenomics assembly of the PRJEB12797 data set... | reverse complement strand
TGTCTGTTGATGAATTTACAATAGAGGAAGTCCTTATATCGTTATATGCTCTTACAGCAGAAGATGTTCAAGAGATAGAAGGCCATTAATTGCTGTCCGCTAAATGTGCTAACGCATCAAATCTCCGTCCGCAATGCCGATAAACAGGAATTGCGGATACTTTTTCAGGAAGTACACCCCTCGCCTGCATCATATTGTACGCGGCTCAATGCCGGAGCGCGCGTTCCCCAGGCGATGACCTGGGCTGACCGCTTGCCGCCCTTTCTGCGCTTTCAGCGTCCGTGTGTGCCAAAATATCGAAAAAAGCAGAGGGGTTTGCATCGGGTTTGCGAAAAAAATTGAACCTTTGCACCGAAAGTTCAACTTAATCCCAAAAATAAGACTCAGATAAAGCCGTGTGCTAAATCTGAGTCTTTTCTTGTGTGTCCGTATGCTACAAAGATAGTTTTACTGAATGCTTGCCAGCTTCTGCAGAACCCCAAGTTTTCTACTATGGCAAACGAGAAGAAATCGAAGCAGCCCGGGTTGCAGCCGTGGAGCGGCGAAAGCAGAGGTCGTTGTGGCGGGGTACAAGCCCGTCGGCACTCGGGAGAGCACAAACGAGTTTGGCTTGTTCCTCATTGGCACGGGCATTCAACAAGTGACGCACAACCGCACGACGCAGTACATCAAGACGGACAAGATGGTGACGAAACGTGAGTTGTCGAGGAGTAAGGACAGGCACGCCACAAGCGACAGTTTCAGCGCGAACGTTTTTGTGGGAAAAGGATCTATGGGGCTGCCTAAATCTTGCTGAAGCGTGGGAATAGATAGAACCCACCTTAATTGCGTGGGTGGTCAACGTCGTAGATAAACTCTTGCTCTTGAGGCAAAAGTTTAGAAACGTCGGCTTGATACGTGTTGTCGGGCATATACCACCATTGTTGGCTGAAGTATTGCTTCAGTTGCTTATCCTTAAACACATATCCACGTGCTGCAAAAGGCAGGTTGCGCAGGATGCGGTTGATGCTTAACACTTTTCGGGCAACGATGGGTGGATTGTCGTAAACGCAAAAGCTGCTTACATAGGGACGCCCTGGATCGTAGCAGAAATGGCGTGAAGCGTCTTGAAAGTCGTGAAACGTAGCGCAGTCGCCCGAACGGATCTCCAACTCATCTTCGGGGCGGAAATTTGTGGCGTGGAAGCGCACCTCGGCATTGCGCAGGGCAAACTCTGTGGCATATCCTACGAAGGGTTCATAGACCTCTTCGCCATTTTCATCTACCTCTACAAACGCTTCGTAGTCATATTTCCTTTGACGCTGTTTGCCTTTGCCATAAATAGCCCAGAGCGGGTTGTCGCCAAAGGCGTTGTTGAATACAAAGAAATGCTTAAATGTATTTTCCGCCCTTACGATAAGTGTGAAGTCATCAATCTGTCCGCCCTGCCAGCGCAAGGCCGGTGTGAGTTTATAGTCTAAGAAAAAGGCTTCATCTACCACGATGCCTACACGGTAGCGATAGGTGTGGTGTACGGTGTTTGTGCCAGGCTCAAAATGTGCGTCAAAATAATAGGCGTAGGCATATTTGGCGATGCTGTCCAGTTGAGGATTATAAAGTGCGCTTATGAAATCTATCTCGTCGGAGCGCGGGAAAGACAATTCTTGTGGGTTGCGCCACTGCAACGTGTCAAGAATCTCAAGTTGTTGACTGTTTTCTATTGCTCCGAGGCGTACGACGGCATTATGGTAGGAGAGGGGAGAGCCGTTCACCTCTACACAAAAATCAGAGATATGTGGGTGTACCCCGTTAGGGCTGAAATCCTCGCCCATATAAGGTGCGCTGGCTTCAAACCCCATAGTAATGGTTCGCGCAGGCCCTTGGTTGTCGAGCGTATATGCCACATCGACCTGTGCAAAGCCGTCGTTAAGGAGCGTAATCGTCAGCACCTCTTTTGAAAGGCGTATATCTGCGGCCTGCAACGGAACAAGTTGTGAACCATAGGTGTAGTACATGCTGTCGTTAGCACGGGTGTGCAGGAGCAGGAAGAAGGTGAGAAACACTAAAACAATTCGTTTCATGGTATAGGTGGGTTCTATTAATTTCCACGGTGAAGTTTTACATAGATGGGGCTTTAACCTTTTGTCATCTCTATGGCTCTTTTTTGCTTCCGTCGGTAAGTTTCATCGGTCGTGTAGCCCGCTACACTCACTCTTCAACTGACAGACTGAAAGCAAAAATAGCTCAGAAATCTGACAAAGCAAATTAATAGAACCCACCTATAAAGGGTGTAATAGTTGTGCTACGGAACAAAAGCAGTGCCTTCGTCAAAGGCTGTTCTCGCCGCAAAGATAATGAAACTCTTCAATACCTCGTTTGTGCTTCCGAAGAATTGAAAAGACACCGCCATTGATAGCAAAAAAGCGGATAAAAAACGCCAAACGCCCTCCATTGTAGTAAAAATATACGTCTTTTTCGCGTTTTCAAAGCCTTGTCAGCGCACATAAGCACGAATTTTAGTATCTTCGCCGCGGAAAAAAGTGCGCTATTGGCATGCAACACCAAGTTATGAAAGTTTCCAAAAAACAAAAGAAGATAGTTCGCTGGCTCTGGTTGGCCTTCGCTTTGTTTACGGTTTTTGCCGTTTTTATTATTTTATCCCTTGACTGGGGCTGGCTCGGCTATATGCCCGATATGAAACGTATGCAGAACCCCATCAGCCAATACGCCTCTCGTGTGTATAGTGCCGATGGTAAGTTGATGGGTACGTGGTCGGAGGCAGGCAATCGTGTGTTTTGTGCCTACGACAGCATATCGCCCGCCGTATTCGATGCCTTGGTCTCCACCGAGGATGAGCGTTTCTACGAGCACAGCGGCGTGGATGCCAGAAGTGTGGGACGCGCCGTGGTGAAGCGCGGGCTGATGCGCCAGCAAAGCGCCGGCGGAGGTAGCACGATAACGCAGCAACTGGCAAAACAACTCTATTCAGAGAAATCACACAGCGTGTTGCAACGCCTGTTTCAAAAGCCTGTAGAATGGGTTATTGCTGTGGAGTTAGAGCGCACGTTTACCAAAGAAGAAATCCTGACTTTCTATCTCAACTATTTTGACTTCCTACACAACGCCGTCGGCATCCGCACAGCAGCGCGCGTTTACTTTGATAAAAATCCGCGCGACCTCACCGTCAGCGAGGCAGCGGTGCTAATAGGTATGTGTAAGAACCCCTCGCTCTATAACCCGCGCCGTTATCCGCAGAGGGCTTTTGAACGACGCAACGTAGTGATGGGACAGATGGTGAAGCAAGGCAAACTATCGCAAGCGGCGTACGACAGCCTGTCCGTACAACCTATCGTACTCCGATTTCATACGTTGGACTATAAGGACGGTAACAACGTTTATATGATGGAATACTTGCGCCGCATTATGATGGCCAACAAGCCTGAACGTAGCCAATACCAAAAGTGGCAGGCCCAACAGTTTTATGAGGACAGCATTGCCTGGGCCGACGACCCGCTCTATGGCTGGTGCAACAAGAACACCAAAGCCGACGGCTCCCCCTACAATATCTACAGCGACGGGCTTCGCGTATATACCACTATTGATTCGCGTATGCAACGCTATGCCGAAGAAGCCGTGCGGCAACACGTGGGACGAACGCTGCAACCCGCTTTCTATCACGGAAAGAAAAATCAGCGCAACTTCCCCTATACTACTCGTCTCAGCCAAGAAACGATACAAAAAATCATTCAGCGCAACATACGTGTAAGCCACCGCTATCAGACGCTAAAAGAAAACGGATGGAGCGAGGAGCAGATACTGAAGAACTTCGACGTACCCGTTAGGATGACAATCTTTACCTACAATGGTGATATTGACACTACGATGACGCCGCGCGATTCCATAATGTACTATAAGAAGTACCTACGCTCCAGCCTCTTTAGTATAGAACCCCAAACAGGCTATGTGAAGGCATACGTCGGCGGCTTGGACTACGCACATTTCCAGTACGATATGGCGATGACAGGAAGGCGCCAGATAGGTTCCACGATGAAACCTTTCGTCTATACCCTCGCCTTGGAAGACGGACGTATGCCCGACGACCGCGTGCAAAACATACGCCGCGTATATCGCATAGGCCCCGAACGATGGTCGCCGCGCAATGGTAGCAAAGCCGCCTACGGGAGCAAGGTGACGCTGGAGTGGGGCCTCTCGCACTCCAACAACTGGGTGACCGCCGAGGTGATGAACCAAACCGACCCCACAGGACACCGTCTTATTTCTATGCTACACAATTTCGGCATTGCTAACAATAAGATAATCCCGAGCATCGCCCTGTGTCTGGGGCCGTCGGAGATTAGTGCCAGCGAACTGGCAAGTGCCTACACCGCCTTTGTCAATAAAGGGCTGCGTTGCCCGCCTATTTTTGTCACACGAATAGAAGATGCCGAGGGCAACGTCATCGCGGAGTTTGGTCCCCGTCCTAACGAGGTGATTAGCGAAGCCACGTCGTATCGTATGATAAAAATGCTTGAAGGCGTAGTGAACCACGGCACTGCCCGCCGTTTGCGCGGAAGCGGCTTTAGTTGTGAAATAGCAGCCAAGACAGGTACTACGAACAACAACTCCGATGCCTGGTTTGTAGGTTGTGTGCCGCGCCTCGTCACAGCCGTTTGGGTGGGTGGCGAAGACCGCGACATTCACTTCGATAGCGGTGCTATGGGACAAGGTGCAGCCGCTGCGCTACCCGTGTGGGCTATCTATATGAAGAAAGTCTTTGCCGACGAAGGGTTGGACTACTCGCAGAGTGAGAAATTCAATATCCCCGATAAAATCCCCGATGGCCCAGAACAGATGCTCACCGTAGAACGCAACTCCGACCGCGGCATCGCTGCCGACCGCCCCCGCTCCTCTGCCACACGCCGCACCGCGTCAAACTCAGAAAACCAGAACAAGAATAACGGCTCTCTGAACAGCGACGATAAGGGTAACAAAGGCGAAGGCGAAAGCGGCTCGTCTAACCCCACACCACAGCCCGCCCCCGCTCCCTCAAAGCCCGCCGCATCAAGCAGTAGCAGTGCCGACAGGTTCTTTGATTAACACCGACCACTCCATATCTTACGACAACTCTTCCAATTCGCACAAACGATGTCATTCCTCGCCATCATCCCCGCACGCTATGCCAGCACACGTTTCCCCGGCAAACCGCTCGCACGCTTAGGCGGCAAGCCTATCGTGCAACATGTTTACGAGCGAGCCAAACAAGTGTTTGAACGCGTGGCAGTGGCTACCGACGACGCGCGCATCGCTGATGCCGTAGAAGCCTTTGGCGGTCGGGCTGTGATGACTTCCGACAAACATCGTAGCGGCACAGACCGTGCTGCCGAGGCTTATCACAAACTCGGAGGTAGGGAAGACGACATCGTGGTAAACATTCAAGGTGACGAGCCTTTTGTCAGCGCAGAACAATTGGAGGCTGTAAAAGCACTCTTCGACAATCCTGCTACTGAAATCGCCACCCTGGTGAAACCTTTTCCCGTCAATACGTCTTGGCAGGTGTTAGCCAATCCTAACACGCCTAAAGTGGTGCTTGCACAAGATGGCACGGCACTCTATTTCTCCCGAAGCGTCATTCCTTATCTACGCGGAGAGGAACAAAAAGAATGGGCGGCACACCATATATATTATAAGCACATCGGTCTTTACGCTTATCGTGCCAGTGCTTTGCTGCGCATCACTGCATTGCCCGCAGGAGATTTAGAGCAAGCCGAGTCGCTCGAACAACTACGTTGGCTTGAAAACGGACTGCGTATCCGTACGGCCATAACCCAAATAGAAACCATAGGAATAGACACGCCCGAAGACCTACAACGGGCGCAGCAATATCTCTCCCAACACCCAGAATGATGAACAGACTCCTTATATATATATTGTTTGTTGGCCTTGCCTTAACGCCCGCCGCGGCACAGCGTGTCACGGTGGGTACCGTACAGTTACGCGGCGGCGCGATATATACCGGCGAACTCTCGGGCAACAAGCCCAATGGCAAGGGACGTATTATGTACGCTAACCGCGACACCTACGAAGGTGAGTTCAAAAAAGGACAACGCAACGGCCAAGGCACCTACACCGCCGCCAACGGTGAGCGCTATGAAGGACAGTGGGTGAAAGACAAACGCAACGGACGCGGCACGTTCTATTTTGCCAACAACAACCGCTATGACGGCACGTGGTATATGGATCAAAAACGCGGCAAAGGCGTAATGACTTATTACAATGGCGACAGCTACGACGGCGAATGGGATGCCGACAAACGTCACGGCAGAGGTCGCTACACCTACGCCAATGGTGCATATTACGATGGCGACTGGGTACACGACAAACGTCAGGGTGGCGGTCGGTTTGACTGGGGCAACGGCTCAACCTATGTAGGTGCTTGGCACAATGGCCAACGCAGCGGAAAAGGCACGTATGTCTATGCTAACGGCGAGAAGTATATAGGTCTGTGGAAGAACGATTTAATGGACGGAAAAGGTATATATATCTTTGCTACTGGCGACCGTTTTGAAGGCGACTACAGCCAGGGCGTGCGCACGGGTCAAGGTACGTACTATCTAAAGAATGGTGACACTTACACTGGAGCCTTTGTCAATGGACATCGCGAGGGGAAAGGCATGTTCAAATGGAAGAACGGTGCTTTCTACGATGGTCAGTGGCAAAACGATATGCGTCACGGTAAAGGCATATACCGCGAAGACAACGGCAATAGCTACAACGGCTATTGGAAGTCCGACTTGATGGATGGCGATGGCATACTCATCTATGCCGATGGTAGGCAGTTCAAAGGCTCGTTCCAGAACGGACGACGCCACGGACGCGGACAAGAAATCCGTACCGACGGCACGAGCGAGACGGGTGAATACGTGGAAGGCGTGCGACAAGGTCAATTCGTGGAGCGCGACCGCAACGGAAATATCACACGCCGCGTGAACTATCGAAACGGAAGAGAGGTTACACAATAACCAATAAACATTCCTTCGCTAAGAGGCTATTGGCACACACACACAAATCAAACCTTAATCAATTCCTTGTTATGAAAACATCCCGTCAGCCCAAACATTTGCGCATTGTAGCCGACGACCCGTGGCTTGAGCCGTTTGAGCCTGCCATTCAAGGCCGTCACGATAGTGTTTTACGTAAGAAGAAAGAACTTGTTCGTGGCAAGAAAACGCTTTCCGACTTTGCCGACGGCCATCTTTACTTCGGTCTGCATCGTACCGACAATGGCCGCTGGGTACTACGCGAGTGGGCTCCGAATGCTACGGCGATATATCTTGTAGGCACGTTCAACGACTGGCAAGAAGACGAGAAGTATGCCTTTAAGCGTATCGCCGGCACGGGTAACTGGGAGATTAAACTCGGCAAGAACGAATTACACCACGGCGAACTATATAAGATAAAAGTACACTGGGACGGCGGAGAAGGCGAGCGTATCCCCGCATGGACACGGCGCGTGGTGCAAGACGATGACACAAAAATTTTTAGCGCACAAGTTTGGGACCCTGAAAAACCATACGTCTTCCGTCATAAGAAATTTAAGCCACAAAGTAAGACGGTCCTTATCTACGAGGCGCACATCGGTATGGGGCAAGACGCTGAGCGTGTGGGTACATACAACGAATTTCGTGAGAATGTGCTACCGCGTATTAAGGCAGATGGCTACAACGTGTTGCAACTTATGGCTATTCAGGAACATCCGTACTACGGCAGTTTTGGCTACCACGTGAGCAATTTCTTTGCGCCGAGTAGTCGCTTCGGTACTCCCGAAGAGCTCAAGCAACTCATCGATGAGGCACACGCTATGGGTATTGCCGTAATAATGGACTTGGTACATAGTCACGCTGTGAAAAACGAACTGGAAGGCCTGGGCAACCTTGCTGGCGACCCCAATCAATACTTCTATCCCGGCGACCGCCGCGAACATCCAGCGTGGGATAGCCTTTGTTTCGACTACGGAAAGAACGACGTGATACACTTCCTCCTTTCTAACTGCAAATACTGGCTTACAGAGTTTCAGTTTGATGGTTTCCGTTTTGACGGTGTCACCTCAATGCTTTACTATAGCCACGGCCTTGGACAAGCCTTCGGAGGCTATGACGACTATTATAACGGTGCTGAAGACGACAACGCTATCGTCTATCTCACCCTGGCCAACCTCCTCATACACGAAGTGAAGCCCAATGCCATAACTATTGCCGAGGAAGTGAGCGGAATGCCCGGACTTGCTATGCCATTTGAAGACGGCGGCCTGGGCTTTGACTTCCGTTTAGCAATGAACATCCCCGACTATTGGATTAAGACCATTAAGGAACTGAATGATGAGCAATGGAAGCCCAGTAGCATCTTCTGGGAACTTACCAATCGCCGACAAGGCGAGCGCACCATAAGTTATTGTGAGAGCCACGACCAAGCACTCGTCGGCGACAAAACAATCGTGTTCCGCCTAATAGATGCCGATATGTATTGGCACTTCAAAAAAGGCGATGAGAACGACGTAGCCAACAGAGGTATAGCCCTCCACAAGATGATACGCCTCGTCACAGCTTCTACACTAAACGGCGGCTACCTAAACTTTATGGGCAACGAGTTTGGACATCCCGAATGGATAGACTTCCCCCGCGAGGGAAACGGATGGAGCCATAAGTACGCACGCCGTCAGTGGAACTTGGTTGACAACCATGAGCTCTGTTACCACTGGCTCGGCGATTTTGACCGCGAGATGCTTCACGTTATCAAATTGCAGCGCCGCTTCCGAGATACTAAAGTACAGGAAATCTGGCATAACGACGACGACCAAGTACTGGCTTACACACGTGGCAACCTGCTCTTTGTTTTCAACTTCTCACCCACGCGTAGCTATGAGGGCTACGGCTTTATGATGCCCGAAGGAGCCTACAACGTAGTACTGAATACCGATGCTACCGACTTCGGCGGCAACGGCCTCGCCGACGACAGCATCTCACACTTCACCAACTTTGACCCCCTGTTGAAGAAAGACGGTAAAGGCTGGCTTAAACTCTATCTCCCAGCACGTAGTGCTGTGGTTTTGATGAAACAATAATCAATTCTTTCAACTCACCTTATAAATACTCACAAAAGAATGTTTTCTGGTATTGTAGAAGCGATGGCCGAAGTGGTTGCTATAGAACGCGAGCAAGACAATATGCACTTCACGCTCACGTGTTCCTTTGCCAAGGAGCTGCATATAGATCAAAGCGTGTCGCACAACGGTGTGTGCCTCACCGTCACCAAACAGCAAGACGACACCTACACCACAACAGCGATGCGTGAGACATTGTTACGAAGCAACCTCGGTTTGTTGAAAATAGGCGACAAAGTAAATCTTGAGCGCAGTATGCTGATGAACGGACGTCTTGACGGCCATATTGTGCAAGGACATGTGGACACCACGGCACGCTGTACGAAAGTTGAGGATGCTGCAGGCAGCAAGATTTTTACGTTCCAGTACGATGTAAAGCCAGAACTGGCACGACGTGGCTATTTCACTGTTGACAAAGGTAGCGTCACCGTCAATGGCGTAAGCCTCACCGTATGCAATCCCTCAGACAATGCCTTTGAGGTGAATATCATTCCTTATACACTTGAGAACACCAACTTTGGACTTATTGAGGAAGGCACTGTCGTAAACCTTGAGTTTGACATACTCGGCAAATATATTGCTCGACTTAATAGCCTTAGTTGAATGTTTTTAGTGGTTAAAATACACGCTAAGAATGACTCGCAAGGAGCGATTTGAAATAGTCCTTTCACGCTTGTCGGCCAAGTATGGCTTGCTCGACACAGAACTGAACTATGGCACACCGTTCCAGCTGCTTGTAGCCACTGTGCTTTCGGCGCAATGCACCGACAAGCGTGTGAACATCGTGACAAAACACCTCTTTGCCGACTATCCCGATGCGCATACTATGTCGCACGCCGAACCCGACACGCTCTATGAATATATCCGTTCCGTGAGTTATCCCAACAGCAAGGCCAAGTACCTTTCGGGCATAGCACGTGGCTTGGTAAAAGAACACCAAGGCGAAGTGCCTCACACACTCGAAGCACTCACTGCCTTGCCTGGTGTAGGGCGTAAAACGGCCAACGTGGTACTCGCATTCGCTTTTGGTCAACAGACTTTGGCCGTCGATACCCACGTGTTTCGTGTAAGCCATCGTCTCTCGCTCGTACCTAAGCGTTGCACAACGCCGCTATCTGTGGAGAAAGCACTCCTTAAATATATACCGACAGGAGAAGTGGCTTATAGCCATTCTTGGCTCTTGCTCCACGGACGATACACATGCCAAGCCCTACGACCTAAGTGTGCGAAGTGTGAGTTGGCAGACGTTTGCGATAAGGCTGAGACGTTTACCACGAAAATCATTAAGAACTAAAAAGGTTACTAAACACATTCACAAGGCCCCTATTCACACAGGAAGTGCAAAACAATGTTTACTCCAGCCTTCCATAGCGAGCAAAAGTCTGTCAAAGACGTACAATAATTATTCACTATTAAATACAATCAAAACCTATGACAATCAACACAGTCAATTTCAAAGACAGCAAAGTTATTGTGCGCGTAGATTTCAACGTGCCTCTTGACGAGAACGGCAACATCACCGACGACACCCGTATTCGTGGTGCATTGCCCACCCTAAAGAAAGTGCTTGCCGATGGCGGCGCACTTATCATTATGAGCCACATGGGTAAACCTAAAGGCAAGGTAAATCCCAAGTTCTCACTCGGCCAGATTAGCGAAGCCGTAGGTGATGCCCTTGGTGTGACTGTGACATTTGCCCCCGACTGTGCTAAGGCCGCCGACCAAGCTGCAGCATTGAAAAGTGGCGAGGTGCTACTGCTCGAAAATCTTCGTTTCTATCCCGAAGAGGAAGGCAAACCCGTAGGCGTGGAAAAAGGCACACCAGAGTTTGATGCTGCAAAGAAAGAGATGAAAGCGCGCCAGAAAGAGTTTGCTAAAACACTTGCCTCGTATGCCGACTATTACGTAATGGACGCTTTCGGCACCGCACACCGCAAACACGCCAGCACAGCGGTTATTGCCGACTATTTCGATAACGACCATAAGATGCTCGGATACCTTATGGAGAAAGAAGTGACCGCAGTGGACAACGTGCTCTCTAATATCAAACGCCCCTTCACAGCTATTATGGGTGGCTCCAAGGTGAGTACAAAGATTGGTATCATAGATAACCTACTGGGCAAAGTGGATAATCTTATCCTTTGCGGCGGTATGACTTATACTTTTGCCAAAGCACAAGGAGGCAAGATAGGTAATAGTATCTGCGAGGACGACAAGCTCGATGTGGCACTCGGTGTCATTGCTAAAGCCAAAGAGCTCGGCGTAAATCTTGTGCTTGGCACTGACTGTGTGGCTGGCGATGACTTCAAGAACGATTGCCACACACAGATATGTCCCGCCAACGACATCCCCGAAGGATGGGAAGGCCTTGATGCCGGCCCTGAAACTCAGAAACTCTTTGCTGATGCTATAAAAGACGCTAAGACCATTTTGTGGAACGGTCCGGCAGGTGTCTTTGAGTTCGACAACTTTGCTGCTGGCAGCCGTGCCGTGGCCGAAGCCATTTGCCAAGCCACAGAGAACGGTGCTTTTTCCCTCATTGGTGGTGGCGACAGTGTGGCTTGTATCAACAAATTTGGTATGGCCGACCGCGTAAGTTATATCTCAACTGGCGGTGGTGCACTGCTTGAAGCCATAGAAGGCAAAGTACTTCCTGGCATTGCTGCTATAAAGGGCTGATACCGCCAAGCCTATTTATTGCTGTCCGCTAAAAGTTTGAAAGCATTATGTAATCACCCCTCAACCCCTATAAATAGCCATATCTATTTCCGTTTTTTAAAAGTATGCCCTATATAGTGCTTTCAGGGTGAGCAGGCGAGCCGCGTGTCGGAGCGCACGCGGCTCGCATGCAAAATAGATAGGACGGATTATAATCATAGTCCGAGGGGTTTTAAACTCGAGTGCTTTGATTTTAAAATCAACGCCTTTGATTTTAAAATCAACGCCTTTGATTTTGAAATCAAAGCACTCGAGTTTAAAACCCCTCGGACTACGTTTAAACACGGTCGGACTACGTTTAAACACGGTCGGACTATTATTGTAATTTGTCGGACATTCTCATTATTGCTTTGTGGTATTACACTACCCATAGCACCGTAAGGCGACAATTTCGTAGAAAATACTTTCCAAAACTATGCGTTCCTTATCTTTTTCTCTTCTTAGTTTTTTTCTTATCGGTATAGGCAGTGCCAATGCTACAATACCACAGGACACGGTGTTTGTATCCGAGGCTATTGTCCTTCCCCCCGTAGTATCTTTTCCCGTTTACAAAACCGATACGACCAATATGGGCGGACAGACACTGGATACGAGAGATTTCATTAACCTCAATGCTACGTTTCAGTTTATGAAGCGACAGGGCGAGGCGGTCGTTCACTATGGCGACCCGCTTTATGGCGATGCGGTACATGGTGCACTCTATGCTTTGAAGTTTCGTGTGAGTACCGAGCGTTATGTGAAAGCACGGCTTCTCTTGGGTCATCTGACAGGAAGTAATGTCTTTGTTGACGGGAAGAAACACACGGGAGAGATAGTGCTGAAGCCCGGAATGACAGAGATAGGCTTACTCTGCCAAGTGGATACCGCACGTCGCGACACGTTTGATGTGGCTCTGGTGGGTGAACATGCTGCCGCGCTTTGTGTACTTGCTCGGAGCGACCTCCGCCCACTGACTCTATCGACGATGCGTGAGGGTGGGCATTATGGCGATGTGCGCCTGTCGCCTTCAGGGAAATACCTTATTACAATCTACTACGACCAGTCGCCCGAGGGTACGGCGGAGTATTGGACTGTGCTTACCGAGACAAATAGCGGGCGTACGCTCGCTCGCGAAATGGGGAGCAAAAATTGGCACTGGCTACCTACGCGCGATGTTATCTATTATCCACGTATGTGGAATAAGTCGATTAGCCTCGTCTATCGCACTCCAAGTGGTGAGGAACGTATCGTGGCAGAAGGATTGCCGACCGAGCGTTTTACACTAAGCCCCACCGAGGACTATATCATATATACGAAACAAGACGAAAGCCGTAGTTCTTCTGGTTCGCTTCGGCGCTTAGAGCAGCCCGACGACCGTATGTCTGACTGGGGCAAGCGCGGCGTACTCTATCGCTACGATTTGCGCACGGGTGCTACTTGCCGCCTAACGTTTGGCCGCGAGAGTGTGTTGCTGAGCGACATCTCTCCCGATGGGCAGCGTTTGCTTCTTAGTTTCTCGCGAATGGAGCCGCAGCGCATACCATTCAATCGCGTGACGCTCTTTGAGATGGACGCTTACAGTGGTAAGGTAGATACGCTGCTATGTGACACACCCTACGTTGCCTCTGCACAATACACGTCCGATGGCCGCTCGCTTTTGATAAAAGGCTCCCCTGATGCTTTTGCAGGTATCGGTAGCGAACTCGCATCGGGGCAGCACGGCAACGAGTACGACTATCGCCTCTTTCGCTACGACCCCTCCACGCACACCGCAACACCGCTTCTTTCGCAGTTTAATGCCTCTGTTGACCAAGTGATTGTGCCGCTTAGTGGCGATAACGTATATCTCACCGCTACAGAGAGTTATGGTCGTTCCCTTTGGCGGCTCAACACCAAGAGTGGTAAACGCTTGCGCTACGACCTGCCTTGTTCGTTACTTCAACGAGTGAGCATACAGCTTGATGGTGAGAAACCCACTTGTGTATTCTATGGACAAAGCGGAGAGCGTTCGCGTGACTGCTTCGTAGCCACCCTGGGCGATAAGACCCAGGTGCGAACAGAGCGTGTAGGAGAGGTGTGTTTTGATAGCATATATATGGACGTAGCCCTTGGCATATGCCACGACTGGAAGTTCCGCTCCTCTCGCGGCGACAGCATTACGGGTTTTTACTATCTCCCCGCCAATTTCGACGCTACGAAGAAGTATCCGCTTATCGTGTACTATTACGGCGGTTGTACGCCCACGTATAAGACTTTTGAGTTTCTCTATCCTTTCACCGTCCTCGCTGCCCAGGGCTATGTGGTGTATGTTGTAGAGCCGAGCGGTGCGATAGGCTTTAGCCAAGCGTTCGCCGCACGCCACGTAGGAACTTGGGGGCGCGAGTCTGCCACCGATATCATAGAAGGCACGCGCGCTTTCTGCCAGGCTCATCCGTATATCAACGCTGAGCGCATAGGGTGTATAGGTGCAAGTTACGGAGGGTTTATGACGCAGTATCTGCTTACACAAACAGATCTCTTCCACACGGCTATCAGTCATGCCGGCATCAGTAACATCGCCTCTTATTGGGGTGGCGGCTATTGGGGCTATACCTACGGACAAGTGGCACAGTTCGGACAGTATCCGTGGAACAATCCTACGCTCTACACGAGCCAGTCGCCGCTCTTCAATGCAGACAAAATTCATACGCCGCTTCTCCTGCTTCATGGCACCGCAGATACCAATGTGCCTACCAATGAGAGCCAGCAAATGTTCACCGCCTTGCGTATCTTAGGACGCCCAGTCAGTTTTGTACAGGTGGATGGTGAGAACCACGTCGTGACCAATGCTAAGAAACAAACTCTTTGGCAAGAGGCTATCTTCGCTTGGTTTGCCTACCATCTTAAAGATCAAACAGAGTGGTGGAACGAACTCTTTCCCAACGATGATTTTGGCGTTCACAAAGAGTGAATAGTTAAACCCCTAATCAATAATTAGGCTGGAAAAGAGATGCTTTGTGTTGTACGATATAAAACGCACCACAATATAAAACGCACCATATTGAATTTCTTGTTAATCCTCCGTCGCTTACCAGCGCGAAACATCTAAACACAAACCTCAATGAAGATCCGTTCATTCCTTTTATTCTCTTCTCTTTGTTTACAAAGTGTTTTTGCGCAATCTCTGCGCGAAAAATATGCCGACCGCCTAACAGCTCCGCTGCTATATCATTGTTCATACACGGCTCAAGCACCGCTCATTGACGGAGACTTAAGCGATGACGTTTGGCATCAGGCAACGTGTATTTCTTCTTTGCATGACATTCGTTCATCTGTCTTTCCAGAGCCGACACTTCCCACGGAGATACGTTTGCTTTGGGACTACGACAATCTTTATGTGTCGGCACGACTAACAGAGCCTTATATAACCGCAACGATTGCTCAACGCGACGACATAGTGTGGCACGAGAACGACTTTGAAGTATTCCTTGACCCAGATGGTGACGGGCTAAACTATTATGAGATAGAAATTAACGCTCTCGGTACGCTGCTAGACTTGCAGATGTCGTATCCTTATCGCAGCGGCGGACACTTCTTCTCTGCTTGGAACTGCCCGGGGCTACAGTCTGCGGTGAAGGTTAGCGGTACTATTTCCGACAGTATTGACACTGACACCTGTTGGACTCTTGAAATGGCTATTCCGCATAAGGCTCTATCGGTAGATTTCAGCGATGCGCTTAAGCAGAGTCGAATATGGCGTATGAACTTTTCGCGCGTAGAGTGGTTGAAAAATGGTGGCCCAGAAGAAAACTGGGTGTGGTCTCCTACGGGAGTAGTTGATATCCACATGCCTGAACGATGGGGTTATGTGTTTTTTGCAGGCGACCCTCTCCAACAGCGTCGCTCGAACGAACCGCTAATATCTTACCTCCCCGATGACTATCGTTTCCTTTGGATGCTCTTTTATGCACAACAAGATGCTTGGGCATCCCAACAGCGATATTTTGGCTCGCTTGAAGAATTTGGTTTAACAGAAGACGACTGGCAGATGATACGCCCTGCCTTACTGCCCGCCATTTCAAACGTTGTGGGAACGGTAGAACCTGAACTGGGCGTGGCAGCTACCCCTCATGGTTTTGAACTTTGGCTCAAGCGAGGCGAGCGTACACTTATCTTAGATAATCTTGGATATTTCCGCATTGAGAAATAACACTTAAGCAAAAACGCCTACAAGATGAACTTTTTCGTTAAGCCAGGAGTGCAAAGCGAAACTTGTTTCAGCTTTGCCTTGGCGAGAAAAAGTCTGTCGAAGACGAACTCCATCTTGTAGGCGTTTTCGAGGTTTAATCATCTATTTTTCCAGCCTGGTTGATGGTGATAGGCATACTTACACCGCCGCTGGTGAGCGTGAGTGTGGCTGTACGCAGCAAGGGGGTGGTGTTTGGCTCTAAGATAAGCATGATAGTGTTTGTTCCAACGCTTAGATCGGATATTTCGGGTGTACACCACGCAGCATCGGATGTAAGTGTGGCACCCTCGCGATATATCGTACAAATCACCTTGCCTTCCGTAGAACTTGCCACGAGGTCGTCTTCATAAATAAGATTCTCACTGCTAATCTCAGTCCCTTCTTTGAAGCGATAGTAGGGATAGGTGACGTTGAGCATTGGGAGTTGTGTAATCATAATAGAAGCATTTTCGTGGCTTGATACGTTGAGCGTGGCATAACGCATAACACCTGTAGCGTTGGGCTCGGCTGTAACATAAATCGGAGTAGAAATCAAAAGTGCATCTTTCTGTGAAGTGCCACTGAGCATTCCCACCTTTTCAGAAGAAACAATCGTGCCTTGATCGTTTTTTGTGACGCTAAGCAGGTTCACCCAACTACCATCGGCAAGTGTAGCCGTCCAGTTGTCGGAGTAGAACAGTAACACGCTATCAACCACTTGGTCGGCGTACATCACAATCCCACTCTTGTCAAATGATGTCTGATGAAATTCGTTTTCGCTCTCACATGCTGTAAGGCTCAATACACCCAAGAGGGTTGCCAAAAGGAGTTTTTTCATTATTAGAGGTTGTTGATTTAATACCATTCTATATTGCTACTATACGAACTGCGCTTGTCCCATTTTAGGGCATCGGTAAGTTCGTTGGCTTTTGCTCGGAAGGTGAAGTTGAAACTGGTGAACGGACGTAGCACCACATTGGCCGACATTTCGAAGCAGTGGAGGTCGCGTGCTAAACTCGCGGTAGTCATAGAGAGTTTGTGGTAGTTGAAATCGTAGCCGCTTGAGAAATTGATATTCCAGCCATCGCTTAAACGAATGTAGCCATTGCAGTTCAGCGTTTGTGTAAAACCATAAGGATAGCGCATTGTGCGGGTATTGATGGGTTTGGAGCGGTCTTCAAACATTGTGATACCATAACTAAATGAGAGGCTCCAAGGAATAGAGAAAGACAGATAACCATCCTCGTCCACACTGGCTTTCACTTTCTTTACTTGTCTTTGCTGACCTTGGCGTAGTTCGGGGTCGAGGTTCGATTCTACATCGTCTGTTTCTTGGTCGTTTTGTGTAGCTTTGCTGTTTGCGGCAGTCTTGTTGCGATCGCCGTGTCCGGTAATCCAATTCCAAAAGCGATTGATTTTTTCCGGATTGAGCGTATAGGAGATGCTCTGCGACATACCCTGAAAGCGTCCAAAGCGTCCGTAGCTCCATTCCGTGCGGTCGCTCACTACTACTTGTCCTTTCTCATTAAAGGCATAGGCATAAGTGGCAAAGACGGCAGCCAACGAGAATGTGTAACTCTTTGAGAGTTTGAGTCGCAGGCGCGTGCTGAGGTTACTCCACGGACGTACCTTTGCCGCTAAGTTGTACGATAGTGAGCCATAGAGCTCGTCAATGAGCGATATTTTGCGCTCGCCGGTGCTGTCGCGCTCGCTGCGTACCTTCATCTCTAAATTGTTGGAGAGAGAGAAAGACACGAGGCCTTGTTTTGTGCTTGAGGGATACCCGTAAATACCATTCTGATAAGGTGAGTATGTCACGGTAGATGTCTCGCCATTGGCATCGGTGCGAACGTAACTGTCTTGATAGCCGTAGGCAGAGGTGGTGAAGTCGGGTGCGTAACTAAAAGAGACAGTGGGCTTGACAACGTGGCGAATAGCAATAATCTTCTTTCCGAAGAAGAACGGTAGGGGCTTATACATACCATATAGCGTGGTGTTTGCCGAAACAGATACATTCCAGTCATATAAGTTGTAGAAGCCGTAAACAGTATCAGCGATTTCGCGCTGATTATCTGTGTCCCACGAGCGCATTATTCTATTGGTGTACATAATGTCTCGCAGAGAAATAGCGGGCGATATATTGATGTATTTGAAGAGCTGGAATGTGGCATCGATAGGGATACGATGTTGCATACCGTTACGCCAATCTTTTATAAGGTTGGAGTGAAGAAGTTGGTCTTCGTGTGTATTGATAGAGTTAGAGAGGTTTCCTGTATAGGAGAGGCTGATTTTTTCGTACCACCGCTCGCGCCCCGTTTGGTTCTTTCGTCGAAACGGATAAAAGCGTGCCAGCGAAATGCTTAAGTCAGGCAATGTCATCGCGACGGTAGAATCGCGCATATTTTGTGTGAGGTTTGTGGAGAGCGAGAGCGACAAGCCTATATTAGGAAAGGAATGACTATATGAAATAGCACTGGAGCGTGTACTTTGTGTGTAAGAGAGCGGGTTGTACATTGATGTGAGGTTGCTCCGTTCGTAACTCTCTGAGGCAAAGTTTACGCGCGCAGAGAATGTGGTATTGGGTGAGGCTTTAGGGTCTTTCGTGTGCGACCACTGTAGTTTCAAACTCTTGGTAACACTGTAGTCGGGCATATTGCGTTCGCCCTCCACGGTGTTGAGATAAGAGAAGAAGAAATTACCGTTGTAGCGGTAACGTTTACGGTAGTTTGTTTCAAAGTTGAGCCCCCACGAGCCTTTGGTATAAATCTCTCCCGTAACACGTAAGTCCATACGGTCGTTGATTGCAAAGTAGTAGCCACCATCGCGCAGATAAAAACCACGCGCGGTTTCATCGCCGTAACTCGGCATAATAAATCCGGAACTATATTTCTTGTTGAAAGGGAAGAAACCATATGGAATCGCCAAAGGTAGGGGTACGTCTGCCACCACAAGATATGCGGGACCAAAAACGACATCTTTTCCCGGACGTAGTTTAGCGCGCGTCAGAGCAATGTAGAAATGAGGGTGTTCGGCATCGCAGGTGGTATAAGTGCCACGCTTCATATATACCACGCCATCGCTGTCGCGTTTGCTCTCCATACTCTGTACATAGCCGTTGCCTTGTGTGGTATTGACATGCTGAATAAAACCACGCTTTGTCTTAAAGTTGAAAGCCATTTCCTCGCTCACATATTCGTCGTCCCCTTGACGAAAGGTGGGCTTCTCGGTTAGTTCGCCCGAGGTGTCAAGTTCAGGAAGGGCATATACCGTACTACTATCCATATTCATACGTATGGCAGCAGCATCAAGTTCCATATTTTGGTACTTCACATTTGCCTTGCCGTAGAGATAGATTAGTCCCGTTTCGGCATCATAGACCATTGAGTCGCTTGCCGTGTAGTGAACAGGGGCTTCAATGCCTGCTTCTCGTTTTTTCTTTAAGCTGTCGTCGGGTATAGTGTCTATTGCTTGTGCGGTAGTGTCGTTAAGATGTGGGCGCAGGGTGTCGGGTACAGCATTGAGCCGTTCGCCGAGGCGGGCAAAATATACTGAGTCGTTGGCGTTAAGTGCCGAGTCGGGCAAGGAGTCGATAGGGGCTGGGGGAAGAAATGCCGGGCGTGTCGTGGCGTTTTTCGTGGTAGCGGCATCTACCGTGGCTTCGTTTGGAGCGTTGGCTGTCTTGCGCTGTGGCATATATCCTATAAGGCTCGTCCACGCATTTAGCGCAACGAACATTGCCAACAATATGTAGAGCAGTTTCTTCAAAACGTTTCTTTCCGACGCACGCAGCCCGTCTAAATAAGGATGACTTGTTCCTTTCAGCCTGCAAAAATAGCAACCCCAAGCGATGCACGAAAGAAAGAACGCTGGAAAATGGCCGTTAAAGTTTGTTAGCAAGCCAAGTATAAGCCAAGAACAGAGTTTAGGCATTATATTTGCAAAAAGATTAAAGACCCGCCTATGTCAAACGAAGCCGTGGGAGTGAATAGAACACACCGTTATAATAAGCACAAAAGAAATTGATTAAGAATAGATATGAATAAACTTCTCTCCTTTCACAAGGAGCATCCCTATTTCGCGTATTCGCTTGATGTTTTGGTTTTAGTTTTTGTTGTTCATATGTGTTGGCTGGCTTTGAGCCGCAACACATCCGATGGGCTACCACCTGCTGAAACGCCAGCCGATACCGGGGCATTGCGTGTGTCTCTTTTGCCTATTGCAGAGTGTTTGCCCTTTTATTATGCCCAAGCCACGGGGATATACGATAGTTTGGGACTAAAACTGGAGATAGCCGATAGACGTGCGCAGTTTGATGCCGACACCGCCTTATATGGAAGTTCGGCCCATATAGCAGCCACCGACCTTGTGCGATTGCAGTACCAAACAAGTCGTAGCCAGACGGCCACGGTGTTGATGGGTTTGCAAGGCACGTGGGGGCTATGTGTCTCTCCTGTGCAACGTGCCGCGAATGTCAAGGCTTTGAAAGACCGTTTGCTCGGCAGTTCGCGCTATTCCGCGAGCGACTATTATAGCCAGCAAGTTTTGGCTTCTGCCGAGTTGGAATACGATGATATGCTTCGTACTCAGGCGAACGACTTTGCTGTACGTGCCAATATGCTTGTACTGGCACAGACCGAGGGGGCTATCTTGCCCGAGCCGTGGCTTACGTGGACAATGGAGAATAAAGGCCGCAGACTATGGTCGGCTAAGTCTGACGATGCTTCTTTAGGTTGTCTCGCAGCAAATAGTACCGTGCTTTCTTCTAAACGTCGTTCGGCTCAAGTGGCATTGCTCGTTGCCGGTTATAACATCGCTGTTGAGCAACTTAACAAGCGTGGACTTTCCGACTGCGACACACTGATAGCTAAGCACCTAAAAATCCCTTCAGAGATTCTCTCCAAAGCTCAACGCCCGCGCTACCACCGCGCCAGCCTGCCTACGGCAAAAGCCATAGAGCAGAGCCGCTCCTTTCTTTCTCGTCGTGGCATTGTTGTACCCAACACTTTGGCGATGGACGATAGATTTTTGAAGAATTAGTACACTAAAGACTCCCCCCCCCCAATTCCTCCCCTGACATAACATATATGGATAAGACCACCTACAAAAGTCTTCTTACCGAGGCTGCTACGCATCTCAGCACCGGTAACCTGCTCGTTGCACTCAATGCCTTAGAACCCATAGCACGTATGGAGGGCGACTGGGAGGTTACAGCGCGCCTGAATAATATACAGCGTGCCTATGCCGCTCTTCTTTCTTACTTCAGAAGCGGTGCCAACGACAGCGGGCGCTACAATATGTTTGAAAAGTTCTTGCGCCAAGCTGATGAGCTTTATAACCTTCTTCTGCGCCGCTATCTCTTGGGCTACACCGAAACGGCCTACGCCCACGCATATCGCGTATTAGCACATATGGAATCGTGTCCTGCACTCAGCGATCTCCTGACTCAGCCCACACAGCACGCCTCGGTGCTGTTTGATAGCGTATGGACGGCAGAACCTTTTACAGAGTCAATAGCGTCGCTGTTTCGTAGTTTCTTCGACAACGAAGACATTGCCACCGATGCCAAGCAGATTGTGGCCAGTGCCCTCACGCTCTCCACGCTTGAAGTGTTTGATGCCTTGAAGTTTCGTCTTCTTATAAGTGTCTCGCGCCACACCGACACCCTCGTGCGTTCACGCGCTATGGTAGGAGTGGTGCTTGTGATGCTTACCCACCGTTACCGCATAGCGCGCTATCCCGAACTAATAACAGCCTTGGAGATGACTTACAGCACCGCAGCAAGTCAGCGAGAGTTAGTGGAACTACAAATGCAGTTGTTGCTGAGTTTGGAAACGAAAGAAATAGCCCGCAGCCTTAACCAAGACATCCTGCCCGAGATGTTGAAGAAGACCAACGGGAAGATACCGCAAACCGAGGAAGAAATATCGCGTCTCAATGCCGAGATGGCTGAACTGGGACTCAACCCCGACTGGCAACGCGATGCTAAACATTCAGAGATAGGCAAGAAAATCCATCGTCTCATTGAGATGCAACAAAAAGGTGCCGATGTGTATCTTTCTTCGTTTTCTATGCTCAAAAGGCGTTTTTCCTTCTTCCGTCAAGCCTCAAACTGGTTTTTACCATTCAGCCCTGATTCTCCCGAGTTGAGCCTTAGTGGAACAAAAAGAGATTTCGCTGTAAAATTAACTAAGCTCGGTATGTTTTGTGAGAGCGACAAATATAGTCTTGCCTTGCTCCTTGGTCAAATGCCTGAGACGCAGTTTGTGATGCTGCAAAACCAACTTTCCTCAATGCTCCCCGACGACACCGATATAGCGGACATCAACAACACGTTCACGTCTGCCCTACGCGTGGCGTTGCAGGATTTCTATCGTTTTGCTACTCTTTTCCAGCACGGCGATAAGCGGCTCAATCCGTTTAACTCTGATATGTTGCTTACCACCATTGAGCCGTTCAACATACTACTTAGCCAGCCCGAAAACTTACAGCAAATTGCTATGTTTGCTTTCTACGAGAAAAACTATGCCGTGGCGTTGCCTATCGTTGTTCAACTGCTGTCCCAAGAACCCACGGCTCGTCTTTGGCAGGTAGCGGGCTATTGCCACCAGCGTCAGGGGCGTTTTGCAGAGGCAGTAGCGGCCTACGAACGAAGCGGACTTTTCGGAGAGCAGTCACAATGGACTATCCGTCAGCTGGCGGCATGTAACCGCGCTATAGGAAATTACGACAAGGCACTCTTCTATTACGAACAACTCTCTGACGAAAAGGACGATGATATCCCGACGCTCGTACGCCGTGCCGAATGTTTGCGCGAAACAAACCGCCGTGAGTCGGCCTTGGAACTCCTCCACAAAGCCAGCTACTTAGAGGAGACACCCGGCGAAGGCACACGCGCTTTGCTCGCGACACTGCTCTCCGCCGGAAACTTTGCCTCGGCACTATCGGTGGGGAAGCGTTTGTTGGCTGCCGAACCAACTAATTACGACCGCCTGCTTGTAGCACACGCCACTTGGTTGAGTGGCGATACCGCCGAGGCCGTGGCACTTTACAAAGGCTATTACAATCGCCTCGACCCTACTGTTCGCGCTAACCAACAAACCATAGATTTACTTTTCGAGCACGACAAAGACCTGCTACTACAAAACGGAAAAACGCAACTGGACTTGCAAATAATGGCTGATGCCACCGCTGAAAATCAAAATTAACTGTAGCAAAATGCTCTTAAACTTTGGTAGCGGCGCGAGGGCTTGTAAATTTGCGCACTTACTAAAACGTTGAAAAAACTTCCATCATACCAATGTCTCCTCTCTTTATTGCCGGGCCTTGTGTTATAGAAAGCACCGAGGTACTCCACGAAGTGGCGTGCGAGTTAGTCCGCCTGCGCAAGGAACTAGGCCTCACCATATATTTTAAGGCCTCTTTTGACAAAGCCAACCGCACATCGCTCGCCAGCTTCCGTGGTCCAGGCTTGGAGCGTGGCTTGCAAATGCTTGCCGATATCAAATCTACATACCAGCTCCCCATCCTTACTGACATTCACGAAAGTTATCAGGCAAGTGCCGTGGCCGAGGTGGCCGATGTGCTGCAAATTCCAGCATTCCTTTGTCGGCAGACCGACCTCCTTGTCGCCGCAGCAAAAACCGGGCGCATAGTGAACGTAAAGAAGGCACAATTCCTTTCGGGCGAGGATATGCAGTATCCTGTGGAAAAATGTCGTGCAGCAGGGGCACGCGAAATATGGCTCACGGAGCGTGGCAACACGTTCGGCTATAATAACCTCGTCGTAGATTTCCGCAACCTACCCACCATGGCTCGCTTTGTGCCGCGTGTGGTGATGGACTGCACCCACTGCGTGCAACGCCCGGGTGCTGCGGGTGGTAAGACCGGCGGCGACCGAGAGTATATACCCTCAATGGCACTTGCTGCCAAGGCATTCGGTGCCAATGGCTTTTTCTTTGAAACACATCCCGATCCCGACCACGCTTTAAGCGACGGGCCTAATATGCTTCCCCTTAATGAGCTGGCGGGCGTGATAAAAAAATTGATACATACAGACGAATGAGCAAGTGGACAGATATAGCCATTCAGTGCCTACGCGATGAAGCCGAGGCTATTTTGGCACTTATGCCCCGTATCGGAGCAAATCTTGACCAAGCCGTTGAGATAATACTCGCCTGCAAAGGCAAAGTGATAGTAACCGGTGTAGGAAAGAGCGGCCTTATCGGTGCAAAGATCGCCGCTACGTTTAGCAGCACGGGTACTCCGAGTTTTTTTGTAAATCCGTTAGACGTGTTCCATGGCGACCTCGGTGTCATCGCCTCCGACGACGTTGTGCTGGCGATTAGCAACAGTGGGCAGACCGACGAGCTGCTGCGTTTCCTGCCTTACCTCAAGAGCCATTCCATCCCCGTCATAGCCATCACGGGCAACGATTCCTCGCTCCTGGCGCAAAACAGCGATGCCCACCTTTTTGCCGGTGTTGACCACGAGGCTTGTCCGCTCGGCTTGGCTCCTACGAGTAGCACCACCGCCACCCTTGCTCTCGGTGATGCCATTGCGTGTGCGCTTATCGAGGCTCGCAGTTTCAAGGAAGCCGACTTCGCGCAGTTCCACCCCGGCGGCTCACTCGGACGACGCCTCCTCACCACGGCAGAGGACGTAATGCACCGCGCAAACCTTCCTATCATATCGCCCGACACGCCGCTGCCCGAGACGCTTATACATATGAGCGAGGGACGCTTGGGGCTTTGTGTCGTGGTAGATAACAAGAAACTGCTCGGCATCATCACCGACGGAGATTTGCGACGCGCCTTGCAAATCAACCACGATGCTTTTTTCAACCTACAAGCCGCCGACATTATGTCGCGCAATCCGAAGACCGTGCCGCCCACAATGCGCATCGCCGATGTGGAAAACCTCTTACACAAATACAAAATCCATGCTGTTATCGTCACTGACAACCGTGGAGAGGTGAAAGGCATTGTAGATTCTTTCAGCACGCTTCTTTAGTTTTACCAACTGTCGTTTAGTAGGTTTTTGAACTTAGCCAATACGCCTATATTCCTTGTGTCTTCGTCTCTATCTCCTTTGCCAAATGATGTTTCTATAAGCCAACTTAACGCATTTCATTAGGCAGAAAAGACCATCGGGATATAACGAGCAACATGCCCGCAAAATCACAACCCACCAAACAACAAAAACAGCCATAACGCCTTGCTACGAAAAGTTTTAAGCATACTTCTTTGCTCCTGTGCCTTGTATTCCGTGGCTCAGGAACGAGTTGATAGTGCTACAGTGAAGATGTTGCGCGAAGAGTTTGGCGTAGCATTTAGCGAGGGCAACCGGATTACTTTCTTCCATACCGGTCAAGAGAAGTTTGACGACCTCTTTGCTGCCGTGGCTCGTGCGCGAAAAAGTGTTCATCTGGAGTATTTCAACTTTCGCAACGATAGCATTTCCGACTTGCTCTTCAACTTGTTGGCAGAACGTGCGGCGCACGGGGTGCGTATTCGGGCTATCTTCGATGGTTTTGGTAATAGTTCTAACAATAGCCCGCTTCGAAGCAACCACCTCAATAACCTACGTCGGCGAGGTATAGACATTGTGGAGTTCGACCCCGTGAAGTTTCCCTGGGTGAACCACGCCCTCTATCGCGACCATCGCAAAATAGTGGTCATCGACGACAGTATAGCCTACACCGGTGGAATGAACGTGGCAGACTACTACATCATCGGGAAGCCCGAGTTTGGCGACTGGCGCGATATTCATTGTCGTATAGTAGGGCCTGTTGTGAAAACGTTGCAAAACATCTTTACAGACTTTTGGCAGAAAGTGACGCGGCGGCCTGCAGACGTTGATGTGTTGGAGGTGCAGAGTACAACGCCCGATACCGTACGCTACTACTCAACGCCCGATACAAACGCCATTGTGCCGGTTTGTAACACCACAATAGGGGTGGTAGATCGTGTGCCGCATCAAACGCCAAAGATAATCCGTCGCACCTTTCTCTCGCTTATCAATCACGCACAGACGCAGATACAAATCATCAATCCCTATTTTATTCCCGGCGGGAAGATTATGCGCGCACTCAAACGTGCGCTGCGTCGAGGCGTTGACGTGCAGATAATGGTGAGCGACAAAAGCGACATTCCCATTACCCCGCGTGTGGTGGAACATTGTGTACACCGACTGATGAAGCGCGGAGCCAGTGTGTATATGTACACGGGTGGATTCCACCACAGCAAAATTATGATGGTGGACAGCGTAGTGAGTTTCGTCGGCTCGGCTAATCTCAACAGCCGCAGCCTGCGCTACGACTACGAGTGCAACGTGCTGGTATGCGACCGACGCGCCACCTCTGTTCTGCAACAAATCTTCGAGACCGACAAACAAACACGTTGCTACCAGCTAACGCCCGAAGCCTGGCGCACATATAGTCGCTCACGACGCTTCGCCGCCTGGTTCTATCAAATACTTGCCCCATTTTTGTAACATACCATTATGAAATCCCTTACCTCCCCTATACTTAAAGCCTTTGCCGTACTACTCTTCGTACTGATGGCGTGCGCGCCGTGGACTGTCGTGAGCGATTTTATCGGCATCGTTGCCGTACCCACGCTCTTCCTTTGTGTGGGCTATTTCTTCAACCCGTCATCGGTGCAAAGTCCTGCCGGGTTTGTGGAAAAACGATTTAGGCAGTACTATCTGCCTTTTCTCGGATGGGCCGTGCTGTTTTTGCTACTCCATAACCTATGGTTCCCTATCGGCCTCTTGAGCCACAACGGATTAAACCCCGCTCATAGTTACAGTTGGCACGAGTTCAGCCAACGCCTATGGAGCATAGGACTCAATATGTCGGACTACGACGAACTGTTTGCCGCTCCGTTTTGGATACTGCGTGCATTGCTCGTTTCAAGCATCGGTTTTATGGTGTTGTTTATCTTGGGGCGAAAAATGTCGCGCTTTGAAAACGACAAAGAGGTGGGATGGGCCATCTTTGTGGTCAGTATAGCCCTGCTGCTCTGGCAGGTGTTGGGCGGCTTGCAGGTGACGGGCGTTGCCGGCGGCGGTTATCGCGAATTGGTTGGGCTGCTCTTTATAAGCATAGGTTTCCTCTTCCGGCAGTATCGCCCCACAATAGATATAGATTGGCGTACCTACCTATTATGCCTCTGCGTCTGGGTGTCAGTAGCACTGTTCTATCCCGTGACGATGATACCCAAGGCCGACATCTTACACTTCATTGCCCTGCCCATACCCGCTTTTGCTGCCTACGTACTCCTTCTCGGTGCTGCAGAGTTGGTAGGGAAAAATGAAAATATGCTTACCCGTGCACTTGTATATATCGGTAGGCATTATCTCTGCATTCTTGCTTTCCACTTACTCGCTTTCAAACTCGTCAGTATGCTTGTGGTAAGTGTCTATGGCATAGAATGGCAGCGTGTTGCCGAATTTCCGACCATACAAACAGGCCGTTGGTGGGACTTCACCTGGTTGCTCTATCTCGTAGTAGGTGTAGGGTTTCCCTTGCTGGTACGCTATATCTATGAGAGGCTCACCGCAGGCACACAACAAAGCTTTGGCAAATGGGGAGATATGCTGTTCGACCTGCTGTTGTTCATTGTGGCTACAATACTGCGCATTCTTAAAGCGATACTCTTAGGCTTCTATCATTTCTTCCTCCATTTCTTTCGCGCCTTAGCCGAATTCCTCAGAGCCAGCAACCCTAAGGACGAATAATTTTCTTGGGGCAGAAATAATTCCGGAGCGCACCGGAAAATTTTTCAAGCCGTCCGGAAAAAATTTCAAAGCACTCGAAAAAAATTTCAAGTGCCTTGAAAAAAATTTTCAAGCCGTCCGGAAAAATTTTTCAAGGGGTCTGAAAAAAAATTTCAAGAGGCTTGAAAAAAAATTTCGGCTCAGCGGATTTCCCCAGTTGATAAAGCCTGGGCTAATTAAGAATAAAGTGT
>ERZ842401.1981-NODE-1981-length-28011-cov-4.047181_pt1 | contig 28011 bp, 24 predicted proteins | sample MGYA00521270_ERZ842401 | MGnify/ENA primary metagenome ERZ842401 (study PRJEB31892, sample SAMEA3878208) | bioreactor metagenome | biome: Moose rumen | place: Sweden | collected 2011-10 | study: EMG produced TPA metagenomics assembly of the PRJEB12797 data set... | reverse complement strand
GGAAGAAGACCGTACAGACCGCAAGGTCTGTATCGGATTACATCTATGATCTTCAGTCCTTGGATTGCTATCGTGTCGATGATGACACCGTCATCACCAATCCACCGAACCGTCAGGCGAAGGAGGCGTATGCTCTTTTCGATCTCTCCATCCCGAGTAAAATAAGCATCAAGGAATACAAGCACAGGATGTATTTCTCAGTGTAATGCTAAATGTGTGTTCATCTGTGGCTTAAATGAAGTACAGTCAGAATGCAGATACGACTGGAAATCTGCGTCTGGCTTGAATGCTTTTCTATATGATCCGCACCCGATATAATGAGTGCGGACATACCTTTCTAAATGGACACTCATCGATCGCATGACCGGCCTATTCAGGCGATGACCATCAAACGATCCCACAATGGATAGAGCACCTGATTGTGCATGCATTCCGTTTTCTATCAACAAAGCTCTTCCTAGATATGTCTGGAATTGATTCCACGGTAGGTTTAACTATATAGGAATCAATTCCGAAGCAGAATGAAACGCGGTATCCTCGTTCTACTTTGCCTTTGTCTGGTTTTAATCGGTGCCACAGGTGTGTTCCTGTTCTATGATGACAATGCTGGCAAAGATAGCACGGATACTGTCGCGTATGACCAGTATGATATATCTGGCACGGCCCTCGGATCCGGATCGGAACCGGATCTGTCCTACTCTCCAGAGAAAATGAAGAAGTATTTCACCAAACTGACGTCAGCGATCGTCGACATATTCGAGAACAAGGATGAGAAGAGGGGGACCACCATCGACATCAAGAATCGTATCGAGGTATCTCAAAACACATATACGATTGGGTACAACAACACCTATGTGTTTTCCGGAGACGGCAGAATAGTCATCAATGACGGCAGTATTCTGAGATTGGGCGACAGTTTCACGATAAAAGGTGATGAGGCCACAATCGAACTGAAGAAAGGTTCGACCCTCCATGTCTTCGGAACCGACATCCAGATGCCCATCGACCTGAACATCATAATCAAAGGTTCTCTCATCCAGTATTTCGAAGTCACCGGAGATCTCGCTGGAACGTCCCTAAACATGAACGTCAAAGGCAAACTGGACCTCGACGGCGTTCTCAGCATCGGAGTTCTGCAATTAAAAGGCGGAAGCGGAAGTGAGTTCGAGGCAGATGTCGATCTGGGGATTCACGTGGATGCTTCATCAGCCATAACGGATATCAAGAACATAGCTCAGCACATATTCGATAGCGATGTGGGAGTGGACATCGCAGTCGGTATCAACCTTCTTAGATCATCCATCAGCTCTTTCCTGCTGACATACTCAATAGATGTGGATTCATTCAAATCCACGGTATCCTCGCCTATTGGCAGTACATCACTGGTCCTCAGAAGCCTTGACATCAACAGCTTCGTAGCCACCATGACCAACTATCTGAGCGATGTCAATAAAGTTCAGATCGACCTCCATAAGATAAGTTCTACAGAGGAAGGAGGATTCTTAGCTGTCGATATTCCCAATGCCGTCTTTAAGGTCGAAACGCTTGCCAAGACGCTTTACGACATCGAAATCTGGATGGCAAAATTCGATGTCGAGATTAACGATAGAATATCTCTTACGATGCATAGCGGACAATTGGCCACCAACAATGGCAGATTCGAGGCCGATCTAGATGTCAGAGAGGGTTGCTCAGTTCGTTTCTCCAATACTGACGTGTATGGCGAACTGACTGCGATAGATGCGTCCACTCTACAAGGATTGCTCAACCTTCCCTTCAGAACTGCAAGCCATGCAGTGATAGGGGATCTGATAGATGCTAGCTTTGCTGATAACGAGGAAGCCTCCCTGTCTCTGAATTTGTATATGAATGAGGCTACCATCTACCCTGACGAAGGTTACAGATTGCTCGAATTCCAATCGGACAGATATGTCGAATACACAGTCGAAGGATCCGGTCTAGACGCTGAACCTAAATCCCTCAAAGGCACATACCACGCAGAGCTTGGAACAAGGGAATACGATCTCTGGATCGGAGAAGATATCTTCCAATATCCTGCCACGACGATCGTTCATCTTCCCACACCCGAACCTCAGACTGGAATGATCTTCTTTGGCTGGTGCGACGGATTATCATATTACACTGACGAATACGAAATGCCTGCCCATGACGTCTCCATGGATGAATTGTGGACAGAAGATCACTATGAGACCAACATCTTATCGGGCACCTACGAGCTGCGGTCCGAATACCAGACAATGATTATCTCAGAGTCAGAGATGCGTAGCATCAAATCGAAGATCGATTCGGGAGAAATAGATGCCCTGAGAATGGTGATCAATGTTTATGGGAATATCAATGAAATAACACTTCAAAAGGAAGACATCATTGCGATTAAAGGCAGTCTGGAAGTCTTTGTAATCCCGATCCATGCAAGTCAGATACCGGAAAGGCAGAAGGTCATAGGCGACGGAGTGTTGTTCGATATAGAACTGAACGACTCAAATGGCACGATTGAAAAGACATCAAAGGATGTTGATGTGAAGGTGACGCTTGAGCGCCTCAATAGTGAGAACACGGTGACTGCATACTATATGGATAACCTAGGTCGCCTTACAGAACTCGATTGCGATTACACATTCTATACGGTGCAGCATGTGGACGAAGAGGGCGAGATAGATGAGGAACTGAGAGCGGACGTCACGATTCACACTGGCAATCTGCCGTACTGCCTCACATTCACTTCGTTCGTCCCTATCACCGGGATCTCCCTGGAAACGTTATTGATCTCGCTGATACCTGTCGTTGTGGTAGGGATAATACTTGCGATAATCAGATGGAGAGATTGAGATGGAGAAGGTGAATAGAGCCACCAGCAGCGTGCTTAAATGGCTGAAAGGAAGCACACCATATCTCCTGGCCCTCATCCTGATACTCTCCGGAGCCTTTGAACTGTATAGCCTGTATACATCCAATGCGACCAGCAACTGGGGCTTCATTGACGAGATTGCGGCAGCGGTCATCAAGATAATAATAGCGGAATTCATCCTGTTCGATCCAAAAAAGAACGTAGTCAGAACGGTCGGTTTCTATGCAATGTCCATCGGTATCAGCAGAGTGATCATGTCCATCAGCACCCTTGCGATGGTCTCCACAATCTCGCTTGCCATAGGTCTCGTAACCCTGATCATGGGTGCGAATCTGCTGTATTCCAGCTACAAATACCTCTCGGACACATCCCGCGGTCTTCTCGGGATGATACTCAGCACGAGCGTGTTGGCCCTCCTGCAGGTGGCAATTATCCTTGTGAACTATCAGACCAAACTTATGACGGGCATACCGCTCTATGAGAATACCGCACCTATCATCATCGGATTCTTCCAGTACCTGATCCTGCTGCTCATCCTCGATACGAAGGAGATCAAATACAGCACACTGCTGCAACAGATCAATACCAGGGTCGAGAGGTTACGCTTAACGAACATAGCAGAGAATAGCTTGATGCTAAAAAGGGATGACGGCCTCATCCTGAAGCACATGTTCGACGACAGGTCTTCATGGGAACCTCTCACCGACGGAGGGCCGGTGGAATCCGAGAAGAGGCTAATACTTGTCAAGGACAGGATCAAATCCGTTATGATCCTGCAGAAATGGAAAGATCATGATATCATCTACGTGACCATGGCGAACGATGAAAGCGGATCGGTCATGGTCGCCAACAGATTCTCCGTATCCGAGGTATTTGCCGACGGCGACGATACCGAATTCACATCGCTCAAAATGTTCGACGGCAAAAGGATGCTCATGAATCTGAAGGTAGAACCCCACGTTCCAGAACAGGAGGCCTCTGCATGAATCACCGCGAAATCCTGACGACGATATTGGGCCTGGTGATGATGGTAAATGGCGCATACTTTACCTATGTATGCGTCAGCACCTCCGAATTCTCACCCAATGGGGAGTTCGCTTCGGCCCTGGTCATTCTTCTGGCAGGATTCAGCATAGTGCTTTTCCTCCGTAAAGAGTTGAAGCATGGCATCATCGCCAGCCTGATGGCCGTGGGAATATCAATGATCCTACGCTATGCATACCTGATGTTCGAACCGAAACAGGACATCGAACTACTGGCAGGGGATCTGTATCTAATCATCAGCGTCATTCTGATCTACTATTCCGCATCGCTCATGTTCCACACCTCTGCAGGCAGTACCAAAGCTCTCGTATGCCTTGGATTGCTGGTTGTGACCGAGCTCTTCCCTGTAATCTATTACATCTATATGGGATCGAATATAATCGATGTCATTTCCGACCACAGGAACGGCATAGTCTATGGTATGATGCACCTCACGATCCTGCTGATCCTCACCAGGAAGGAGATGCTGCTCGAAGGAGCCACGAGAAGATTGGCCAGGAACTCCGACGAACTATTCAGGGAATCAGGCACTCCGCCGGATGCGTATATTGACGTACCGGATGTCAAAGAACTGATAGCCGACCCGGAAGATGGTTGGACCTATCAATCCTTCGGACCCGTCCAAAAGGAGAGGAGGATAATGCTTCACGGCATCGACATGGAGATCCTGCTGCAGAAAAGGGTCGACGATCCGAGGACACAGATCTCGCTCAGCCCCAAGAACGACGGCTCGTACAGCATCCCCCTATCCTTCCCGATCGAGAAGATCGTACTGGATGGAGAAAATCCCGAAACATCCGGTATGGTCAGGATATACGGTACGGACGGCCTCTTCATGGACATAGTCATCAAGGACTACGACAAGGAGAAGAAGACCTATATCGAGACTATTCGCCACATGGTCAAGAAGTCCAGAGCCAAGAGGTCCTGAGGGAATCCGACCATCATCTTTTATTGCCACCAGCGCATAACCCGCTTGATGCACGAAGTCTCAGTCGTAACCACGCTCGTCGATGCAGTCATCAAGGAGCTCCAAAGATACAAGGTGACCAAGGTCAACAGCATCACTGTAGTGATCGGGGATCTCACCAATCTCGGAGAGGAGCAGATGTCGTTCGCTTACGAGATCGTAACTCGCGGAACGATCCTTGAAGGCTCAGAGTTCATAGTGGAGCACGAACCGATAGAGCTTCAGTGCAAGACCTGCAATTTCATTGGACCGGCGACCATATTGAAGGATCCGGATTTCGATACACACTCGATCCCAGTCCTTGCATGCCCGAAGTGCGGCGGAGCGGTCAACGTCATCAAGGGACAGTCATGCGTTGTCAAATGCATGGACATCGAGGAGGCAGAATGATGTTCAAGTACAGGGACGAACAGACGGCTAAGAAGATCCTTGAGGGGATCAAGAACATGGGAGTTGAGGCCAAGTTCATGCACATCTGCGGAACGCATCAGGATACCATCGTCCGCTTCGGTCTGGAGCAGATGCTGAACGATGTAGGCATTGAGATAGCCCAGGGACCCGGTTGTCCAGTCTGCGTCACCACCAGTCAGGAGATAGCGGATGCCATAACGCTGGCAAGGAACGGTGTGACCGTCACGGCCTTCGGAGACCTCATGAGGGTCCCGACCACCATAGGTTCCCTCTTCCAGGCCAAGTCCGAGGGAGCGGATGTCAGGATTGTCTATTCGATCGACGATGCCGTCAAGATGGCAAGAGACCAGCCCGACAAGCCTTTAGTGTTCGTCGGCGTGGGATTCGAAACCACCGCACCGTCCACGTGCGTACCCCTCCACAAGGACAACTGTCCCGAGAACTTCAGCATATACAGCTGCCACAGGATCTGCCCTCCTGTGCTCAAGACCATATTCGATCTGGGAGAATCGCACATCCAGGGACTCATAGAACCGGGACACGTCGCCGTGGTCACCGGAACGGATATGTTCCAACCCTTCTCTGAAGGACCTTACAACATGCCTCAGGTCGTATCCGGATTCGAACCCCTAGACCTGCTGATGTCCGTTTACATGCTGTGCAAACAGATCAAGGACGGAAGGCACGAAGTGGAGAACGAGTACACCAGGCTGGTCAAGAGAGAAGGCAATCCTATCGCAATGAAGCTCATCGAAGACACCTTCGACCCGGTGGACCGCCACTGGAGAGGTTTCCCCGTCGTCCCCAAGTCCGCCCTCGCTCTCAAGCCCGAATTCGCCGACCACGACGCCACCAAGGTCCACGAGGACATCCTCAGGACCACCCCTGCCGTGGAAGCGGAGGCGAAGGGATGCAAGTGCGGCGACGTCCTTAGAGGACTCATCAAATCCGAGCAGTGCCCGATGTTCGGAAAGGTCTGCAAGCCCACCAACCCGATGGGACCCTGCATGGTCTCCGCAGAAGGAAACTGCAGCATATCCTACAGACTGGGCAACAAGAGGCTCTGAACATGACGCAGTTATACACCGATCTCCACATGACGAAGCGTATCCTCGTCATCACCAACGATTCGAAGGTGTTCAAGGACAAGAGCAAGCTCCTCTCGGCTTTCGAGATGTTCGAAGGCCGTGCAACAGAGGTCAAGAACCTGGTGGCCCGTCTGGACACCGCCACGAACGACAAGGGCGGGAAGCTTTGCGATGTCTCCTACGGAGTGATCACCGCACGTTACGGATTCGTTCCCGGGAACTACATGATCACCGGATACGAGGAGACCATGGACACCAGGGAGGAATTCATGGCAGTGGATCAGAAGAAACAATTCGTGGAGCAGGTCTCGTACCTCACAAGGCCCTTCGACAAGGTCATCTTCTGCATGCCGAAGGAAATGTTCAGGCTGTTCCTCGAGGCCGATGCCATCGAGGACGGAAAGCTCATCGCGGTCACCAACCCCCAATTCGAGGATGAATGCGTTAAGAGGAACTGGATCTACCTCGAGAGGAAGGGAGCAAGGGTCGGCAACGAGAATGCCGACAGGATCGAGGAGATCATAAGGGATCTGTGCAAGCAGTGATCGCATGAGGGTCGACGAGCTCGATGTTTCGGACAGTGTCGCAGAGGCACTCATGGAAGCGGGCTACGTCAATCTCCATCCCCCGCAGGCAGAGGCCATACCGGTTGCTCTCCAGGGTCACAACCTTGTCGTTGCCATACCGACTGCCAGCGGTAAGTCCCTGATAGGATACGTACCAGCCCTGGACATGATGGTCCGGAAGGGGAAGAAGGTACTGTACATCGTCCCCCTGAAAGCGTTGGCCTCGGAGAAGAAGGACGATTTCGAGAAGTTCTCCAAATTGGGTATAAAAGCACATCTCAGCACAGGCGACCTGGATTCTGACGACAAGAACCTCCAAGATGCTGACATTATAGTAGCAACGTCTGAGAAAGCAGATTCTATGATCCGTCACGGGAGCACCTGGATGGAACAGGTCGGACTGGTCATCGCCGACGAGGTGCACATGATCCACGACCCCGGGAGGGGCCCCACATTGGAGGTCATCCTGACCAAGCTCATGCGCAGGAACAGGGACCTCCAGATAATCGCGTTGTCCGCGACGATGTCCAACGCGTTCGATCTTGCGGAATGGCTGCATGCAAGACTGGTGGAGAGCGATTGGCGTCCCATCCCCCTCAAGGAGGGCGTCTACTACGACGGACACATACAGTTCGACGACAGGACGTCCAGGGAGGTAGAGGCTGACGGCGAGGAGATATGGGGCCTTGTGAAGCAAACCATCCTGGACGGTGGCCAGAGCCTGATATTCGTAAATTCCAGGCGTTCCACCGAGGCCCTTGCGGTCAAGTATTCCAAGAAGATGAGCGAACTCGCCGGCAGGACGCTCTCACAGGCCGACGAGGTACTCCTCGAAGGTGATGCGGAATCCACCGCAACCGGAAGGAAACTGTCATCATGTGTCAAATGCGGCATAGCATTCCACAACGCCGGACTCACTTACAGACAGAGGAAGTATGTCGAGGACAACTTCCGCAACGGCCAGATCAAATGCATCGTAGCCACGCCCACCCTGGCGGCCGGCATCAACCTCCCCGCCAGGAGGGTCATCGTCAGGGACACCACCCGTTACGAGACCAACTACGGCAACTCCCCGATATCTGTGATGGAGATCAAACAGATGTGCGGTCGTGCAGGAAGACCGGGTTACGATCCGTATGGAGAAGCGGTACTGGTGGCGAAGAGCGAGACAGACAAGGAGCACCTCATGGAGGATTACGTCGAACACGACACCGAACGTCTCACATCCAAACTGTTCAACGAGAAGATCCTCAGGAGCCATGTCCTTGGACTCCTGGCTACCGGAGATGCCGACAGCAGGGATTCCATCATAGACTTCCTCAAGGAGACCTTCTTCGGTACGGTATCCCAACTGTTCGGGATCGAGAGCGTCGTGGACGGTATCGTTCGTTCGCTGGTCGAGGAGGACATGGCTAAGGAGAACGGCGAGGACATCAGAATCACATCGTTCGGGAAGAGGGTATCGGATCTATACATCGACCCCGCCTCTGCCTCCATCCTGAGGGAAGCGGTCACCAAGATAGACGATGATACGAAGGATCTCCCCATACTATTGGCAGCGGCCATGACGCCGGACGTTCTCGGAATGTATCCGAAGAAGGCCGACATGGACAGACTCAACGCCGCAGGTGACGAGGTGTGGGACCACATGCTTGTGGACCCGGAGGATATCGAGGACTACGACGAGGAATACTTCAACAGCGACCTGAAGGTTGCGTTACTGGTCAACGACTGGATAGAGGAGACCGACGAGGACACTCTCACCGACACCATGGGTATAGGTCCCGGCGACATAAGGTCCAAGATAGATATGATGGATTGGATAATATACGCTATGAGCGAGATCGCGTACATGTTCAACCCTTCTGCGATAAAGAAGATACGTCCGCTCATGACCCGTGTGAGATACGGTGTCAAGGAGGAGCTGATAGACCTTGTCGCATTCAGAGGTGTCGGAAGGAACAGGGCGAGGATCCTTTTCAACCACGGCATCAGGTCCAGATCGGATATCGCGGCGATAGATGAATCCGAGCTTGCCAACATCCCCAAGATAGGTTCCGTCCTGGCATCCAAGATGAAGGATCAGGCCGGAGGAAAGATTGAGGTGGTGGAGAACATCACACCTTCTGAAGAGGAAGCGATGTTCGAAGAGATGGTCGCCGATTATGGCGAAGCACCGGCTCCGGTGGCTGAAGAGAAGCCGAAGAAACAATCCAAAAAGAAGAAGGATGAAGAGGACGGCCATAAGCAGACCAACCTCTTCGATTTCTGACAGCGGTTGCCTTGAAAATCGAACATCATCTCAATTTATGTGCCGTCAATCGCGAAGACAGGCCAAAGGTATCACGAACACTCCGTCATCCCTTCTATAACCGTATTCGGTTCCTGTGATGACTATTTTGAGATCCGGGAGATTCATGGGGATTTCCGCACTCTTATTGTATTCCGCCACTAGTGCTTCTATTTTCAACAGATGCTGTGCACCCTCGTCCACATCCTTTTGTCCCAATTTGACCTCGCAAAGCGCATATCTTCCATCATCCAGGTGCAATACCGCATCTGCTTCCAGGCCATAACGATCACGATAATATGAGACCTTGCCGCCATACGGTGAAGAATAGATGTTCAGATCCCTCATGACCAATGACTCGAACAGGAATCCCAATATGATGAAATCCGTGTTGAAATAATCTGGATCTATCCCTAATGCTGCCACTGCCAGGGACGGATCGACGAGGTTCTTCTTCTTTGTGGAACGGATCGCACTCTTGGAGCGTATTGCAGGACACCAAGCATCTACATCGGAAATGATGAATAGCTTCTCCAGAGCTGCTTGATAATTGTAGAATGAAGCTTCTGAGAAATCCGTATTAGCCCTAACATCGGAGATTAGGGTCCGATTATCTGTCGTTTGACAGATGTTACGTGAATATGATCTTAGCATGTGTCTAACAGTCTGGGAGTTGCGCGATATGCCATCGACTTTGGATACATCCGCTTCACATATCTGTGTGAGCAGATCCTTCACTATCATATAACTGTCCGATTTGTTGGCTACATCCAGTGATGATGGCCAACCGCCACGGCATATCGCATGGATTATGCCATCGATATCAAGGTCGGAATGACATCCCTCAAAGCCATCTGGGTGATCGAACAGTTCTTTCAATGAAACAGAACCGTTGGATTCCCCGCTTTCGAAAAGGCTCATCGGCATCATTGTCATTCTACTGATCCTCATAGTACCGGTGTGTGGCACTTCCGCCTTACCGGTTGTTGACCCTGTAAGTATGAACTGGCCTTTCTTCTGCGAGTCATCAACAGCTTTGCGTACCGCACCCCAGATCTTAGGTGCGTCCTGCCACTCATCAAACAAACGAGGTTTTTCACCTTCCAAGAGCTTAGAAGGCATTGTAGCTGCCACTGAGAGATAACCTTCCCTATGATCCTCATCTTGAAACTCTATGAAGCTCTTCGCATGTTGTTTGGCTGTTGTGGTCTTACCACATCCCTTGGGCCCGATTATCAACACGGCACCGAATACTTCCAACCTCTTTTCAAGGATCCCATCGGAGATGCGCTTTCTGTAATTCATATCCAGCTCATTGTTGATAAAGACATTTGTGGTATTTTAATATAGAGATTTGTGGTATTTTGATAGAGAGATTTGTGATAGCCGAATTATCACAACAGTCTGATAGAATAGATTAGAAGAATGAAGACCGCCGGGAATACCCCCGGCGGATTGAAAGGCTTACTGCGAGAGGATCCTCTCGACGTCAGCGACGGAGTTTCCGCACTTGATCGGAGGTGCGCAGTTGTCGATGATTGCGTTGGGGTCCTTCAGACCGTTTCCGGTACAGATGCAGACGACACGCTCATCCCTGTCGGCAACTCCGAGCTCGATGAGCTTCTTGAGTCCTGCAACGGATGCTGCGGATGCGGGCTCGACGCATACTCCCTCTTTCCTCCCGAGGAGCTGCTGTGCAGCTATGATCTCCTCGTCGGTGACTGTGGTGCAGTAGCCTCCGGTGGAGTACATCGCCTTGAGTGCCTTCCTTCCGCTGACGGGATTTCCGATCCTGATCGCAGTGGCGATGGTCTCGGGGTTGTGCTCGGGCTCGAAATTGTCCTTCTTGTCCGCGAATGCCCTTGCGACGGGTGCTGATCCGGCTGCCTGGATACCAGTCAGCATCGGGACCTTGTCGATCCATCCGACCTCCTTCAGCTCCATGCATGCCTTGTAGACAGCCCAGATGTTCGCTGCGTTTCCTACAGGCAGGATGATCCTGTCGGGGATGTCGTAGTTCAGCTGGTCCATGATCTCGAAGAGGACGGACTTCTGTCCCTCGGGACGGTAGGGGTTGATCGAGTTGAGCAGGTACAGCTTCCTCTCGTCGGCCATCTTCCTGGCCAGCGCGAGGGCGTCATCGAAGTTACCGTCGATGGCGAGGACCTTTGCTCCGAAGAACAGTGCCTGTGCGAGCTTTCCCATGGCGACATTTCCGTCGGGGAGGAAGACGGCACACTTCATCCCTGCCTTCGCAGCATAAGCTGCGAGTGCAGCGGAGGTGTTACCTGTGGAGGCGCATCCTACTGTGGTCGCTCCGAGCTCCTTTGCGTGTGAGACTCCAATGGTCATTCCCCTGTCCTTGAAGGAACCGGTGGGGTTGAGTCCCTCGAACTTCACGAAGGCGTTCTTGCATCCGATTGCCTCTCCGAGCTGAGAAGTGGGGTACAGAGGGGTTCCTCCCTCCTGGATGGACACCTTGTGTGCGGGGTCCACCGGCATGAAGGGTGCGTACCTCCAGACACCGATCTGTGTCTTGTGGAGGTCCTGAGGCTTCATCTCCTTGACTTTCTCGAGGTCCATCTTGACGGTCAGGAGACCGCCACACTTGGGGCAGGTGTTGACGAACGGGTCGTCGACCTCTGCTCCGCAATCCCAACAGATTACTTTGTGTTCTGCCATTTCAAATCCTCCTGCATCCGGAACCGCAGCTCGTGATCCAGGTATCGCATTTCATTCCGTTGTCGGAATACACCTTGACGACCGCATCGGCTATCGCCTTGCCATCCGTCTTGGTCTTGTCGAAAAATGATAGTATGCAAGGCCCTGATCCTCCGATACAGGAGGATACGGCACCTTTGTCCATGGCGGCCTTCTCGGCCTCAGCTATGTGGGGGACGAGCTTCTGCCTTGCGGGCTCGATGACCGCGTCCGCTATGGATCTGCCGATGAGGGCGATGTCTCCGGACATCATGCCGTAGACCAGTGATGATGAGTGTCCTATGTGGAAGACCATGTCCTTCAGGGCAACCGTCTCAGGCAGTACTGCCCTGGCCTCCTTCGTAGGGACCAGGACATCGGGCAGAGCGGCCACTACTCCCAGATTCTCCGGGGGCCTTACCGCCATCACGTCGAGAGGTTCGTTGGACCTGATGATCGTGAATCCGCCGAGGATGCAGGGCGCCACGTTGTCCGCATGGAATCCGCCGGACGTCCATCCCTCCGCTTTCGCAGCGGCGATTATGACGTTCTCGATGGGACCTTTCTCCCCTGCCAGGACATGAGCGAGGTATGCTCCGCCTCCTGCGGATGCTCCGGATGAACCCATGCCGCTGCACGGTCTGATGGCCTTCGTGATCTTGACCTCGATACCGAAATCCTCACCGACAAGCTTAAGGTACTCCCTGGCAGCTATGGTGACGGAGTTCATGTCTGGGTCCAAAGGTACCATCTCGGCACCCGGGCCTTTGACCTCGACGATCCTGAAACCGGAATCTGTCTTCCTTCCCTCGATCATCTCGCACGGGGATTCCAGTGCGATACCGAAGGTGTCGAATCCTGCTCCGATGTTGGCAGAGGTCGCTGGTGCGGCAATCTTGATCCATTCGTCGCTCATGACATCACGTATGTCCGCTGATTCCCCTCCTTATTAATAAAGGGTGGCGAGGGTCACAAAAGATCTTCGTCAAGAGGGTCATCCTCGCCGACACGATCCTTGATGGATTTGGGAGGGTCCAACAGGGTTATGGCAGCCATGACCAGGATCATACCGATCAGATCGCGCAGACCGAACTCATCCCCGAACGCCACGACACCGATGATGGTGGACACGACGATGCTGGATGTGATGATGATGGCTATGGTCGCAGGGTCCCCGCGCCTGATCGTATAGATAGCGATATAGTTGGGGATGAGCGTACCAAGTACACCCAGCATGATGATGTACGGTATGAACTTGCCTTCAGAGACAGCCACATCAGCGATATGTCCGAGATCGGCGAATGGCAGGACCATCAACGCACTGATCATAAAGAAGTAGAACATCGACGTGTTCTCAGAGATGTTCCTGGTGGCCGTGTACTTACTACCGAGAGTGAAAGCGGCCAGCGTCACTCCGGAGAGTAGACCGATAGCGACACCGAGGACAGGTATGTCCGCGCCTTCATCCACAATACCAGTGATCAATATGCATCCAAGGAACATCACGACCGAAGCCAGCACCTTCCTCTTGGTGATCCTGTCACCGAATAGGAAGTATGCGAAGACCAGGATGAAGTACGGACTGGTCATCTCCAGCACGGATGCGACCTCCAGAGGCACCATGTCCTGGGCTGCGAACATGCATACGTTGGAGATCACATTAAATGCCGCGAACAGGATGAATATCCACAGATCCTTCAATTTGATCCTGAAAGCGTTGCGGTCGACTAATAGAAGGATCACCGCGAAGACAGTGGCCGTGACACTTTCACGGCATGCGCACACCTCAAAAGGTGACAATCCAGCTTCCAGCAGGGACTTCGAGAAGAAGTTGAGGACGGCAACGAGAAGCGCTGCTATCCCGGCCAGGAAATACGGGTGCATAAGATGGTTCTTCACAGGGGTTGAATAGTGGGAGAGGTTAAAACCATTTTCCAGGAATCAGGCATCATCAGTATTAACTCAACTAAAGAATAATAAACGAAACAAACATCCCCCTTACCCATGCAGTATATGGCTGTAGTTGAATGCGTTTCTTCGGGGCGCCTGTACATCGACGATATAATATCACACGGTTACAGACCTCTGATCGTCAATACCAGGGCAAATTTCGAGTATCTAGTGAACTACCGCAAAATACTCTCGAAAGAGTTCGAAGGAAAGGTAGATTTCATCGATGAGGACGAAGACTTCAATGTATTCTTGAATAAGATCAAAAAGTACGACATCTCTGCTGTATTCCCTGGTTCTGAATACGGGGTGCGCCTGGCAGAGCGCCTGAGTACTGCCCTTGGTCTGAGAGGCAATGATTCTGCTACCACATATCTCCGCACTTCGAAGAAAGGGATGTATGAAGCCCTCGGAAGAGCAGGACTCCGCAGGATCGAAAGCAAAATGGTCACTTGCGAAGATGACATCAGGACATTCTGGAATGATGACGACCTTACCAAATGCGTGGTGAAATACTCCGAATCAGCTGGTACCGTAGGTCTCAAGATCTGTTCGTGCATCGAAGATGCCATAGAACACTACAGGATCCTGCAGAACACGATGAACGGTTTGGGGACCATGGATTCGCCCATACTTATACAGGAATACATAGGCGGAACCGAATACATCGTCAATACGCTCAGCTGTGACGGGAAACACATGGTCACGGACATCTGGATGTACACCAAGGTCATCACCGATGAGGGTGCCATCATCTATGACAGCACCAAGCTGGTAAAGGATCTGGAACCTGGACATTCCGACATGATCCAATATGCCTACAAAGTGTTGGATGCTGTCGAAATGAAATGGGGACTCTGCCACACGGAGATCAAGATCGACAAGAGGGGCCCGGTGCTGATAGAAGTCAACGCCCGTCCGATGGGGCTGGCGATGACGCAACCCTATTATGATGAGGTCCTTGGACACCATCAGACGGACCTTGCCATCGACGTATACCTCGACCCCGGTATGTTCAAGAGAATGTCCCGCAAGGTCTACAATCCTCCGAAATACGCTCTGATGAAACTGATAATCGTTCCAGAGGACATGATCGGGAGCTTCGCACCTACCTTCGTGCTCAGCAACATGCTCGGCAGTACCAGGGAGATCCTCTTCTTCGGAAACGAGGGCATCAGCGAGTACCAGCGCACAGTGGACCTAGACACAAGCCCGCTCACCGTCAAGATGGTCAATTCCGATTATGGTGAACTGATGAAGGACTACGAGATGCTCCGCACCGTGGAGAAGAGGTACTTCAACATGTTCTACACCCTGGGAGAGGAGATCGAGCCTGTCGAACTCACCACAGATATCCAACAGATATTGGAAAACCTCGACCGCAACAAGAAATTCGTCGTCGTTACAGACAAGGACGTGTACGCGTGGCAGTTCGGCCAGAGGATCGAGACCGACGGTGGCGAAGTGTACGACGGTGCGATCTATGCGAAATGCGGAAAGTGCAAATCAGAGGACAGGTACATATCCATCTTCAAAGTGATACGCACTCTGAGAACTGGAGGGGTGTTCATCGCAGTTCCCGAGTCCTACAGATCCCTGAAGTACGGCAGTGTCGCCATGGACTTCATGATGAACATCGGAGGGGTTCGCATCCTCCTGCCAACATACGAGGCCACTGGTCTCGTATACGGGATAAAGAAGTGAACGAATTGCCTCTGCCTGGATTGGGCAGAGGCCCCTTTTTCCTTCATCCAAGTATCTACGGCTTAAGAAAGTGATAATGGCAGAACTTTCCTAAGTCATACGCACTTCACATGCGGTTGCTATCACTACCATCGCGTGCTTTTCGTTCTCATCGGAGAGTTCGTCACATCGACGAACAACGATGGGGGCAACGGATCGTTTGTCATCCTCTACTCCAAGGACAAACATTGCCGCCTCGGTAGCCTGGTGAAGGACAACATGTACGATACGTGCGATAGATTTTCTTCGGTAATTCCGAAGGATGAGCATAGCTTCTTAAATACTTGAAGTGCCGAAAGACACATATGAACGACTTCAACAAGCTTTGTAAGGAATTCGAAAACATGGACCCCCTGACATACGCTGATGTGCTCAGGGTTAAATCGGCCAAGATCATAGCCGCCCTTTCAGCTATCACCAGAGACGGCTTCACCGGATTGGAGATTTACTCTAGCTTCATCGTATCTGCTATAATGGCGGATGGAAAGCTTGACAAAGCCGAATTCGAGCTGATCCGCCCAGCCTTGGAAGTGACAGTCGGAGGAGAGGTCTCCTATGAGGAGGCGAAGGCCGCATTCAAGGCAATCAAGAAAGATGCCAAGGATGACAAGTTCATCGTCGATTTCATGGTGGATGTTCTGGGAGAGCTCTCTGAGGAACTCAAAGACGACATTATCATAGTCACAATGATGGTCTGTGCCGTGGACGGAAAGATCTCCTTAAGAGAGAAGAACTGGATCAAGCAGCTCATTGAGTGATTCTAAACGACCCAGAGACCTCTCTGGGTCGACCCCTTTTCTCAGATTTTCGTTTTATACCGGCGAATAATGCCAGAGTCTCGCATACACGATTAGCAATTGAACGAATGCCTATGCTCCTGAGCCAGCTGAGGCCCCTGTTTCCTTGATCAACGCACCGAACAGCGTAAATATGTAATAATGCGCAGAACCTTCCTGGATTATGCGCACTTCAAATGCAGTTACTATAGCTGCCATCGCGGTGCTTGTCGTTCTCATAGGATCGTTCGTCGTATCGATAAACAACGATGAGGGTAGCGACGGATCCTTTGTCATCCTCCACTCCAACGACACGCATTGCTACCTTGGCGATGACGGCGATCTGGGATTCGCCACATTGAAGTCCTTGAAGGACGAGAAAGAATCAGAAAGCAACGTCGTATTCGTGTTCGATGCTGGAGATTTCCTGCAAGGTAATGTATATGGTGCCCTCTCTGAAGAGATGGCCCCTGTCACGGTAATGAACGAGGTCGGTTACGACATCGGTGTTCCGGGTAACCACGAATTCGATACGGCCCTCCTGATCGATTACATCAAGGGACTGGGTACGATCGATGAATCGATGATTCCAGGCGAAAGACAGGTGAGCGTCTGAGAGCCGCATATGTTCAGAAGAGGCAGAATATGGAATTCCAAGTAATAGGCATGAGGGGCGATGCGCCTTTCGATACGATGATCAACCATTTCACCTCCATGGGAGGGGATGTTGTGCTGATTGATCCAGATATGGTTGCCGGGAAGGACCACATCCTTTCCGCTGCCAAACATGCAGAGAGGGCCTTCTCGGAAGGCACCAATCGTTCCAAGACGGTACTAACCGAGATAATCCTTTACGCGGCCTGGGAAAGACAGATCTCAAAAGCACTGGCCAAGATGAAACCAAAGGAGGGAAGGAACGAATACGTTACCCTCCTAATCGACATCGCCGACCCAAAGCTGGATGCGATCGGCATGAGCAGGGATGACTCCCTCATTGACGCAACAGATTCCAAGGCCGAAAGACTCGGGCTGAAGAAGGGTGCGGTATCCTACGAGGATCAGGCGATCGAGAACGTCGCCCTCGTGGAACTTCTGAAGAACTGAATGGATATCTGGGGAGGAGGTCTCCCCCTCCCATTTTATGGTTTCACTCGCACGGTACGAACTTGTATCCGTAGCGGATGACTCCCGACTCACCGTCGGTGCTGAGCTTCCTGAGGACTGCCTTCACGGGCATTCCGATCTGGACCTTGTCGAACTCCACATCCACAAGCTGTGCCGTGATCATCACACCGTCGTCGGTCTGGACCATGGCGACCACATAGGGCTTCTGGAGGTTGTTGGACTCGGGTGCCTCGTGGACGACGGAGAAGGTGAACACCTTTCCGATCCTGCACACGTCGTAGGGCTCCATCTTTCCCATGCTCGCTCTGCGGCAGACAGGACAGAAGCTGCGGCCGGGGAAGAATATCTTTCCGCAGTTGCCGCACTTGGTTCCCTTCAGGTTGTACCTTCCCGGGATCTCCCTCCACTCTCTTGCTACTCCGGACATCAGATCGCCTCCAGGATGCTGACGGTGACAGCCGAACCGGTTCCACCCACGTTCTGGGCGAGTCCGTACTTGGCATCCTTCACCTGTCTGTTATCTGCGGTTCCCCTGAGCTGGTGAGCGATCTCGACGATCTGAGCTACTCCGGTGGCTCCGATCGGGTGTCCGCGTGCCTTGAGTCCTCCGGAGGTGTTGATGGCCACCTTTCCGGAATCGTAGTGGCACTGACCTTCGAGCATGGCCTTTCCTGCCTCTCCCTTCTTGTAGAAACCGAGGTCCTGCAGGGCCATGATTCCTCCGACGGAGTACACATCGTGGACCTCTGCGACGTTGATGTCCGCAGCGGTTATGCCTGCTGCCTGATAGGCCTTCTGCGATGCTGCGACAGTTGCACCGTACGATGTGATGTCGGGCCTCTGGAAGAGAGCGAGCGTATCGCTGGCCTGTGCGGATGCCGCCACCTTGACGTAGTTGTCGGTGTACTTCTTGGCATCCTCGAGAGGACAGAGAACGACCGATGCTGCTCCGTCCGATATGGGTGCGGAGTCGAACATTCCGAGAGGTGTCGCTACGGGCCCGGACCTGAGAACGGTCTCGATTGGGACCGCTTTCTTGAATTGTGCGTTGGGGTTGAATGCTCCGTGGAAGTGACTGTTCACAGCGACGGATGCAATCTCCTCGCGTGTAGCTGTTCCCTCGTGGATCATCCTCTGTGCTATCATGGCATGGAGCGAAGCGAACGTCGCTCCCATCTCCGCCTCCCACTCGGAATCCGCGGTGGCGTCCATGACGGAGTTGATCGAAGCATCGTCCAGATCGGTCATCTTCTCTGCTCCTCCGACCATCACGATGTCGTGCATTCCTGAAGCGACTGCCATGACTCCCTGCCTGAAGGCGACTCCTCCGGATGCTCCTCCGGCCTCGACCCTCGTTGCGGGGATGTGGTTCGTTGCCATTCCCGTGTAATCCGCCACCAGTGCATCGATGTGCTGCTGATTGATGAAACGTCCTGCGGAGAGGTTACCGATGAAGACACCGTCGATCTCGCTTCCCGAAAGGTTGGCATCCTCGATGGCCTTCGCTCCCGCTTCGATACCCAATGCCCTGAATGACTTGTTCCATAGTTCACCGAACTTGGTGATCCCTACTCCAATGATTGCTACTTCCCTCATGATATCACTCCGGCATGACGATCTTGCCCTTGAACTTGGCATATGTTCCGTAGTCCAGGTAGATCGGGTCTGCGAGCACCTTCTCCAGGACGGGTGCGTTGTCCTTCTTGTAGTCTTTCATCTCGTCGGTGACGGTTATGTCGAACGCGTCGCTTCCGGCTCCGGATCCGTAGGATGTGACGAATATCCTGTCGCCGGGCTTGGCGTGGTCCAGGACGTTGGCAAGTCCGAGAGGGACAGCTCCGCTGTAAGTATTACCGATCTCGGGCGTCAGCAGTCCATACTGGATCTGCTCGGGTGTGAATCCCAGCTGTGCGGCGACCCTTGTGGGGAACTTTCCGTTGGGCTGGTGGAACACTGCATAATCATAATCTTCGGGCTTAGTGCCCACGGCCTCCATCATCATCTTCGCTGCGGATGTGATGTGCCTGAAGTATGCGGGCTCTCCGGTGAACCTTCCTCCGTGCTTGGGGTAGGGCTGCCCCTCCCTCCTCCAGAAGTCAGGGGTATCCGTTGTGAAACTCAGTGTCTTGTTGATCTTGGCGATGAACTTCTCGGAACCGATAAGGTATGCCGCTCCTCCTGCGGATGCAGAGTATTCGAGCGCATCCCCGGGGGCTCCCTGGGAGGTGTCCGCTCCGATTGCGACACCGTACTTCACCATTCCCGATCCTACCAGACCCATGCAGACCTGGATACCTGCTGTTCCCGCTTTACAAGCGAACTCCATGTCCGCTGCGGTCATATTGGGTGTGGCCTCTATCGCCTCCGCGACTATGGTGGAGGTGGGCTTCACCGCGTAGGGGTGGGACTCCGAACCGACATATATCGCTCCGATGTCCTTGGGGTCCACTTCGGGCACCCTTGCCATCATGTTCCTTGCAGCCTCTGTTGCTATGGTGACGACGTCCTCGTCGGGTGATGGTACGGACTTCTGATTGATCATCAGACCTTTTCCCATCCCTTTTCCGTCGACGCCCCAGATCCTTCCAATCTCCTCGGGCTTTATCCTGTACCTGGGCACGTATGCCCCGTAACTCACTATTCCGACATCCATCAGTTCTCAACCTCTTTCAGCGCTGTAAGCTTCTCTACTATCGAAGGTACCTCCAGGTCAGTTGTGACCAGGGGAATCTTCTCCAGACTCGCGAGTTTGACCGCAAGCGGGTCAACCGCGTCGGGTTTCTGATAAACCACCACCGCCGGTGTCAGCGGGTGCGCACGGATGGCAATCATCGGTGAACGCCCGTAGTGGACGTTCGTGAAGATCAGAGCCCTCTCGATGTTCCATCCGTACATCTTCATATAATCCTCGGAACTCAAGCTGAGGATCGCCTTCACGGAATCCACGATCGTGTAACCGTACACGACCTTTGACGGTACCTGGTCGGGGTTCAGGTCCTTCCCCCCGATGCTGGCTATGAAGGTGTTCATATCCACTCCCACAGGGAACTCGTCAGAGGCGAGGATGCAGTCCAGCTTGTATTCAGGTATGTACTTGGATACGACCGGCGAACCCCTCTCCTCATCCAATTTGATGAACGACTCCACCATCTTCTTGATGATGGCGACACCGGGGGATTTCCTCCTGCCAGACTCGTAGTCGCTCACAACGGAGTGTGAGATGTCCATACTGTCGGCGAGCTGATGCTGCGACAGTCCGAACTCCTCCCTCCATTTCCTTATGGTCTTCCCTGGGTCAGGAGACAGCGTGATCTCTCCCGCTATCTTCTGCTTGAATTCTTCAACCATGAATCAGGGTAGCCAGGGAGCGTATATAATTATGACGTATTTCGAATTCGTCAATCGACGTCTTAATACCTCTGACCCAATCTCCTACATTTTATTATACAGTCGCGGGATAGGGAATTCAGAGGTAAAGCATGACCGACATCGGAGAATGCATGAAGACGATCAGCACCCAAGAGGGAGAGATCGGGATCTACAGTTTGAAGGAGCTCGAGGCCAAAGGTATCATCAAGGACCTTTCCAAGATGCCCTATTCCATCAAGGTACTGGTGGAATCCATGCTCAGACAGAGGGACGGCAACATCATCACGGACGAGGACGTCCTCACCGCCGCATCATGGAATCCCAAGGAGAACACCGACCGGGACATCCCCTGGATCCCCGCAAGGGTGCTCCTGCAGGACCTTACCGGAGGAGCGGCCATCACCGACCTCGCATCCATGAGGAACGCCGTGGAGGCCATGGGCAAGGACCCCGAACTCATCAATCCGATGATCCCTGTTGACCTCGTCATCGACCACTCCGTGAACACAGATTATGCCGGCAGGGACGATGCCCAGGAGCTCAACGAGCAGCTCGATTTCCAGAGGAACAAGGAGAGGTACGCACTCTTCAAGTGGGCACAGGGTTCGCTGAAGAACTTCCGTGCCGTACCTCCAGGGAACGGTATCTGCCACCAGGTCAACCTGGAATACCTCTCGCCGCTGGTCCATGTGAAGGACAAGGACGGCAGGAGGATCGCATACCCCGATTCATGCTTCGGAACCGATTCCCACACTACGCAGATCGACGGACTCGGAGTCGTCGGATGGGGAGTCGGCGGTATCGAGGCGGAAGCGGTCATGGTCGGACAGCCCAGCTACATGAAGCTGCCCGATGTCATCGGATTCAAACTCATCGGCAAGCTCGGTCCCGGGATCACCGCCACCGATCTTGTCCTCACAGTCGTCCAGATGCTCAGGAAGAAAGGTGTCGTAGGGAAGTTCGTGGAGTTCTACGGACCCGGATACAAGAACCTCTGCCTCGCGGACAGGGCGACCATCGCCAACATGGGTCCCGAATACGGAGCCACAATGGGATACTTCCCCGTGGACGAGAAGACCATTGATTACCTAAAGCTCAGCGGAAGGGACGAGAAGCACATCGACACCATCGAGAAATACATGAAGGAGCAGACGATGTGGTACGACGGAGAACCCGAGTACACCGACACCCTGGAGTTGGACCTATCCACCGTGCAGCCTTGCCTTGCGGGACACAAAAGACCCCAGGACAGGATCCTCCTCTCCGAGATGAAGGAGAAGTTCGCCGAGACCCTCAAGGCCCTCGGAGTAGAGGAGCAGAGGAAACCCTTCTCCGACCAGCTCGGTGACGGTTCATTGGTCATCGCTTCCATCACATCCTGTACCAACACGGCGAACCCTTCGGTGATGATCGCTGCCGGACTCGTGGCTAAGAAGGCCGCAGAGCTCGGACTCAAGCCCAAGGAGTACGTCAAGACATCACTCGCACCCGGATCCAGGGTCGTCACGGAGTATCTGAAGAACTCCGGACTCCTCCCGTACATGGAGATACTGGGATTCCAGGTCTGTGGATACGGATGCATGACATGCATCGGTAACAGCGGTCCGCTCTCCGACAGGGTCAGCAATTCCATCAAGGCCAACGACCTGGCCGTCGCGGCCATCGCATCCAGCAACAGGAACTTCGAGGGACGTATCCACCCCCTCGTCAAGGCCAACTACCTCGCATCCCCTCCTCTCGTCGTAGCATTCGCCATCGCAGGAAGGGTCGACATCGACATGAACAGGGAGCCTCTTGCCACTGTGAACGGCAAGGATGTGTTCCTCAAGGACATCTGGCCCTCGGACGAGGAGATACAGGAGATCACCGACAAGTACGTGACAAGGGAGACCTACATATCGAAGTACAACGACATCTTCAAGGGATCCGCCAGATGGGATGCGGTCGAATGCAGCGATTCGCCCCTCTTCAACTGGGATGAGGATTCGACATCCATCAGGAACCCCCCGTTCTTCGACGACATATTCGAGGAGCCGGAGATCAAGGACATCAAGAGGGCGAGGGTGCTCGCTAAACTCGGGGATTCCATCACCACCGACCACATATCCCCCGCCGGTGCATTCTCAGCTGATTCCGATGCGGGAAGATACCTTCTGGCCAAGGGCGTGAAGAAGGAGGACTTCAACTCCTACGGTTCCAGAAGAGCCAACCACGAGGTCATGGTCAGGGGAACCTTCGCCAACATCAGGCTCAAGAACCAGCTGGTCCCCGGAAGCGAGGGAAGCCAGTCCAAGTACATGCCCGACGGATCAGTCGATACCATATTCGAGACCTCCAGGAAGTACGAGGAGGACATGACCCCCCTGATCGTCCTGGCCGGAAAGGAATACGGAACGGGAAGCTCCAGGGACTGGGCCGCCAAGGGGCCCCTTCTTCTCGGAGTCAAAGCGGTCATCGCGGAATCATTCGAGAGGATCCACAGGTCCAACCTGGTCGGAATGGGAATCGTCCCTCTTCAGTCCCTCCCCGGACAGAACTGCGAAACCCTCCAGCTCGACGGTTCAGAGATATTCGACATCGACCTGTCGGACCTCGAGCCCAAGGGAGAGATCTACGTCACGGCATACAAGGACGGAAAGAAACTGGAGTTCAAGACCATCTGCAGGGTCGACGTGCCCGCAGAGGTCGAATACATCGCCAACGGCGGAATCCTGCAGTACGTGCTGAGGAGAATGGCCGAACAGTGATATCAACGGCCGTCCTCCTGGATGGCCTTCCATCCAATAAAGAACGGATATAGGATCGGGGAGAAGGGCATGACGATTGCTGCCACATACAAGAGAATGGCCGTGATAGCGATCATACTGTTCTCATCCCTGGTTCTGTGCGCTCCATCGAACATCTCCGATGAGAGCGATGCGGCGGAGGTTATCATGGAGGGCGACCTCACACCTACCGCCATATACCGCCTCATGGATGATTATAGCCTGTATTTCGAAGGTACAGGAGCAGTCACCAGCGATTGCACCCTATGGGTTGATTATGTCGGACTGATTAGGGAGATCCATATATCGGACGGGATAACCGAGTTCACACCGGTGTTCCTCGGGATGTATACCAGCCTCTCCCGCGTATACGCGGGGAAGGACCTCACGGAACTGCGTATCGACGATACTCCGATAGAGAAGATCATATTCCCTAACGGTTGCGGCAATCTTGAGATGGTGATCTCGTTGTTTGAAAACAGTTGCGCCCTGTTCCTGTACAGGGATGAACTGGAGCAGATCTCCGATAAGTATGCTGAGGTGTACGTCCGCCTCGTCCCCAGTTCGGAGGTACCTGAATCGGTCAGGGACTTCGTGCGTTACGATAGGGTGTACGAGGTCTACATGACAGATGTCTTCTACTTCTCCGAGGAAAGCCAGGCGCGTGTGGTATATGGGGATCCTACCATCCCGATGACAGTGTACCATCTGCTGCCCACATACATGGTCGCAGCCCAGGTGGATTACTTCTGTACCTTCGATCTGGAGGATACGGGATACTTCGTTCTGCACATCGATGTACCACCGCTTATCCCTCAGGCACCCATCATTGCGATAGCCATGGTCGCCGTATTCACGGTAATTGCCCTGCTATACTACTTCAAGGTCGTGAGGGTGAATGAACATGAACGATGTCGGACTGTACCAATTCAGGAAGAACCTCAGGACCAGGTACGACAGGGATCACATCATCAGTGCTCCCCTCGCCATCATCCTAGTGCTCATCCCGCTGATCTACTATATCATCCTGAGGTATGTCCTCTTCGCGAGGTATTACGAACTGGTCTACGAGGCCAGGCTCCTCCAGAGCATAGCGTTCGTGATGACCCTGTTCATCTACGTGGTCATCGCATACTCGCTATACTCCAGACTCGCGTCGCACGCAAAGAGGGATACCGACTGGAGAGAAAGCCTGATAGCCTTCGCGGACAGCGAGGGTGCGGATACGACGGAATTGAGAAGGCTCCATGAGGGCATCACCTCCAGGGATCGTTTCCCGATGCTGCCGTGCCTCAGTGCGTTGGTCCTCGTGATGATCGTGTGCAGCACGATTGCGATCATTTTCAGCCATCTTCCGGACGAGATCATCTTCACCATGATCTTGCTTCCGGCATTTGCCGTCCTGCTTATCGCAACACCTTCCAACATACTCTATCCGCACAGGCACGAGATCGAGCAGATCGAGTTCACCAGAGAATTGAAGACTGCTCTGGAACCCGTCGGCATCAACATATCGGAGATGCCTGCAGTCATCAAGACCAGGAGTACGTCGAGGACCATAGAACTGATGATCCTCACGCTCGGTACATATGTGTTCTACGTATTCGTGATGATGTTCATCAACATGAACCGCCACATCAGATACCAGCACTCTTACGAAAGAGTACTCCTCGCCCAGTTGGAGGGAAGGGATGTCGAACTGAAAATAGACACCAAGGGCGGTTTCGTAAGGCAGAGGAGGAAGCCCAAAGAGCTCATTGTCGCCGAACTGTTCCTCATGGGCATCTGTCTGATGTACCTCATGAGAATCTCCGGTGTGGCGCTTGATCTAATCAACAACAGGACCAATGTGACCATAATAAAGAACCTCGGGCTGGAGGAGGTCTATCAAGGGGGCATGCTCCTGACATACATCTTCCTCATGCTGCTGGCCATATTCGCCATGATCGGCATCGAATCGGGGAGAGTGCTTTCCTGGAGAAAGGTGGTGAGGTCATGCATCCTGTTCCTGGTGCCGGTGTTCTCGTCGATATTCATCTACAACAGCAGCAGTTACACCCATATGTTCGATTTCAACCCGTACATATCCTTGGCGACCGTATACGGAATCATACTCCTGATGATCCTGTCCATACCGATAAGGAGATACTATACGCCCGTGGGCAAAAAGATGCCAGAGATGAAGAAATGGGTGAAGTTCGTGTTCGGTGAGAAGCTATTCCCGGACGAGGATGAAAACGAGGAATTGTTCGACAAAGTGATCTATGCGATCAAATGACGGGTCAATCCTTCTTGGGGACGTCGGCCACACTGACCTTCTTCCTCTGACGTCCGCCTGTCTTCTTGAGCTTGCCCTGGTCCAAAGCCCACTGGAAGCTCTTCTGATCGGCTGGTGCGATGAGAACACGGTCGCCCTTGGAATACTTCTTGCCGGTCACCCAGTTGGTGAACGGCGATAGGACGCGGTACTCGTCGGCATCCATGACGATCTCCTTGGTGTTCTTCCTGCCTTTCATCTCGGAATACGTTCCGGAGAAGCACCTGACCCTGTGGTCCTTGACCTCTATCATCTTGGTGCACACGGTGTCCAGGAAGTACCTGTCGTGAGTCACGGTGATCACCGTACCGTCATACTCCACCAATGCCTCCTCGATGGCGTGCTTGGCAGGGATATCGAGGTAGTTCGTGGGCTCGTCCAGAATGAGCAGGTTGGTCTCGTCCAGTAAAAGAAGGCACATGGCGACACGGGCCCTCTGACCTCCGGACAGCGTCGACATGGGCCTCTCCACATCCTCTCCGAAAAGGAGGAACCTTGCGAGCATCTTCCTTGCATCCCCTCTCCGTTCCCTTCCGATGGCAAGGAGGATCTGTTCCTCTGCGGATAGCTTGAGGTCCAATCCCTCGTGGTTCTGGGAATAGTAACCAATCTTGGCACCCGGGGCCATCCACATCTCCCCCGTGGAAGGTATCTCCTCCAGGATGGCCTTGACCAATGTGGACTTACCCTGGCCGTTGGCACCGAAGATACCTATCTTGTCCCCTTTCTGGACATCGATATCCACATGCTCCAGGATCGTCTTCCCGTTATAACCGACGGAAAGGTCCTTGGTGATCAGCATGTTCTTACCAGATTTGTGGGCCGCCTGTATCCTGACGGTGACCTCCTCCATCTTCTCCGGCTTCTCCTTCTCGTCCATCTTGTCGATCATCTTCTGACGAGTCTTGTGGACAGTGAGGAAGGGATTATCGATGTACATCTGTCTGGCGACGTTCTCCTGATGCCTCTTCTCGGACATGTAGTGCTGGTATTCCTTGCGCATGCGCTCCAGGTCCAGCATCTTCTTCATGATGAAATCGGAATAGTTGCCCTTGTACTCCCTGGATTTACCGTGCTCGATCTCCAGCATCCTTGTGGCCATCTTGTCCAGGAAGTACCTGTCGTGGCTGATGACAAGGAGTGCGCAGTGCGAATCAAGGAGGTAGTCCTCCAGCCATTCGACCGTATCGATATCCAAGTGCGGTGTGGGCTCGTCCATTACGAGCAGGTCGCATTCCTCTGCCTGGACGACGATCCTGGATAGCATGACTTTGGCACGCTCTCCTCCCGATAGGGAATCCATAGTCCTGTCCATGAACTCCTCGGACAGACCGACCTTCTCCAATGCCCTCTTCTGGTTGTCCTCGTCGTCCATATCGCATTTGGCCAATTGGGATTCCAGTTTGGCGCTCTCCTCGGCCAGGGCATTCCAGTCTATGTCGCCTCCTGTCACCATGGCCTCTTCGATCTCCTTGAGACGGCGCTTGATGTTCTCTATGTGGCCGTAAGGCCTTCCGAGGACATCGCGGACCGTGAACTCGTGGGATGATTCCGGGAACTGCTCCAGATAACCTATCCTCTGGGTGTTGCGGGTGAGTTCGCCTGTATCGGGCTTCATCTCACCCAGCATGATCTTCAGAAATGTGCTCTTACCTGCACCGTTGACCCCTATGAGTCCGATGCTGTCGCCCCGGTTGATCTGCAGACTGACGTCCTTCAGTACCTTCAAGGGTCCGAATGCCTTGGTGATCGACTGGGCCTTTATGAGCATGAACGGGCCTTAAGATGCGCTCATACTAAAAGATGGCCCTAGATGTTGACATGGAATTACAATGTGCCAACAGTCGATAACGGTTTAATGTACTTCTTTGATACAGGGTTATGTTCAAGAATGCGACAGCGATGGATGGGAGGTCTTCCGACTTCAAAAGTTGGAAGGCTGTGATGCTTATCGCTGTTCTATTTATTTCGTTGATTTCAGTAGTTGCAGTAGCTGATTCGACATCTGCAGCAAACGAGTCAATAGAC
>ERZ842401.1980-NODE-1980-length-28014-cov-7.815623_pt1 | contig 28014 bp, 17 predicted proteins | sample MGYA00521270_ERZ842401 | MGnify/ENA primary metagenome ERZ842401 (study PRJEB31892, sample SAMEA3878208) | bioreactor metagenome | biome: Moose rumen | place: Sweden | collected 2011-10 | study: EMG produced TPA metagenomics assembly of the PRJEB12797 data set... | reverse complement strand
GTATTCCGATTTGAACACCTTTAATTCGGTAACAATGTCTACCTACAAGATGTCAGCTACCTCCAATCCGCAGACGGTATCATCATCCGATACATCCGTGGCAACAGCAACAGCCAATGCAGACGCCGCCCAGATGACGCATACATTGACGGTCAATTCCATGGCATCAAATGCGTATCTTTTAACCGGGTCTAACGGAATAACGCGTGGTGATGGTTCTTCCACCAGTAAGAGTATGTACCTGGCTGATATTTTAGGCGAGGGCGTGTTGAATTCAGGTGAATCCATCACGATGGAAGTAAGTGATGGTGAAAATTCGGCTACATTGACGATAACCTATGATCAGGTGTATTCTAATCAGCAGACTTTAAATGATTTGGCCTCGGCCTTTCGCAAGCTAAAAAGCACTGATGATAAATCGCTGAGCCTGTCGGCATCATATGATGCAACAAATGATGCATTTACGCTCTATAACAAAAATGGCGGTTCGGCAAATGTAATTAGCATAAAGTCTACCAGTGATGCTGCAACGACACTGATGAACAATCTAAATCTTCATACTGTAAGTAATGGTACCATGAGTGACACCGCTGAGACTTTTGCTCTCAATACAGTTAATAATAATGCAAAAGGCACAGATGCCAGCGTAACCATTGACGGCCGCACCTATGAGAACCTGTCCAGCAACAAGATAACCGTGTCCAATGTAACCTATTCCTTCTTGAAAACTGGATCTTCCACCTTGACGGTTTCACAGGATACGGACAAGGTTATCGAAAATGTTAAGAAGTTCGTCGAAGATTACAACAAGATGCTCGATGCCCTGAATGAGAAATATTATGAGGAAAGGTACAGCGATTATGATGTGCTTACCCAGAATCAGGAAAAGGGCATGACCAGAGAACAGATTGACAAATGGAATGAAAAGGCTAAATCCGGTCTATTGAATCACAATCAGACCATTGGCAAGCTGATTTCGCAAATGCGTGAAGCCATCTATACGCCAGTGGATTCTGTGGAGAGTCATTACAACACGATGATGTCCATCGGCGTTTCCTCATCAACCGACAGAGGACATTTGACACTGAATGAAGAAAAACTCAAGAAAGCCCTTGCAGAAGATCCGGATTGTGTATACCAGCTGCTTACTTCCTCCGGAGAAAAAGTGGACAGCAAGGGCAAGTCCTACACGGATTATGGCAGTGAAGGCGTAGCTCAGCGTATAGGTGATAAAGTTAACGACATCATGAAAGAGATGAAGGACTATGCCGGAACATCCACAGAGGATGACAGCAGTACCTTGGGCAACCTCATTCGTGAAATGAAGACCAAGATGTCAAATTTCAAAATTATGATGTCAGCTTACGAGTCCTTGCTCTATAAGAAATACGATGCGATGGAGACGGCAATTCAGCGTCTGACCTATCAGTCCGGCTACATTACGGGACAATAAGCTAAAACCTTTAGGGAGGCAGGAATATGGTAAATAACGCAGCAGAAGCCTACAAACGTCAGCAAATCATGACAGCCACGCCGGAGGCACTTACCCTCATGCTTTACAATGGCTGCCTGAAATTCATGAACGAGGGCAAGGAAGCCGTAGAGGCAAAACAGTACGAACAAGCCAATACTTCGCTCCAAAAGGCGCAGCAAATAATCTCGGAATTCCGTATAACGCTTAACATGGACTATGAGATATCCCATCAGCTATTGCCACTCTATAACTATACATACAAGTGTCTCGTGGATGGCAATATGCAGAGTAATCCGGATTTGGTTCAGGAAGCCATAGACATTATCAAAGAACTGCGCGATGCCTGGGCACAGGCCATGAAAAAAGCGCGTCAGGATAGTGGTGCTACGCAGAATGTTCAAGGTGATAGCTATGTCGGCTGAACAGGAAAAAAAAATGCAGGAAGCTAAGGCTAACTGGGATATGTATTATGTCCTGACACAGGAACTGTTAAAATTCATCGACCAGCAGGATATTGACCAGTTCCTGGAACTGGAACGCCAGCGCAACACGGTGGTAGAACGGATGAAGGCACTCCCTGAAACGGAAGAATACCGCAAAACAGCGGAGTGCCGGGACCTTGTAGCCAGAATAAAGCCTTTGGATATGCAGATTATCTACAAAGCCAAAGCCTGGCTCAACAAGTCCCGCCAGCAGAACGCCTCCGTTCATGCCTATGATTTGCAAGGCATTGGCGGCGTAGGCAGCCTGCTCAACAAAAAATATTAAAAAAATAAAAAAAACACTTAAGGAATTGGAAAAAGCTCCGATATATAAAGTGTAAGGCAAAGATAATAAGCAAATCAATACAGGGAAAAACTTATGGTCAGCTAGCAGCCATTTGTTTTGGTGGCGATTTGCTCATTATATAGCTTACAACAGTCAGGGATGGCTGTTACAAGATATTAAAATGTTTTCAATTCAAGGAGGAAAAACATCATGGCAATGGTAGTAAAGAACAACATGTCGGCAATCTCGACTCTGAACACCCTGAACAAGAACTCCAGCGCACTGTCCAAGAGCTTGGAAAAAGTATCTTCTGGTATGAAGATCAACAGCGCTGCTGACGACGCTTCCGGTTACGCGATATCCGAGCGTATGCGCGTTCAGATTCGTTCCTTGGATCAGGCTAACAGCAACACACAGGCTGGCAACAGCATGATGAAAGTTGCTGAAGGTGCTGTAAGCTCCACCGTTGATATCCTGAAAACTCTGAAAGAGAAAGTTATCAACGCAGCCAACGATACCAATACCGACGATGACCGCGCTACGATTCAGAAAGAACTGAACCAGAGCATCGACCAGATCGACGACAATGCTAACGTTACTTACAACGGCAAGTACCTCGTTGATGGTTCCAAGAACACTGTTGGTACGGTAACCTGCACGGCTATGACCAATCAGATGCTGAATACGGCTACGAAGGCTGCTTCTGTGCTTACCACCTTGACGAACCGCAATGGTGAAAGTTTGGAAATTGCTTCTACGGATAAGGTTACTGTATCCTATACCCATCAGGGTAAGACCTACTCCACTACGGCAAGTGTGGGTTCGCTCACCATGGCATCCTTGACAACCATCGCTTATAACGCAGGTACCAAGGCTGGTGATACCGGTGCAAGCTTCGCCTTCACTTCGGCAGGCAACTCTGTAATTGGTACGGCTGCATCAGGCAAGACCGTTTACACGGCAGACGGCACTTCGGCTATCAGCTTGCAGTCCAGTTGCAGTGGTATTTCCGGTCAGATTGCCGGTTTCACTATCCGTATTACCGATAGCGAAGGCAACGTGAAGAAATCCGCTAATGCTTCATTAGATGCATTCACCGAGCAGATTAAGGCTCAGAACGCTTCTGCTGATAATGCTTTGACCTTCCAGGTTGGTGCAAAGGCTAACCAGAGCATCAAAGTAGGTCTGGGTGATATGCGTGCTGAAGCTCTCGGCCTGAAGGGTTCCGATGGCACGAAGCTCAACATTTCCACGCAGGAAAAAGCCAATGCCGCTATCAACGTTCTGGATAATGCAGTTCAGAAAGCACTTGACCAGCAGACCACTATCGGTGCTGTTGAATCTCGCTTGAACTACACCAGCACGAACTTGACCACGGCTTCTGAAAACGTTCAGGCTTCCGAGTCTACGATTCGCGATGCTGACATGGCGAAGGAAATGACGAACTACACGAAGAACAATGTTCTTCTGCAGGCAGCACAGTCCATGCTGGCTCAGGCTAACCAGAGCAGCAGCTCGGTTCTCAGCCTCCTCCAGTAAGACTTATCTATCCTTCGCAATATGACGATATTGCCAAAAACCTCCCCTTTGGGGGAGGTTTTTTTGTGCGTAGAGAATTGTTTAGAAGGAAGTGGGCTTTTTTTGTGGAAGTATAAATATATGAAAGGGGGATGTAAATGGTGAATGATAAGAAAATAGTTGCAGTTACTATTACTAAAGTAGAATCAGATATCATAGAAAGTTACGTCCGTCATACATTAGAATTTGCTGATGAATTGATAGTATATGATAATGGCAGTAATGATGGAACTTATGATATACTATTAAATTTAAAAGCGGAAGGTTTGCCGCTAATTATTAAAAGAGATGTCGGAAATGTAGAATTTAATCATAGCGAAATTATGACTAAGCTATGCTTTTTGGCAGCAGAGCGTAATGCATGGCTTATATTGCCATTTGATGTTGATGAATTCTTGATTAGCACAGAAGAGAATGTATCCATTCGAGAAATCCTGCGGCACCTTCCTGACTCGGATGTTATGGTTATCCCATTAATACAATACTTTTTGGAAGATGAATATCAAGGGGATAATTTTATCTTATGGAATCGCTGTAGTAGAGAGCGCGATGATATTCCTCAATATTTATTTGTACCTAAGTGTATAATCCCCGGAAAGTTAGTGCAGGGAGATTTTTCCTTAGCACAAGGATGTCATTTTGCAGAATCTGGTGGGAAACCGCTTAAGTTAGTGAGACTTCCTTTTTTGCATTTAGCACATTTCCATTATAGAAGCGAAAAACGATATGATATTAAAACGGTATTGGGATGGCTGGGGACAATTTGTAAATATGGAGAAAATACGCCTGTTTGTTCATATATGAAGGAAAAATTTCAGAATATAATGATGGGAAAAGTACACGTTGAATTACAATCAAGTAAAGATAATAAAGAGATAATAAATTTGCAAAGCTATTCTAAGAACCATCCAATAAAGTATAGTGAATTTATAAGAGTATCGCTTCTAAGTGCAATTATGCAGGAATCAGTAATGCTGGCAAAGGCATATTCAGAAGAAAAGACAAAGCAATTAAGAAAGTGGATAGATGTTTTTTTGCCTTATTATGATGATGATAACGCATTAGAGGAAGCTTTAAAGATGATTGTAGAACAGACCTATCCATATTGTAAAATTTGGATTATCTGTATGACGAAAAAACAGCCGAAGATTAAATATTCCGATAAAATAAACTATAATTTTATTAATATTGATGATGATTGGGGGAATATTGATAAAAAATTATCTGGTGAGTATGTATATTGGCTGATGCCAGGACAAAAAATAAATGCCAGGCACATTGTTAGATTACTGAGCAATGTGGAACTGAATGGTTATCGCTTTCGCTTATGTATTCCATTTATAAAAACAAGAAATTCAGGATATTATGTGGCTTCTTGTAAAGATACATGGAAGGAATTTTTATCACATAATAGTATTCCAAATAATGGGATACAGCATATTTTAATACCGATAGGACTATTTCTAGCTGTAAGAAATGAAATGCTTGTGTACATAAAGAAAAGATTCGTAGATTATTTGGGAATATGGCGTTGCTTGCTTTTGGAAAAATATGCTGAAATTCCCAGCCAACGAGAGTTGTTTTTTTATCATGATTCATTTGAAGTGTGTGAAAATGTATATCCATCCCCTAAGGGGGAGCTGATGCAAAAACACCTATATTGGTTTGGTTGGTTAAATCATGACAATAAAATATTCACGAATGAAGAAATTAGTCAAATAATTACAGAATGGTTGCTAAAGGGGGATGTATTAGCAGAAAATAATGAGTTGGATGAAAATTTACTTACTGAATATAAAAAAATACGTAGAGGAATCTTTCAAAATAGCTTGGGGTAATAAAATGTCTTATAGGAAGAATGCTTATGAAAATCACAGGATGCTATATTGTAAAAAATGAAGAAAATAATATTGGAAAATCTATCGAGTCGTTAAGGTCGTCAGTAGATGAGATTATTGTGGTAGATACTGGTTCGACAGACGATACAAAAAAAATAGCTTTGAGATGTGGCGCTATAGTTTATGATTATGTATGGGACAATGATTTTTCTGCGCCACGTAATTTTGCTTTAGATAAGGCAACGGGAGAATGGATAATTTTTTTGGATGGCGATGAGTATTTTTCAAAGGAAACAGCAAGAAATATCCGAGCAGTAATTCAAAAATATGAAAACAGTAAAAGATATGGCTGTCTGCTCATTCATCGCTATGATATAGACGTAGATAATAGTTATGAAGTCTTAGCTGATACGCTTATGGTACGTATTTTTTACCATAATCCGCATTACCGCTATGAAGGCATTATACACGAGGAACTGTTGGAAAATGGAAGACCGATAACAGAACTGTATGTTATAGAGCCAGAGGAATTGAAGCTTATACATACCGGATACAGCGCCAGTATGTCAAAAGAAAAGGCCGAGCGTAATCTGCGCTTGTTATTAAAAGAACTAACGGTAACGGATAACCCGGGTAGATTATATATGTATTTGGCAGATGCATATTTGGGATTGGGAGATAGGGAAAAAGCTAAATACTATGCGCAAAAAGATATAGCACAGGGACGACGTGCCACGACTTACGCCAGTCGTTCCTATAGGATTTTATTGCAGTTATCTTTGGAGGAAGGCGAATCGTTAAGCAACCGCCTTAAACTGTGCTGGAACGCGGTGCATGATTTTCCTGAGAACCCAGAATTTAGAGCCGATTTAGCCGAATGTCTGGCAGCACTCGAGGATTATGCACAAGCTGCAACAGAAATGGAATTGGCCCTAGATAATTATCATAACTATAAGGGGATTGAACCCATGTTATTTACAGCTGAACAGGCAGAGCTTGCACAGCAGCGTATGCAAGGATGGAGGGAAAAAATGTCCAAGGTAGATTTGGTTAAAATTGCAGAGTTGCTAAGAATGCTTCTTCTCCCATTGCTATTAATGAATGATGATGAATATAATCAAGCAAACAAAGAATATGAAAACGTACTGCCTAAGGGGTTTTACAAGGTCTTGCAACGTTATCATGGTGATAACGTTCTGTTGCAGGATGATTGTGCCAGAGAATATCTGGATATACTCGATATGCTGATTGCGCGAAAAAACACGGAGGCAATGGAAAAGCTTTTGGCAGCGAGCGGGGATTTTTCAGCGGCAGTACGTAAAGATATTGTAGAAAGACTGGATAAAAAAATCGCGCAGGAAGAATTTAGCCGGGAGGAAGTGTTATGCTAAAGATATCAGCCTGTACCATCGCTAAAAATGAGGCGAAAAATATAGAGCGTTGGGTGAAATGCGTGAAGCCCTTTGCCGATGAAATCATTGTTGTGGATACCGGTTCTAATGATAATACCAAAGAGATTGCCTTGGCAGCAGGAGCAAGTATATATGATTTTGTATGGTGTAATGACTTTGCAGCCGCAAAGAATTTTGCTTTGGACAAGGCCAGTGGGGATTGGATTGTAATGCTGGATGCTGATGAGTATTTTGATGAGTTATCCCAGAAAAAACTGCGTTCATTTATCAGTCGTAATCACCATGATAAAAAAATTGCCGGCTTTATCACACCCTTTTTGAATATTGATGTGGACGACAATAATAACGTCCTTTCCAGGTCATGGCAGATGCGGATTTTCCGTAGGGAAAAAAAGCTGCGTTTTGTCGGTAAGGTACATGAAGCCTTGCAAAATTTTGCTCCAGCAGGACGGGACAGGGATTTTGTAGTGGCCTCGGAGTTACAGTTTATTCATACAGGTTATAGTGCGGCTTTGATAGAAACAAAATTGCGGCGCAATTTGGAATTGATATTAAAAGATGTTGCAGAACAGGGGGGAGAACAGCCACGGCAATATGGCTATCTTGCAGATTGCTACTGGGGATTGAAAGATTATGAAAAGGCTATTCATTATGGCAGACTGGCTTTGTGTCATCGTCAGGAAACCGGACTGATGGGGCAGGAAAATACGTTGATTGAAAAAATACTTAATTCTATGAAATTATCTGGTATTGGTGATTATGGTAAAGCTTTGCAGGATTTTGTACAGGTCTATCCGGATTTTCCGGAACTTTGGTTTATGTATGGGTTATACTTAGTGGAAATTATGGATGGCAGAGGGGCGAAGCAGGCATTTTCCGAAGCACAGGAACTTCTTCGTAAACCTATAACTGGTGCTGGTGATATTTATAACAGGACTATTAACAATTTACCGGCATTGCTTTGTGAACGACTTAACGCCATAGACGAATACAGCGATTATTATGTGGCAATGGATCAAGGCAATTATCGTGAGGCAGCTGCTTGCGTAATGACCTACATGCAGAATATCTATGATAGGAGCAGAGGAAATGTTTAAAATATCAGCTTGCACAATTGTCAAAAATGAAGCCGATAATATGCACAGATGGATAGAATCTGTAAAGAATTTTGCCGATGAAATCATTGTGGTTGATACAGGCTCAATAGATGATACTGCAAATATTGCTGCTACTGGCGGAGCGCAGGTTTATGATTTTCCTTGGGGAGATGATTTCTCTGCTGCCAAAAATTTTGCCTTAGATAAGGCTAACGGCGATTGGGTTGTTTTTTTGGATGGAGATGAATTTTTTACAGAATCATCTAGCAGGATCCTGCGCATGGAGATAGAAGCCAGGCAGATGCATATGATGATTATAGGTTTTATGGTAGCTTGTGATAATATTGACGAAGACAATAATGATGCAGTTATTTCGCAGGACTGGCGATTACGGATATTTCGCCGGGATAAGCATTTACGCTATCATGGACGTATTCATGAAGGATTACAGGACAGCAGCCCACAGAAGCAGAGCAGGCATTTTGCGGTTATGAGAAATTTGCGCCTCAAGCATACGGGGTACAGCAGTCAGCGTCTTCCGGATAAATTGCAACGTAATCTGAAAATACTTAGGCAGGATATAGCTGAGAACGGTGGAGAGCAGCCATGGCATTATGTTTATCTACAGGATTGTTATGCTGGACTGGGAAATTATGAAAAGGCCATCCATTACGGCAGATTGGCACTTAAATATCGGCATGACACAGGCTTGTTGGTAATTGAAAATTCACTGGTTTGTCGATTGCTTAATTCCATTCGTTTGTCCGGTATTGGTGACTATGGTTATGAATTAATAAAAGCGGTGACGGAGTTTCCCTGCTTGCCGGAGGTGCAGTTCTTTTATGGGCAGTATTTATTGTCACTGCTCAAAGGGATAGAAGCCAGACAGGCTTTGCAAACGGCGTTGCAACTTTATGCACGTCCTGTAACCAAAGCAGAGCAGTTGTATAATCTGACTTTTGGTGATATGCCGCAGGTTGCTTCTCACTATTTAGAGATTATAGCGAAGTATGAGCTTTATTTTATGGCTATGTATAATGGTAATTATCAGCAGGCGGCCAGACTGGCCGGAGATTATTTGCGTTCGGCCTATGATAATTATCCGACGGAAGCAATGAAGCCGGAATATTTGTTTTGTACAGCATCTAAGCACGACATAGATGGGGAGGATTGAATATGGTAAGTTTTATCATTATGGATGCGGATAATTCATGTCAACATTTATATGACATCGCGAAGCGTATTCTCACATGGGCACCGGTAGGAAGTGAGGCTGTTTTAGTTGGAAGAGAGGATAAATTAATAGATGAACCCTCACTGGATGCTCGTATAAAATTCATCAGTAAACCTGCCGACAAGGGCAGGCTGGCAGGCTGGTATACCGGGACCCATGCGTCTGCAGGTGACTTGTTGTGCTTGCTGCATGGTGATTGTGAACTTACTGCGTCTGCCTTTAATAAAATGCAGGAAAAACTAGCAGAAAGCGAGCGTATCGGAGCCGTAGCTCCACGTACGGGTAATGCTTATCTATTCGCGGGGCAAAAATGTGATGCAGATATAAGCGAGGGGGTACAGGATTTTCCCCAGATACAGGGGGGGTTTACTAATGCAGCGTTGTTTTTACAGGAGTTTTGTCTTCTGTTGCCACGGGATATCATGCTGAAAGCCGTGGAAAATTTGGAGGATAAGGTTTATCGCTCCTCCTGTTATGCTAGCATTCTTCTTTCATGGGGAATTGCTGCACAAGGGCGATTCCTGGCCGTAGCAGATACAGTGGTAGAGCATTATATAACCGGTTCCGAGGATAGTGTGCAATTTTTTAAAGAGGATGAGGGAAAATTCATTGCGGAATACCAAACTCAATGGTTGTATTCATCAAATATCAGACGCGATATTTTGGCAATGATGGCACCTAAGCATTCCGAAATTACTGTTCTTGACGTAGGCTGTGCTTATGGCGGAAACTTGATGCTTATTGGCAGTTATCTGCCGCAGGCTCAGCTATATGGACTGGATATAGATGAGCGTTCAGTGCAGATAGCTGCGGCCTACGGTACGGTGCTTTGTACTGATATTGAAAAGCTGGAAAAAAATGAATGGAAGGGAAAGTTTGACTACATCCTTATTGGTGATTGCCTGGAACATTTACGCGACCCATGGCAAACATTAAAAAAGATAGGTTCATATTTGAAGCCAACAGGTGAGGTCATTATTTCGCTGCCCAATGTCAATCATATTTCCGTATTGCGAGGGTTGCTGGAAGGAAAGTTCCAGTACGAACCATCGGGAATTTTGGACAGAACGCATTTGCGCTTTTTTACCAAGGATAGTATACGTGAACTGTTGACAGCAGCAGAACTAGATTTTGTATGTGGACAAATAAGAGTGGCCAAACTAAGTAAGGAAGAGGAAGATTTTTATAATAAGCTGAAAAAATATAAGATAGCTGATAAACATTTGGAAGAATTTAATGCTTATCAGTATGTATTTAAGGCAAGACCGCGGCTGTTGACCAGTATTATCATCTTAAATAAGGATTTGCTGTCCTATACAAAAATGCTGATTGAAAGTATCCGCCTCTACACGGAGGTTGGCAGTTATGAGCTTATCGTGGTGGACAATGGTTCGCATGATGGTTCAATAGAATGGCTGAAAGAACAGCCGGATGTACAGCTGATAGCCAACAAAGAAAATGTCGGCTTTCCTAAAGGTTGCAATCAAGGACTGGAAATCGCGCAGGGACAGGAAATAATGTTCCTGAATAATGACGTGGTTGTAACGACTAACTGGTTGACGAACTTGCGGCAGGCACTATACTCTGCTCCTGCGGTTGGAGCTGTAGGGCCTGTAACAAACGAGTGTTCAAATTTACAAAAGATAGATGTGCCTTATGTAAATGAAAAAACAACATATTCAATGGAGAGAATGCAGGACTTTGCAGCCGAGTACAATAAGGGAAATCCGAAGAAATGGCATAAATGGATGCTGCTGGTAGGCTTTTGTCTGTTATTTAAGCGTGAAGTTTATGAAAAGATAGGGGGCATGGATGAAGCCTATTCACTGGGTAACTACGAAGATGATGATTTTAGTCTACGAATACGAAAAGCTGGATATGAAATCCTGTTATGTAAAGATACATTTATTCATCACTTTGGCGGAAGGACATTTAAAGCCTTGGAAAAAAAGCAACTAGTTAAACATGAAAATTTGATGCTGAAAAATGAGGATTATTTCTGTCAAAAATGGGGAATGAAAAATGATTTATATCATTGCTACAGAACTTTTTTGCTGGATATGGAGTTTGAGGATGAGCCTTTGCGCATTATTGAATACAATACCGGTAGTACAATGGATTTATATATATTAGGCTCACTCTGTCCGCAGGGGGAGATTACCGGGACTACCGATAATATGGCAGATTTGAAGATAGGGAGCTCCTATCCATTGGTCTATGTGCCAGAATTTGCAGCCTTTCCAACCGTGCTGACTGGTGAGTACAATCTAATTATCATTGCCGAAGATATAGATAAATATGGAGCTGACGGTATAAATATGATAGATAGGTTGGAAAAATATTTGGCAGCAGGTGGTTGGCTGGTGACTGTCAAGAATGGACAGTTGTTGAGAATGCAGAAGGAGTGAATATGGTTGTTTATTTCAGCCCTTTGTATCATAAAAAATGAGGCTGCTAATCTGCCTGTATGGCTGTCTAATATGAAAAATGTAGCCGATGAGATGGTAGTGGTTGATACTGGCTCGACAGATGATAGCGTCAGAATAGCTGAAGATGGTGGCGCTAAAGTGCTTTCCTATACTTGGCAGAATGATTTTGCGGCAGCCAGAAATTTTGCTTTGCGGCAGGCACGCGGTGATGTCATTATCTTTTTGGATGCTGATGAATATTTCCCGGAAGCGGTGCTAAAAAAGCTGCGGCTTATAATAGCGCAGTTGGATAGCAAGCCGCATGTGGCCGGGTTATGTGCTCCGCGGATAGATATTGATATTGAAAATCCGAACAATCAATTTATTGACGTGAGTGTGCAATGCAGGGTGTTTCGCCGTGATTGCAAGTTTGAGGGCACAATACATGAAACATTGCAAATTCCTGAAGGGATGGAGCTTTTGCAGGATGACAGGCTGCTTTTTTATCATACAGGCTATTCGGCCAGCTTGATTCGGGGAAAACTAAAACGCAATCTGCAAATGTTGCTGGCAAGGCAGGCACAGCCGGATTACGAAATGCAGCCCATGGATTACCGTTATCTGATGGATTGTTACTATGGTTTGGGGGAGCATGAAAAGGCGTTGGCTATGAGTGATAAATGTCTGGCACATGCTGATGAGCTCTCAGCTGAAATCAGCTATATTCATAAGATACGCGTAAAAGCGGCATATTTTTTAGGTTTGCCTGCTTCAGAAATCAAAAGTATGATAGAGGAGGCTCTGAAAGTTGGTAATCGTGCGTATTTTTTGCAGCTTATGGGACATTACCTGTGGGAACATGGCAATAGAGAAGAGGCACTTACTTATGTACAGAAGGGACTGGCGGTAACAAAAGAAATATCTCCGACCAATGCCGTGTATGAACTTTTGCCTTATAGTTATATGATGCAGGGAGAATCGCTGATAGAAAAAGGGGAAGAAACGGCTGGTTTGGAAATTCTGGCCAGGGCTGTACAGAACTTTCCTCATGTGCCGTTGCTGAAAAAATCATTACAGCGTGCCCAGGCGTATTGTTATAGCAGGAAATAGGCTGTTTGTAGAGAAATATTCATATAGTGTAAGTTACAGAATGGGGGTATTACCGTGGGAAAAGCTAGCAAAAAACTGAACAAGAAGAAGAATCAGTCAATGGTTCAGGCAGAGACAAAACGTATAAATGCGCTAAAGGATAAGCTGAATCAGCAAGTAAGGGACATGTCATATGCAGATGCGCTGGATACTTTGGCTGAATTGATAGGGAAAAAATGTTATGAGCCGGATATTATCTATCAGGGAGCGCAAATATACTTCCAGATGGGAGATTATGAACGGGCAGCAAGCTGGGTCAATAATACATTGCATTATGCACCACAGCATTTGGAGGCAAGGTTGCTTCTAGCAAAGATTTGTGTGTTGGAGGACAGACTGGACGATGCTATGGCACTTTATAGTTTCGTTCTGAAAAATTATCAGACAGTGCTTACTGCTAAACATTATGAAGAAATCAAGGAAGGAACAGATTATACTTGGCGTACGGACAGAGAATGGCTGCTGGGAAATTACCCTCTGGTAGCAAATTTATGGAATGAAAAAGAGCCGCAGAAACTGGAGGCCGGTAAGTCGGAATCAACAGAGCAGGGAAATAATGACACTGCTTCTGTAGCCAAAATTGTGCAACAAGTGTTCGCTAAGGAAACTTCTTTGACCGAAAAAGTTCAGATGTTAAATAAGTTTGCTGGTGGTTACTTTGTAGCAAAAGATTTTGCTAATGCACAATTGCTGCTGGAAAAGGCTTTGGAAATAGACAGCCATCATCTGCAAACCTTAACGAATCTTGCAATACTCGCAAAAGTTCAGGGGGATGGGGATAAGGCTTTAGCATATGTGGCGAAAATGCAGGAAGTGGATTTTGTATTGTTACAAAGAATAATGGGGTAGGCATATGTTTAGTGACTTAAACGTCGTAAGTTTTTCTAAGAATGTTCTAAATTGTGATATACTGGAAAAAAAGGGGATAATAGCTGTAACCTTGGGGATAGGGAGTTATGTAGATGGATGTAAGTTGGGAATATCAGATGATGGAAATTCTCATCTACTGATTGGTAATTACACCTCAATAGCGAAAAATACACATTTTGAAATAGGCCAAAATCATGGTTATGAAAGGTTTAGCAATTATCCCTTTGATGGCGTAGCGGATATAACAGGTGACTGGAAAATAAATGAGGGCTATATGGCCATTTCTGGAAAGCGTAATCCTAAACAGTGCATAATTGGTCATGATGTTTGGATTGGGGCTGATGTTATTGTTATGGGGGGCGTGCGCATTGGTAATGGAGCAGTAATAGGTGCTGGTGCGGTGGTTGCAAAGGATATTCCGCCTTATGCCATAGCCGTAGGAAATCCGGCGAGGGTAATTAAATACCGCTTCCCGGCTGAAATTATTCAAAAGTTTCAGCAACTGAAATGGTGGAATTGGCCAGAGGAAAAAATCCATGAGGCATTGCCATTGCTAAGCAATGTAGAGAAATTTTTAAAGACGTATTATCGTGAGCCACAGGAAACAGAGAAAAGTCTGTTAGCCCAAGAGATAGAAGCGTTACATGGGGAGTATGTTTTTTTTCATCTATGTCCAGATATTCATAGTTCTGAACATATTTGGCGAAGATTTATGCGTAAATACATAAAAAAGGAAACGGTAAAGGAAAAGAAAATATTACTATTATGGTTGGATGATTCATCAGAGGCATCACAAGCAGCCAGTGAAATAAAAGCGATGCTGAATGAAGCAGGCGATGATGCTCCGCAGATAATGACCTATCAAGGTGGAAACGATGTTATGCAATCCATAATTGAGAATATGGATGTTGTAATTACAACTAAAGAATTTAAATCGTTTGAGATATTAGACAGCATACAAAGAGATGATGTAAAGATATTATTTGCAAATGATTATTAGGAGTCTAAATGGTGATACAGACGGGGGGATAATATGCAGCAGGCAAATGTGAATGATTGTCGTATGCTGGAGCAAAATCTTGCAGCTTATAAAGCCGTAAATGATATGCCAGCAGCAGTTGCTGTTGCCAAACAGATTGCAAAGTTATTTCCCCGTAACCGTAGCTTATGGGAAAATATCACAGCGGTGTTTATCGATGGCGAGCAGGTTGAGGACGCTGCCAAGGCATTGGCATTTATGGAGCAGCATTTTCAGTCCAATGGCTATTGGCATGTTTTAAGGGCTAAAATAGCCTATCTGCGCAAGGATTATAAAGCAGTTTTGGCTTATGCGGAACTAGGTTTAGCGGATAATTCACTGGCTTCCTGGCAAAAGGCTATACTGTATAATGTGCTGGCGATTGTAGAGGGAGAGCTGGGACATGCTGATAAAGCCGCTGCTTATGAACTGGCTTCCAGTAGGCTGCCGGATAATCCCGGAGCTTTGCTGGAATACAGCACCATGTTGTTTTACCTGCACTATCTGGAAATGCCGCAGACTGAAATTTTTCAGGCATTAAAAGGCTATAATAAACTTTTGGCCGGGATTAAGCCTTATGAGCATAAACGAACATACAAACATAGCAGGTTAAGAATTGGCTATGTGTCAGCTGATTTCCGCTATTCAGTGGTGGCGTTGTTTACTTATGTCATGTTTGCTGCTTATGATAAAGCCCGCTTTGAGGTTTATGCCTATGCCAAAGTAGAAGAAGACGGTATCAGCCGTATGATGGCAGAATGTGTGGATGTCTGGCGTAATATCAGTGCACTTTCGGCAGCTGAGGCGGCGGCCTTGATTCATCATGATGAAATAGATATTCTCTTTGAGACGTCAGGCCACACAGCCAACAATTGTCTGGAGATTATGGCGTATAAGCCGGCACCGGTGCAGATATGCGGTGTGGGGTGGTTTGATAGTACAGGGATGGAGACTATTGATTATTTTTTAACCGATGTGTATGTTGACCCACCGGGAAATAATGATGAATACTTTACGGAAAAACTTTTGCGGCTGCCCCACAGTCATTTTTGTTATTTTTTGACTACGTCCTTAACGAAGACAGCATCAGCACCGTTTTTAGCTAATGGTTATATAACATTTGGTACGCTGAATAAATTTGCCAAGATAACGGATAAAATGTTGTCTGCCTGGGCAAAAATTTTGCAGTTAGTACCTGACTCCAAGCTGTTTCTGAAAGGCAAGACATTCGATACTGCATTAGGACGGGAAACAGCAGAAAGGCGGCTGGCAGCTGCTGGAATAGGAATGCACAGGGTTATATGGGAAGGCCATAGCACGGAATATCTGTCGGCTTATGGGAAAATTGATATTGCCTTGGACACTTTTCCCTATCCCGGAGGCACGACAACCTGCGATGCGCTTTTTGCCGGAGTGTCGGTGGTAACTTTGGTAGGGAAGACGCACAACAGCCGCTTCGGATATTCTTTGCTCAAAAACATGCAGTTGGAGGAATTATGCGCCCATACATGGGACGATTATATTGCTATTGCTGCGAACCTGGCAAAAGACCATGAGAGGCTGCTGGAGTATCGTTTGACCTTGCCACGTCGTATGCGGATGTCTCCCCTAATGGATGATGGCGGTTATATGATGGAACTTGAACACTGCTATGAACGCATTGCGTTAAGAAAAAAATCGTTCAATTATTCTTCTATGCAGGCTTTGCAGCAATATGAACTTAGAGGTGATTGGGAACGTATTATCGTAGCCGCAAATAGTAAACTTGCCATATGTGATTATGCCGCAGAAGATGAACATTTATTATGGGGCTGGTTGGGAGAAGCTTATTTGGGGAGTGCAAAATATCGCTCTTTTTCCCGGGCTAAATATTGTTTACAGAAGGCCCTGACACAAGCCACAGGGAAACAGCGTCTGCTGTTTCTTTGCTATTTGTGCGAGGCAGCAGAAAATCTGGGAGATTTTGTTTTGCAATACCAAGCGGCACATGAAGCGGCAGCGTTATTGAAGAAAACGGCGTATAATCTGCCATACGGTTGGATTAGCAATTTGCATGTTATTTGTGCGCATAGTGCAATGATGCTGGGAAAATTCGCGGAATGTGAGCAGGAGTATCTCCAAGGAGCAAAGACAAAAACAAGCCTGCGGGAAAAACTGGATATTATGACCAGTTATGTGCTGGCCAGTCATTATCAGACCTATACATCTGCTGAAATATGGCAGCGGCAGCAAACTTATGCCCGGCTTGTAGAGCAGATAAAACCATTGCCTCCTTTGACAATAAAGCGCAAACCGGAACAAAAGATACGTATTGGTTACATATCGCCTAATTTTCATCGTCACGCTATGTACCCTATCTATTACGGTTTTTTTGCTCATTATGACCGGGAAAAGTTTTTTGTTGCAGGTTATCAGTTAAATCGTTATGTGGATGAGTATACGCAAAATATTTGCCAGCAGGCTGATGTGTGGCGGGATGTATCATCTATGAGTCTGGAAGAGATTGCTTATCAGGTAAGGCGGGATAAAATAGACATTTTGGTGGACTTAGCCAGTCACTTGGCCAATACCGGACTTCCAGTTTTGGCTTATCGGCCGGCAGCAGTGCAGATTTCCGGGTTAGGCAGTATCTGCAGCACTGGCGTAAGCGCGGTGGATTATTTTATCACGGATGAGATTGTTGACCCACCGGGAATGCATGATGCGTATTTTGCCGAAAAGCCGCTGTATATGCCGGCGCAGTTTGCTTATGCAGGGATAGCTAATGCCCCAGCTATAAGAGAGACACCGTGCAAGAAGCGGGGCTATATTCAACTAGGTGTGTTTCAGTTATTTACCAAAGTGACGGATGAAATGCTGTTGGCTTGGAAATGTATTATGGAGCAGCTTCCTAACGCGCGTTTGTTATTGAAAGGGGCTTCCTTCGATAATATTGCCTTAACGGACTTCATTTATAATAGATTGAAGAAACTGGGGCTGCCTTTAACGCGCATTGAATTTGAGGGCGACTCTCCGTATGAGGAATATTTGCGTCGCTTGCAGGATATGGATATTATGCTGGATACATACCCTTATACGGGCGGCAGCACCACTTTGGATGCCTTGTATATGGGAGTTCCCACCGTAACTCTTTACGGTGAACGCCGGGGGACAAGATTCGGTTACAGTATACTTAAAAGTGTCGGATTGGAAGAATTAGCTACGGATACCCGTGGGGATTATATAAACCGGGTAGTAACTTTGGCCGCTGATACAGAGTTACTGGACTTGCTTCACAAAAATTTACGTCAGATGGTACTGCAAAGTGATGCCTTATCTCCGAAAAAGTACGTTCGTAAAATGGAAAATATTTATGAAAAAATACTACGTAGCAAGGAGCGATGAAAATGCCTGTGGCGATATCAACAATTATCCGTACACTGGAAAATTACCAAAAAGAATATGCCTGGGATGATGTCATCGCTTGTGGAGAAAAAGCGCTCAAAAATAATGTAGGGAAAGCTGTTAAAGCACAAATATATGGATATTTAGGAGAGGCATATCTTTCGAAAGATAAGTCTAGGTATGCCGTTAAAGCTCAGAAATATTTGCAGCTGGCTTTACGCGAAAAGCAGCTTCCAAGGCGTTTGCAATATTTGTGCTTTCTGAGCGAGGCCGCTGATAAGAATGGGGATTTTGTTCTTCATTATAATTCCTGTCGTGAAGCGGTGGATATGCTAAAGAATTATCAGGAAGAGTTGTCTGATTTTTGGCTGATGAATATGCATAATTCGCTGGCTCATGCGGCTGTTGATTTAGGATACTATGATGAGTGTGAACAGGAATATTTGGCGGCATTGCAATGTACGGATGATATAGACCATTGGCTTAATGCTTATAGTGCTTACCTGCTTATCAGCCACTATAAGCCCTATACGACGGCGGAAATTTGGCAAAGACAGCAAATTTACGCGCAAAACATTGCAGAGCATATTAAGCCGTTACCGCCACTGCCAGCTAAATTGGACAAAGATAGTAAAATTCGTGTTGGTTATTTATCGCCGGACTTTCATCGTCATGCTATGTTTCCCATTTATTATGGATTTTTTGCTTGTTTTGATAAAGCCCGTTTTGCTGTAATAGCCTATCAGCTTAATGATTATGCGGATGAGTATACTGGCATGATTAGGAATTTAGCCGATGAGTATTATGATGTACATGGCTTACCTATGGCAGAAATCGCCCGGAAGATAAGGTCAGATGATATAGATATTTTGGTTGATTTAGCCAGTCATTCCAGTAATACAGGGCTGCCTGTTTTAGCATATAGGCCGGCGCGAATCCATATTTCCGGATTGGGGAGTTTATGTACAGCAGGTTTTTCCGCGGTAGATTATTATATTACTGATGAGATTGTTGACCCGCCGGGGCTTCATGATGCGTATTTTGCGGAAAAGCCACTGTATATGCAGGCGCAATTTTCCTATACAGGAACAAGTGGGTTACCTGTATCCGCGGGAGCACCCTGCCTTAATAAAGGATATATTCAATTTGCCGTGGTACAGAACTATCGCAAGCTGAACAATGAAATGCTTTCTGTGTGGAAGGAAATTTTAGAGCAGGTGCCAGATTCGCGGCTGTTGATTAAAAGTGTATCTTTTTTTAGCAAATCACTGTTGCAAGAAGCAAAAAAACGGCTGGCGGCGCTGGAACTCCCTATGGAAAGGCTGGACTTTGAGTCTGCCACTGCTAATTATATGGAACGCTATTTGGATATTGATATTATACTTGATACTTATCCTTATCCGGGGGGCAGTACCACATTGGATGCTCTCTATATGGGCTGTCCGGTGCTCACTCTTTATGGAGAGCGGCGTAATACCCGGTTCGGCTATAGCATTTTGCATAGCGTAGGGCTGGACGAATTAGCGGTGGATAATGTTGAGTCTTATGTGCAAAAGGCAGTAGTATTGGCTAACGATAAAGAACTATTGGATATACTGCATAAAAATTTGCGAAAGATGATGAAAAATAGTTCAGCGCTATCTCCTCGTAATTATGTGTCAGAAATAGAACAAAAATATCGGCAAATGATTTTTCCTGAGCTTGTAAAGGAGGAAGAAGCCTGGCAAAGAGATATTTCGCAAGCTTACCAATCACTGAAATATGGTGATTACTGTACTGCTGAACAGGCGTATAAGGATGCCGGACAGTTGAATGTTTCATTGCAGAATCGTTTGACGGCAATAAGCTCTTATATTTTGGCCAGTCATTATCGTCCTTATGATACTGTAGAAGTTTGTCAGCGCCTAAAGTCCTATGCAGCATGTTTGTGCAATATTGTACCATTTACACCAAGGCACAGCTCAAGGAAAAAAAGTGATAAATTACGTATCGGCTATATTTCGCCGGATTTTCGTCGTCATGCTTTGTTTCCCATTTATTATGGATTGTTTGCTTGTTACGACAAACAGGCTTTTACGGTGACGGGTTATCAGCTAAATCGGAAAACGGATGCTTTTACCAAAACGTTGCAGGATTTTGCTGGTAACTGGCATTATGTGGCAGACAATTCATTGGAAGATATTGCCCGGCAGATTCGCCGCGATGAAATTGATATATTAGTGGATTTGGCAGGTCATTCCGCTGATTCCGGCTTGCCGGTGCTGGCTTATCGTCCAGCCCCTGTGCAAATTTCCGGTCTGGGCAGCCTGTGTACCACGGGAGTTGAGGCAGTAGATTATTTCCTGACGGATGAAATTGCAGACCCACCGGGACTGCATGACGAATACTATACAGAAAAATTGTTGTATCTGCCTTGTCAGTTTAGTTATGCAGGTCGAAATGATGTATCGTCATCTAAAGGAACTCCAGCGTTAAAACGTGGCTTTGTCCAATTAGGTTGTTTTCAGGAATATACCAAGATAAATGATGAGATACTGGCTGTTTGGCGGGAAATATTACATAAACTGCCTGAAGCCAGACTGCTGATTAAAAGCATTCCCTTTGAAATCACGGATATTCGTCAGGCCGCCAGCAAGCGGCTAACTGAAGCTGGCTTGCCCATGGAAAGGGTTTTGCTGGAAGCTGGTGACGAACAATACATGGAGCGCTATTTGGATGTAGATATTATTTTAGATACCTATCCCTATACCGGTGGCAGGACTACACTAGATGCCCTTTATATGGGATGTCCGGTGGTATCACGCTATGGTGAACGACGCAACACTCGCTTTGGTTACAGCATACTGCATAGTATCGGCATGGATGAACTGGCAGTTTCCAGCAGGGAGCAATATATTGATTGTGTTATAACTTTGGCAAAAAATATTGAACTTTTGGATGATATTCATAGATGCTTGCGACAAAGAATGCAAAAAAGCAGTGCATTATCACCTATAAAATATACACAACGCATGGAAAAGATTTATACTCAGTTGGCAAGAAAGCATAGTTTATGGGGGTGACAAGGTGGAACCGATGGAAGCAGTGGTGGAGAATTTTGCCCAAAAAACTATGTTAAGTCAGCGCTATTCACCTCGGCAGATGTATACTGTTCTGGAAGAAAAATACCAGCTTTATGGTTATCGCCAGCCTGTCGGCAATCAGGAAAAAATATTAATAATCAGTTTAAATGCGATAGGTGATAATATACTATATTCAGCTTTTGTACGGGAATTGCGGCGCAATTATCCGCAAAGCTATATAGTCATGGTAGTAACACCATTGGTATATAATCTCATGGAACATTGTCCCTATATCAATAAGTTATTGACCTTAGCATATAAACCATATGAGACATTTGCGGATTATTTTTCTAGATTTGTGGAATTTTGCTGTCAGGAATTGTTGCCACAGCGTTTTACAACAAGTTTTTGCGTTCAATGGAGCGATGACAAGCGTCCTATGAATCTGCTGGCCTATTTATCCGGAGCGCAGCGACGCATAGGTATAAGTGACAACTCCCTGCTTGCATATAATGAAAATTTTCGTCTTATTGACCAATGGGAGTATTTACTAACAGACCCAGTGACAACCCCTATAGAGATGGTACATGAGGCTGAAAGAGCACTGTATGTGCTGGAGGCCATGGGGGAAAAAATAGAAAACAAGGCTACGGAATTGTGGCTGGACGCTACGGATAAATATAATGCAGCACAGCTAAGAGGGATAGAAAAGGAGTATATTGTTCTTGGTGTGGGAGCTGGTGCTCCTAATCGCAAGTATCCGTTGGTTAAGTGGCTGGCAGCTATGACTGCTATCTATCAAAAGTACAAAATACCATTTGTTATTTGTGGCGGCGGTTCAGAAGCTGGAGACGGTGCATACTTGGCAGAAAAAATGCCATCTGGCAGTGTGGTGAATGTTGTTGGCAGGGCAAATCTGCGGGAAACTGCGGCCTTAATAGATGATGCATATTGCTATTTGGGAAATGTAACTGGTGCCATGCATATGGCAGCGGTGTTAAAAACTCCGCTAATAACGCTTTATCGCGAAGCTAAAGAGCGGGCATTGGCCCCGGCTGGTGTGTTTAGTGAAAGTACCCGTTTTGCACCTTGGCAGGCTAAAGCCGTGGTCTTGCAGCCGGATATAGCCAAAGACGAATGTTTGCATACGGTAACTTATGGTGGATGCAGGGAAGAGTATGCGCATTGTATTAGTCAAATAACGCCGCAGGAAATAGTGGCGGCATTTGATTATATAGTGGAGCATTTTCATTAAATAATCCGGGAGTGTTTATCATGCGTATATCTGCTTGTTATATCGTGAAAAATGAAGAAAATAATTTGCCTAAATCCATGAATTCATTGGCAAGTATTGTGGATGAAATAATAGTGGTTGATACAGGATCGACTGATAAAACTGTGGAAATTGCCAGCAGTTTTGGTGCACGTATATATAAGCAGATATGGCGGGATAATTTTGCCCTGCATCGTAATTTTGCCTTGCAGCAGGCAACAGGTGATTGGATTATATTTTTAGATGCTGACGAATATTTTGTCAATATCGAGGGGCTGGATGTATATTTGCAACGGGCAGATAGATTTCCTGCCTGCGAAGGTTTGCTTTTGCCACTACTAAATATAAATCCAGATACGGATAGCGGCCAGCCGGAATTAATTGAAAAAGTGCTGAGTCTGCGTGTTTGGAGAAATAAGAAAAATTATCGTTTTACAGGATGCGTGCATGAGCAGCTTTATGTTAGTGAATCAGGCGGCAATATGCGTCCTTTGAAAACTATCGTGGCACATGATAAATTTACATTGCATCACACCGGGTATCGCCGTGGTGTGATGAAGGAGAAACATGAGCGTTATCTTGAGATGCTGTTAGCGGAGATGGCACAAAATGGGGAACAGCCATTAACGGCCAGATATCTTGCCGACTGTTATTTCGGTCTGGGAGATTATGAACAGGCAGCATATTATGCCAGCCGTGCGATAACGCGTGAACAGCAATTGGGAATCGTTACAGTAGCCGGGTATTATAAACTGTATCGTTATTGGCTGGAAGCAGGAAAAAAGTTATGTTATACAGATAAGAAATTACTTTCTATTGCAGAAAAGGCAATTACAGATACCGTTAAAGAAGGAAATGGTCAGGCAATGTATCAATTCATCGATGATTTGTTTGTGGGTACTGGCCTTATTTCGGAACGCTGAAACGGGGAGATAAACATGAAAATATCTGCTTGTTATATTGTAAAAAATGAAGAACAAACATTGGGGAAATCTATAGCAAGTTTACAGGGAAATTATGATGAACTGATTGTGGTTGATACTGGTTCTACCGATAAAACCGTAGCAGTAGCGGAAAAATATGGTGCACAAATTTATCATTTTGTCTGGCAAAATGATTTTTCTCTTGCGAGAAATTTTGCCTTAGAAAAGGCTGCAGGAGAGTGGATTATTTTCTTGGATGCTGACGAATATTATGAAGGCCCAATTTCTATTAGGGAATATTTGCATAACATAGAAGAAAACTCGTACCAGACAGATGCGGTTTTGATTCCCTTGTATGAAGCGCATCAGCGTTCCAATCCGCCCATGCAGGTGATTCGCTTTTTCCGCAATAGACCGGATATTCGCTATCAGGGAGCAATACATGAACAAATAAATAAGAAAGGAAAATCGCTAAAACTCATTATAGCTGCGGAGATGGTCTTTATCCATACTGGTTATCATCCAGAGAAAATGACAGAAAAATCACGGCGTAATTTGCATTTGTTACTTGATGATATAGCAAAAAATGGAGAACAGGCAGCATATTATTATTATATCGCTGAATGTTATTTTGACTTGCAGGAATATGAACAGGCCATAGTATATATAAAAAAGGCCATAGCTTCCCCTGTACGTCATTATCGTGAAGAGGCCAATTACTATCATATCCTGCTCGAATCCATGCGTCAGTGTAAATATCCTGCTAGTGAAATGGTTCCCATAGCTGAAGAAGCAATACAAAAGTTTCCCGATATGCCTGAATTTTACGGTGAACAAGGAATCATTTTAAGCAGTATGGGAAGACTGGATGAAGCACTTTATAATTTAAATAAATGTGTGGAAAAATATACCTATGACAATCGGCAGGTACAGGAATATGGCTATTTTAATAATGAAATAATGGGGATTATTTATGCGCGTATAGCCAGAATTGCCATAGTACAGCATAATATGGACTTTGCCAGAATTGCTGCTAGTTTAGCGCAGGAAATCTCCAATGGTAAGTGGGGAAAAGAAGAAATGACAATGCTTATGGAAGACACGGCAAAAAAAATAAAGCAAATGGTGGTTATTTGTATTCCTATATACAAAAATAGCCTAACAGTTTATGAACAGGCATCTTTGCAACAGTTGAATAAGGTGTTAGGAAAATATCCCCGTGTTTTTATAGCGCCTGAATCATTGCAGTTTGATTATGGCGCAATAGGTAATGACATAAAGATAGAGCGCTTCCCGGATTATTTTTTTAGTGGTGTGCAAAGTTATAGTGCGCTGATGCTGCAAAAGGAATTATATCAGCGTTTTGCAGATTATCGGTATATGCTTCTTTATCAGACAGATGCCTTTGTTTTTGCAGACAAACTGGCAGAATTTTGTGCTCTGGATTATGATTATATCGGTGCGCCTGTACCCATGATTGACCCTGTTTGGCATTTTATTGGCGGCAGGGTGGGAAATGGTGGCTTTTCCCTGCGTAAGATAAGTTCTGCCTTACGGATGCTAAATAAATGGCCGGAATTAGCTGAATCACCGCTGGCAAATATTTTTTGGCAGTGGGAGGATGTTTTTTGGGGGTATTGCGGTCAGCAGCCTGATTGGAATTTTAAGGTGCCGAATTTGCAGACGGCACTGTCTTTTGCCGTGCAGGACAACGTAAGCCATGCACGAGGCCGGATGAAAAATGGCTGGCGTCCCTTCGGCTGCCACGGCTGGTGGCAGATGGATTATGAATTTTGGCAGCCAATTATTGCAGCTTGTGGTTATAAATTCCCCTCACGAGAAAATCCTGCTAAAGAGCGCTATCCACGCCTGCAAGATTATCTGCAAAGTCGTAATAGTTTAAATATGCACTATTTGTGGGGATTGTACCATAAAGGGCTTTATGGGAAAATGCTGACTGTTTTAGATTCATGGTTGGAAAAATGTCCGCCGGAGTATAAGGCTTGGCAGCAGATTATGGAAAAGCTTGTATACTTGTGGCGTGTAGTAGAAGCTGATAAAAAGATGAATTGTCGGCAGAAAATATCTTGTCAACGTAAACTGTCTTTGGCGTTGCAGCTTTCTTTGCAGCATGGAGTGGACTATCCTGTTTGTTGGTATATGTTAGTTACTATGTTACCCTATTTACAGCGGTATGATTATGTGGAAACAAACAATTTGGCCAAGGAGATTAGTACAGCGTGGTGGGCACTGTGGAGCAGGGATGCGCATTATGCCACTGTACAGCTAAAGTCTGGACGGAAAATAGCGGTTATTTCTAAGGCTGTGGACGAGGTAGATATAGTCGAAAGTTTTGTACGGTATACCGCAACTTTTGCTGATGCTATAATTATGGATATAAGTCTAGCAACGGAACGCGTAAAAAATATCTTGTTACGGCTGGTTGACGAAGGTATATCGTTAATTTTGCATGAAAAGAATATAAACGTAGAGCAGGTGCGTGATGGTTTAGATTTTGTCTTAGTGCTGAAAGTGACAGATTTTTTAATGCCGCAAAGGGAGCAGATGACAGTCAGCGACTGTTTAGCTAAACTAAGCAATAAAGAAGCATATACTGTAGAGACAGGCAGCTATGCTCTCTATTTACCCTATGCTTATAAGGATAAGTTTCTGCTTTCTCGGCCACTGGTACGCCAAAATAGAACTACAACTTATAAAAAAATCATATATGGTGGGAATGCGAGGTTTGATAGAGAGCGACAGTGCGAAGGGCTGTATCTGGTACAGATAGAGCATACCAGTCCGGAAAGTCTGAAATGGGGCATGATTCCAGCTGATATGGAATTAACAGACATTAGCAGCTTTGCTTCTTTTCATGAATTGAAGTATACAAAGGATATGGAACATGAGTAAGCATCAAGCGGAAGTGCTGATACCAGCATATAAAAATAAACTTGAATGGTACGAAAAGATATCATTAGAACAATTATTAAAAGTGTTTTCAAAGAAACATGTGTTTTTTATTTGTCCTAATGATACTAGATTTGAATATATTCCTAGTCAGAAGAATATTAAAATTGCCTATGTTCCCCAGTGGTTTATGAGTAGCATTGAGAACTATAATAAAATGCTTTTGAATGAGGAGTTATATCGGTGTTTTACAGATTATGAATATGTACTGTTATGCCAATTAGACGTAATTGTGACTAGGGATTTATTAGATCGTTTTTGTGAGTTGGATTATGATTATTGGGGAGCACCATGGCCTTATCTGTGGAGCACTAATATAATTGACGGAAAAAAAGTTCATGTACGAGTGGGAAATGGTGGTTTTTCTTTACGCCGTGTAAGTTCATGTATTAGGTTACTGCAAATGATTAATGGTCAATTGTCTGCTGCTAATCAAAATGAAGATGTTATATTTTCTTATTATTTGAAAAAGCATGGCTTTCGGGTTGCTCCGATAAAACTGGCAAGACTATTTGCCGGTGAGTCACAAATAAGTCGTATATATAAAAAGAACAATAGTGTATTGCCCTTTGGTATGCATGCTTGGCATAGGTTTAGTGGTGATTTTTATGTTAAGATATTACCCAAATTGGGAATAAATATAAAAGATTATGTTTTTAAACTGCAAAACCTTGACTTAAATGGCATAGAACATGATTATGGGATTATATTATCTCTACGGTTAAGAAGACGTGTTTTAGGTAATCAGGATATTTGGAAAAATTAAAAAATTATATAATGAATGCTATATTAAATATAAGCAGCAATGTGGAGGAAGCGTATGCGATACGATAAGCGACTTTACATCAATGACAAGAAATTATGGATGCATTACTGTAAAAATGTGTACGTACATCAGCCAAGTTTAGCAGCAGTGACTGTGGGAAATGCGGTATTGCTTCCCTGTCGTCCGATAGCATACAAGGAAATATCAGGAGAGTACTTCCAATATGAAGGTGGCATATGTGATACAGACCTTAGCTTTTTAGCAGGTACGGTACGAATAAATGAGGGCAATCCAGGATATAATTCTGTAGTACGTTCCTATCATGTACCAGCAGAGAAAATATGTAATTGTGATGAGGATGTTATATTCGGTGGCTTTCTTATGGGACATTTTGGACATTTTATTTTGGAGAGTATGAGTAGATTTTGGTATTTTCTGGAGTATATGGCAAGTGGCAAAAAAGTTGTATTTACCATGGTTTTTGGTGAACATACGGCTTGGATTGATGATTTTTTAACATTGTTGGGATTACCAAAAGAAAAAATGCTATTTGTAGATAAACCTACAAGATTTAAATCGATGATTGTTCCAGATGAATCTATGCGTCCCTGGGGAGGAGTATATTCTGCTGAATATTTGCTGCCTTATGAAATAATTCGTCGTAATGTGAAAGTAGATTCGCCGTATAAACGAATATACTTATCACGACGAAAGATTACTGGAAAAGGCTTTACACCTAGATTATTCATCGAGCCAACCAACCATCCAAATTTAGCTGACCGGTCGAGTA
>ERZ842401.1979-NODE-1979-length-28019-cov-8.588185_pt1 | contig 28019 bp, 22 predicted proteins | sample MGYA00521270_ERZ842401 | MGnify/ENA primary metagenome ERZ842401 (study PRJEB31892, sample SAMEA3878208) | bioreactor metagenome | biome: Moose rumen | place: Sweden | collected 2011-10 | study: EMG produced TPA metagenomics assembly of the PRJEB12797 data set... | reverse complement strand
GCATTTATTTACTACCAAAAAGTTTTATAATTCCTGGATTTTTCCTGTTTAGATTAATCGACATTCTCAAGCCTTGGCCGGTCTCAGCGATGGAAAAATTACCCGGAGGCTGGGGGATTATGGCCGACGATATTTTAGGCGGAATTTTCGCGAATATAATTCTTCAAGTTCTGAACGCGTATCTTTATCATGCAGGATGGCTTGTGCCGTTGATGGAGATGATTAGCAAGTGAAAAGTGCTGTATTAATTGCAATCGGCGATGAATTGTTGAGCGGAGTTCGTCAGGAAAAAAACGGTTCGTTTATGGCCTGGCATCTTCATGATAAGGGCTGGGAAGTAAAAACTATCGAGGTAATCTCGGATGAAGAGGACGAAATCATAAACGCTTTAGCTCGCTGGACGGGAAAAGTTGACCTGTTAATCTTTTCAGGAGGATTAGGCCCGACACACGACGACAAAACCCGTTATGCCTTCGCAGAATTTCTTGACTGTGATCTTGCGCCGAACAATGAGCTTTACGACAAAGTTTTAGAGCGCGTTAAAGATGACCCGAGACGTTACGAATACACCGAGAATTGCAGAAATCCTCAGGCTTATATTCCCGTAAAGGCTTCGGCTGTGTTTAATCCCGTCGGTTTTGCGCTGGGAATAAAATTTGAGATGAACGGGACAAAAGTTTTAGCATTGCCCGGTGTCCCTATGGAATATCAGGCCATGACGATGCAGGAGCTTCCTGAAATTTTCTCTCATGATGAAAATAATTGCTGGGCTTCGGTTATAATTCTCGGACTTCCTGAGGTTGATATAGTTAAAAAAATTCCAGAAGTCATAAATAATAAAGATTTGCACGTCTCAATTTTGCCCGCCTCCCCTCAAGTCGAGCTAATAATACGCGGAGCCCCTGAACTTGTCGCCGAAGCTGAAAAGTTTACTCGTGAAAAATTTGTTGATGTCACCCCGAAAGGCTGTAAGTCTCTCGCTGAAGCCCTCTTAATGGAAGCACGAATGAAAGATGTAAAAATTTCCTGCGCTGAGTCATGTACGGGCGGACTTGTCGGAGCAAGTTTGACGGAAATAGCCGGAAGCTCAGACGTTTTCAACGGTTCGGCGGTAACTTACAGCAATGAAGCCAAGCATAAGATTTTAGGCGTTAAGAATGAAACTCTCGCGAATTTCGGTGCAGTCAGTGAGGAATGCGCGTGTGAAATGGCAAGCGGAGCAAGAAAAATTTACGACGCTGATTTTGCGGTCTCTATTACGGGGATTGCCGGGCCTGACGGAGGAAGCAAATTAAAACCTGTCGGAACTGTCTGGTTCGGATTGGCCGATAAAAAAAGTTCTGGGGCATTCATGAAAAAACTTCCGGGAAATCGCGATGAAGTCAGGATTAGAGCCGTAAGATTTGCATTGGCTGAACTCTGGCGAAGTATTCACAACGGGAAAATTTTATCGTGATATACTTAACGCTCAAAAAAATTTTATGGGAAGGTGATTACTCTGGCTAAAGCTGTAAAGAAACCTGCTCAGACCCGTGAAGAAATTTTAGAGGCAGCAATCGGCGACATTCGCGGCAAGTTTGGAGACGGAGCGATTATGAGGCTTGGAGATACGGCGAAGAAAAATGTTGACGTAATTTCCAGCGGTATACTTCCTCTTGATGTTGCTTTAGGAATTGGCGGTTATCCCAAAGGAAGGATTGTAGAAATTTTCGGCCCGGAAGGTTCAGGGAAGACGACAACAGCATTATGTGCAATCGCTGAGGCTCAGAAGGCTGGAGGAATTGCGGCGTTTATTGACGCTGAACATGCGCTAGATCCGAGACTTGCGAGAATTTTGGGAGTGAACATTGAGGATTTATATCTTTCACAACCAGACAGCGGTGAACAGGCCTTATACGTTCTTGATGAGCTTGTGAGAACCGGAGCGGTTGATATTGTCGTTGTTGATTCGGTTGCGGCATTGACACCTCAAGCTGAAATCGAAGGAAGAATAGGCGAAAGTCAATTAGGCTTGCAGGCACGCTTAATGTCATATTCACTTCGGCGTTTAGCTTCGGTTATCGCAAAAACTAACTGTGTAGTAATCTTCATCAACCAGTTACGCGCGATGATCTCAACGGGATATTCTCAGGGGCCTAGTGAGACGACAACAGGAGGACGAGCCTTAAAATTTTACGCGTCAATCAGGCTTGAAGTGAAGCGCGGCAAAAGATTAGACAAGGGCGAAGTTACGATAGGGCATGAATTATTCTTGAAAGTTGTGAAGAATAAACTTGCTCCCCCTTTCAGGACCGGACACACGAGCTTAATTTACGGCAAAGGAATTCCGAACGAGATTTCGGTTGTCGATATGGCGACAGATTTCGGCGTAATCGTGAAAAAAGGTTCATGGCTTGCGTATAAAGGCGAGACTTTAGCACAGGGAAAAGAATCAACGGCGCAATATTTAGCCGAACATAAAGCTCTTCAAGAGGAAGTTGTGAAGGGAATTATGGCGAAAGTCGGCGAAGGAATAGGCTTTATTCCGGCAGCTTCTGAAACTCCAGACAATAACGAAGACGATACGCCCATCGATGAAAATTTAGAGGCTGAAGCTGAGGACGGAATACTTGAGATTTCTGACAGTGAAGCTGATGCTGAGTGAGCAAGCAAGTGAGTGAGTGAGTGAAGTAAATATCCTCTCGTGAATTAAAGCGGGAGGAATTTTTTATGTGTTAAAATTTCCCATTGAAAGGAGGCTAAAACTTTATGAGCTTATTGAAGAATGCAATTATTTGCGCTCAAATTCCCTTCAGACGTGATTACAGGTTCAAGGCTCTTGCGCAACTCATGGGGTATTATAAGTCGATGCCCGACGAAGAATATTTGCGGCGTAAATTTCTCGCGACAATCGGCCGTGAACTCAATCTTGATAATCCCGACACTTTCAACGCAAAATTGAACTGGCTCAAGCTCTACAACCGAAGACCGGAATATACTCTCATGGTCGACAAATACGAAGCAAAGAAATGCGCGGCTGGAATTATCGGCAGTGAGTATATCATCCCGACGCTTGGACTTTATGAGAGCTTTGACGAGATTGATTTTGACACGTTACCTGAAAAATTCGTGCTGAAGTGTACTCATGACTGCGGAAGTGTTATTGTGGTCCGTGATAAGAAAAAGTTCAAACGGGCTTCTGCTCGCGAAAGATTTACTAAGGCAATGCGAAAAAATCATTTCTGGGTTTCTCGTGAATGGCCGTATAAAAACGTCAAGCCCCGAATTATCGCAGAAAAATTCATGCAGGACGGAGATAAAGCAAATTTGCCGGTCTACAAAATTTTCAACTTTGACGGAACTCCGAAACTCATTCAGGCAATCCAGAACGACAAGAAATTAAACGAAAGTATTGACTATTTCGACACTGAGTGGCACAAATTGAACTTACGCCAGCAGTTCAGGAACAGCCGGATTACTCTCCCGAAGCCTGAATATCTCGACAAAATGCTTGAACTCGCTGCAAAATTAAGCTCAGGAATTCCCCACGTCCGAACGGATTTATATCACATCAACGGACAAATTTATTTCTCGGAATTTACGTTTTTCTCGGACGGAGCTTTTGAGAGATTTCACCCTTACGAATGGGACGAAAAGCTCGGTTCATGGCTGAAACTTCCGGAGAAATACGACTTGACAAAACCAAAGGAGGCAATACAATTGACTCAGGACTCAGGACTCAGGACTCAGGACTCAGGGCGAATTATGCCTTGATATTTATTCTTCATTCAAAGCGTCGTCGAAAGTATACCGTAAAGAAATTAATTACCCTGCCAGTAAGATATTACGAGCGGGGTATTTTTGCGGAGACATGGAGGCAGCATCATGATTTTCGCAAGGACAGCCGGAAGATTATGGAGGGTACTTACAGATCCAATATCGCGATTTAACGTTTGGTCATACTTTCACGGTTTCTATAAGCAGATGCCCGATGAAGAATTTTTACGCTTCAAGTTCAAATCATCTTTAGGTTACGCGCTCAACTTAGACAATCCCCAAACTTTATGTGAAAAATTACAGTGGCTAAAACTTTACGATCGTCGGCCTGAATATACTTCGATGGTTGACAAGCTCGCTGTGAAAAAGATTGTTGCTGACAAAATCGGCTCTGAACACGTCATCCCGTTAATCAGAGTTTATGACACGTTTGATGACATAAATTTTGACGAGCTTCCTGAACAGTTCGTGTTGAAATGCACTCATGACAGCGGAGGGCTTGCAATTTGCCGGGATAAATCAACGTTCGACCGTGAAGCCGCAAAACGAAAACTTACGCGTTCACTCGGAAATAATTACTTCTGGATTGCTCGTGAATGGCCGTACAAAAATGTTCAGCCGAGAATTATCGCCGAAGAATTTGTTGATGCACTCGGTAAAGATAATTCAATCGAGTATAAATTGACGTGCTACAACGGCCGAGTAAAATTTTTCACGATTTGCAGGGGGCCGGCTCATGACTTATGGAGCAAGCGTACGAACGAGCATTACGACAGGGATTTTAACCGGCTTAATTTCTGGGTAAACTATAGAAATCCGCGAGAGCCTGAGAAAATTCCTGAACAGATGCATGAATTAATCGCGTTGAGTGATAAACTTGCTGAGGGAATTCCTCAAGTTCGCGTTGACTGGTATATTGCTGACGGGAAAATTTACTTTGGCGAGATGACCTTTTTCACTTGGGAAGGGATTATGCGCTTCAATCCTCCTGAATGGGACAAAATTTTAGGCTCTTGGCTTGAGCTTCCGACAGAAAAACGAATGTAAATATAATCCCTCGTCTGAAGTTTTACGGCGGGGGAATTTTTGTGTGCTAAAATCTTCAGTCATAAATAATCCAGAAAGGAGCTAACAAAATGGCGAATAATATCTTACTTTTCACAGCTTTTTCCTTCGCAGTAATCCTCGTGTATTATTGCGTACCGTCGTCAATCCGGAAGTTTATTCTTTTGGCGGCAAATGTTGTATTCTATCTCAGTATTTCTACGGGGGGGTATAGTATTTCTTACTGAGTTAATAATTTCTTGGTGTCTTGCAAAGTTTCTCGATCATCACAAGAACAAATTAATCTTAGCAATAAGCATAATCCCTTCTCTCTTGCTTTTCGTCATAGCAAAATATGAAAATTTTATTCCGCTCTCTACCCTCTTTAATCCTTCGACAATGAGATTAATTCTTCCGATAGGCATATCATTTTTCACGTTAAAGATAATTTCATGCCATGTAGAACTTTATCGCGGAAATATTCAAGCCCCGTCATTATGGGATTACATTTTATATGTCTCGTTATTCACGCAAATTCTCAGCGGACCGATTATGCGAGTGAATGACTTTATCCCTCAGTTGTCGAGCACAAAGTTTGACGGTGAACAAGCAAGATCCGGAGCATTCATGATAATTATGGGACTGTTCAAGAAGTTGTTGATTGCTAATATGGCGATGCCTTATGTTGATAAAGTTCACGAGAATATTTCCGGAGTTCCCGCGCTGGCTTTATGGACTGCGGCATTTCTTTACGCTATCGAACTTTACGCTGACTTCTCGGGTTATTCTGACATTTCAAACGGTATCATGAAGATTTTGGGAATTGACGTTCCGGCCAATTTCAACGCGCCGTATTTTTCTTCAGGTTTTCGGGATTTCTGGAGCAGATGGCATATCTCGCTTTCATCATGGCTTAGGGATTACGTGTATATTCCACTTGGAGGCAATCGATGTTCGGAGCTTAGAAGATTTGTGAATGTGATGATTACGTTTATTGTTTCTGGTTTATGGCACGGGACGGGAATAAATTTTCTACTCTGGGGAATTGCTCACGGCCTCTTCGTTTACCTTTCACCCAAAGTAAAATTCTTGCGCAATCAGCTCGTAACCTTCATGCTCGTAATGTTCCTATGGATACCGTTTAGAGCTGTAAATTTGGCTTCAACTTGTAACTATTTCATTCGAATGTTCAGGGATTTCAACATCTCGTTTGCTTCAATTAATTCATCGATAAGGCTCTTCGTTCTCAACAGCACAAGCATAAATTATGCATTGGCCTTATTCACGGGAATATTAGCGCTAATACTTCATGACTTGGCAATGAAACACGATAAGGATTACGGCTTTGCGTTTACGTTTATCTTCGTGAGTTTGACTGTGTTATTCGGACGGCTCGGAGCTTCGGCGTTCATTTATGCTGGTTTCTAAGAGGGTGAAAAATTATGAAATTTAATTTTAAGGCGTTTATTTTAGCGTTGATTTTCTGTACTGTGTTAATCTCTGTAAAAAACGTATATTCTTGTGATCTTAACGCGAATATTGAAAGAGGCTTAAACGGAGCTTTGAGAATGCGTGAAATTGATGAGCTTTACGCCGGTTCTTCGATGTTTCGAGGATTAAACCCTTACGAGCTTGAAAAGAAAACAGAGCGGATTTTTATCTTGCAATATGCCGGATTGGACCCCGCTATGATTTCATTGCTGCTTGAAAACTTGATTGATAGGGGATTATCGTTAAAAAATTTTTATATTGACATGTATGCTTGGACGGCAACAAAACAACCATGGCTTTCTGAATCGATTTTATTATTTGAGTCCCCATTCAACCTGAAATTGCAAATCTGGGACTTGATGAAGCAGAATAAGAATGCTGATTTAATTTCGGCGGCTTGGGAGATGTTTATTCATTCTGGGAATGATATGTTTATATTCTGGCCGATATATTCAAGACTGGTGGAAGGAGCTCATCATAAGGGCGGGAACTTGAAAAGTCATTATGCCGTAAAATCGTCGTCATCAAGAAAGGAGAAGTTCCCTGACATTCCAGAAGAAGAATTTGCCTCAGAAATTAATCCGCTTGAAAGAGACGCGATAATCAAGATCATAAATCTATGCCGGGAAAATAATATAAATCTCACATTTATTGAGACGCCGAAACATTCAGCAACTAACAACAGCAAAAAGTATCAAGCAATAATGAGAAAATATCTCAACATCATGAACGAGAACAACACAAAATGCATAATGGCCGCTGATACGCTCATGAAAATTCACGCCGAGAAAAGTAATAATATTACGAGCTACGAATTTGAACACGACAACTTGAATTATTTCGACGATTATGTTCATCTTGCACCTGCCGGCAACGTTAAATTTACGGAGCTTTTAGTAACGATAAATTAAGTTTACTCTTCCTCCTGTGAGTGAGCTTGCAGGGGGAAAATTTTTTACGTCAGAATATATTTCACCGTCTCGAAAATCAATCTATGCAGATAATAAAATTTACTCATCCCGTATTTCTTGTAAATCCCGTAAATCTCATCAAGTCGTTTCTTGGCTTCACGAAAACTTTTCTGCGTGCTCATTCCGCCGAAAGTGAAGTTGCTGATGACCTTATCAACCGGCATAATCTTTTTTCCGTCAAGATATACATGCGTCGCGAAGTCAAAATCATCATGGGAATTTATTAACGGGTAAGGATATTCCAGCAGAATTTTTCTCGAAGCAAACGCCGCCGGATGACACCAATGCGAAGTTGTCCATAATAAGCCTCGTCTTGCGTGCTTAATCATATTCCCGTTCTTCGTGATTACGTTTATGCTCCCCCAAGCTAAATCGTAATGCTCACGTTCATATAATTCCGCCATCGTTTGCACAGCATCAGGCTCGTAATAATCGTCAGCGTTAATCTGGCCAATAATCTCACCATGTGCTAATCTTGCGCCTTTGTTGAGAGCGTCATACATTCCCTTGTCAGGCTCAGAGATAATCTTCATGTTTCGTCCGGGAATTGCATTGAACTTTTCGAGATATGAATTTGCAATCGAGACGGTATTATCACTTGAAGCTCCGTCAATAACAATATATTCAATATTTTCATAGCTCTGGTTCATCACTGACTCAATCGTGCGTGCAATCGTCTTCTCACTGTTCAGCGCAACCGTCAAAATCGTTACTGGAATGCTCGTAATCTCTTCACCTCGTCGAAATTTATTTTCGTGATTATAGCATTATGATAAAATCACACCAGAAAGGAGCTCATGAAATGGCAAACAATATCTTACTCTTCACAGCTTTTTCACTCGCAGCAATTCTCATTTATTATTGCGTTCCGTCATCAATCCGAAAGTTTATTCTTCTTGCGTCAAACATCATATTCTATCTAAGTATTTCTACGGGGGGGTAATACTATTTTCTACTGAGCTGATAATTTCTTGGTGTCTTGCTAAACTTATCGAGCATCACAAGAATAAATTCATCTTAGCAATAAGCATTTTACCCTCACTTTTACTCTTTGTATTCACGAAATATCAAAATTTTTTCACAACATTTTCCCTCTTTAATCCTTCGACGCTGAAAATAATTCTCCCGCTTGGAATATCTTTTTTCACGCTAAAAATAATCTCCTGTCATGTAGAAATTTATCGCGGAAACATTCAAGCCCCTTCGTTATGCGATTACATGCTTTACGTCTCACTATTCACACAAATTTTAAGCGGACCGATTATGAGAGTTAATGACTTCATTCCTCAGCTCACAAGTGCAAAATTTAATGCTGAACAGGCACGATCCGGAGCATTCATGATAATCATGGGCTTATTCAAGAAATTGTTAATCGCTAATATGGCTATGCCCTTCGTAGATAAAGTTCATGAGAATATTTCAGGAGTTCCTGCACTGGCTTTATGGATGTCAGCTTTTCTTTACGCTGTTGAGCTTTATGCTGACTTTTCGGGCTACTCGGACATTTCTAACGGAATAATGAAGATCATGGGAATTAACGTTCCGGCCAATTTCAACTCACCGTATTTCGCTTCAGGATTTCGGGATTTCTGGAACAGATGGCATATTTCGTTGTCGTCATGGCTCAGGGATTATGTCTATATTCCGTTGGGAGGCAGCAGATGTTCAGAGTTCCGAAGATTTGTGAACGTTATGATTACGTTTCTTATATCGGGATTATGGCACGGAACAGGCTTAAACTTTTTATTCTGGGGATTTTCTCACGGCCTCTTAGTCTATCTATCACCGAAAATTAAGTTGCTCCGAAGTCAGATAATAACTTTCTTGCTCGTAATGTTCTTATGGATACCGTTTAGAGCTGTAGATTTGAGTTCAGCGTTTAATTATATTATCCGAATGTTCGTAGACTTCAAAATTTCAATGAGCTTAATCATCCAGACAGTAACTGTTAACGGCGGCAACACAAGCCCCATTACCATGACAATTTTATTTACGAGCTTTATCTTGCTTATGCTTCATGATTACTTTATGACACGCAGGGATTACGGGTTTATTTTCACGTTAATTTTTACGAGCATGACTATTTTATTCGGCAAGATGGCGGAATCAGCATTTATATACGCGGGATTTTGAGGTGAATGAACTATGAAATTTAGACTTAAGGCGTTTATTCTGGCGATAATTTTATCTGCTTCCATAATCACGGTAAAAAACGTTTACTCTTGGGATCTAACGGGATATTACGACAGAGGCTTAAAACGAGTAATCAATCTTGGAACTGTTGACAGACTTTATATCGGCTCATCGCTCGTCAGAAAAGGAATAAATATTGCTGAAGCCGAGAAATATTCACAAAGCGGCTTTCTCCTGCATTACGGAAGCCTTGACCCGCTCGATATGTCCATGCTTCTTGAAATTATGCTTCAACACGGCCTAGTAATCGAAAATTTGTATATTGACATGCATACTTCAGCGGCAGTTCCTTATCACGGAGCAGAAGGAAGTATATTCTTTGAAGTCCCATTGAGCATGAGAGTGAAGATTTTCCAGCTTATAATGCAGAACAGCGGAGCAAATTTCCTCAAAATAGGCTGGGAAGTTTTCGTGTCAGACGGGAATGAAAAACTTTTGTTCTGGCCTCTGTACAAAACTGCTATATCCAGAGCATATTATAAAGGAGGTTATCCCGAAGGTTACGTAAGACCTGGAACGACGCGTGAAATTCTGGATGCCGAAGAAAATCATGATAATAATCCCGGAATTGATGTAACTCAAAAAAGGGGCATTCTGAAGATTATTAAACTCTGCAAGGAGAATAATATTAATCTGGCTTTTCTTGAACTGCCTAAATATTCGGCTAAAGTTAATAACTCAATATATCAAAAATTTATGACCGAATATATATCTCTTATCAACGAAAACGGCGTGAAATGCATAATCTCAGCAGAATTATTGAAGCAGCTTAATATTCACGAAAACGATAAAGTAATAAGTTATGAATTTAATCATGATAATCCTGAATATTTCACGGACCAGATACATCTTTCAAGTGAGGGCAGTATTGCTTTAATGAAGTCTCTTACGAAAGTTAATTAAGTTTACTCTTCCTCCTGTGAGTGAGCTTGCAGGGGGAAAATTTTTTACGTCAGAATATATTTCACCGTCTCGAAAATCAATCTATGCAGATAATAAAATTTACTCATCCCGTATTTCTTGTAAATCCCGTAAATCTCATCAAGTCGTTTCTTGGCTTCACGAAAACTTTTCTGCGTGCTCATTCCGCCGAAAGTGAAGTTGCTGATGACCTTATCAACCGGCATAATCTTTTTTCCGTCAAGATATACATGCGTCGCGAAGTCAAAATCATCATGGGAATTTATTAACGGGTAAGGATATTCCAGCAGAATTTTTCTCGAAGCAAACGCCGCCGGATGACACCAATGCGAAGTTGTCCATAATAAGCCTCGTCTTGCGTGCTTAATCATATTCCCGTTCTTCGTGATTACGTTTATGCTCCCCCAAGCTAAATCGTAATGCTCACGTTCATATAATTCCGCCATCGTTTGCACAGCATCAGGCTCGTAATAATCGTCAGCGTTAATCTGGCCAATAATCTCACCATGTGCTAATCTTGCGCCTTTGTTGAGAGCGTCATACATTCCCTTGTCAGGCTCAGAGATAATCTTCATGTTTCGTCCGGGAATTGCATTGAACTTTTCGAGATATGAATTTGCAATCGAGACGGTATTATCACTTGAAGCTCCGTCAATAACAATATATTCAATATTTTCATAGCTCTGGTTCATCACTGACTCAATCGTGCGTGCAATCGTCTTCTCACTGTTCAGCGCAACCGTCAAAATCGTTACTGGAATGCTCGTAATCTCTTCACCTCGTCGAAATTTATTTTCGTGATTATAGCATTATGATAAAATCACACCAGAAAGGAGCTCATGAAATGGCAAACAATATCTTACTCTTCACAGCTTTTTCACTCGCAGCAATTCTCATTTATTATTGCGTTCCGTCATCAATCCGAAAGTTTATTCTTCTTGCGTCAAACATCATATTCTATCTAAGTATTTCTACGGGGGGGTAATACTATTTTCTACTGAGCTGATAATTTCTTGGTGTCTTGCTAAACTTATCGAGCATCACAAGAATAAATTCATCTTAGCAATAAGCATTTTACCCTCACTTTTACTCTTTGTATTCACGAAATATCAAAATTTTTTCACAACATTTTCCCTCTTTAATCCTTCGACGCTGAAAATAATTCTCCCGCTTGGAATATCTTTTTTCACGCTAAAAATAATCTCCTGTCATGTAGAAATTTATCGCGGAAACATTCAAGCCCCTTCGTTATGCGATTACATGCTTTACGTCTCACTATTCACACAAATTTTAAGCGGACCGATTATGAGAGTTAATGACTTCATTCCTCAGCTCACAAGTGCAAAATTTAATGCTGAACAGGCACGATCCGGAGCATTCATGATAATCATGGGCTTATTCAAGAAATTGTTAATCGCTAATATGGCTATGCCCTTCGTAGATAAAGTTCATGAGAATATTTCAGGAGTTCCTGCACTGGCTTTATGGATGTCAGCTTTTCTTTACGCTGTTGAGCTTTATGCTGACTTTTCGGGCTACTCGGACATTTCTAACGGAATAATGAAGATCATGGGAATTAACGTTCCGGCCAATTTCAACTCACCGTATTTCGCTTCAGGATTTCGGGATTTCTGGAACAGATGGCATATTTCGTTGTCGTCATGGCTCAGGGATTATGTCTATATTCCGTTGGGAGGCAGCAGATGTTCAGAGTTCCGAAGATTTGTGAACGTTATGATTACGTTTCTTATATCGGGATTATGGCACGGAACAGGCTTAAACTTTTTATTCTGGGGAATTTCTCACGGTCTTTTAGTCTATCTATCACCGAAAATTAAGTTGCTCCGAAGTCAGCTTGTAACGTTCATTCTTGTAATGTTCTTATGGATACCGTTTAGAGCTGTAAATATGACTTCAACGTTGAATTATCTTGTCCGAATGTTCAGGGATTTCAATATTTCGTATGGAGCAATCAACTCGTCATTAAGGCTTTTCGTCCTCAACAGCACGAGCATAAATTACGCGTTGAGTTTATTCACGGGAATATTCGTGCTAATCCTTCATGACTTCTTCGCAAAACATGACAAGGATTACGGAGCTGTTTTTACGTTTATGTTCGTGAGCCTGACAATTTTATTCGGACGGCTCGGAGCTTCGGCGTTTATTTATGCAGGATTTTAAGGGGTGATAATCATGAGGTTTAACTTTAAGGCGTTTATTCTTGCGTTAATTTTCTCGATAGGCTTAATCTCCGTCAAAAATGTATATTCCTGTGAGCTTAATACGAATATTCAACGAGGCTTAAGCGGAGCATTAAGAATGCGTGAAGTTGATGAACTTTACACAGGTTCGTCAATGTTCAGAAATGGACTAAATCTTTATGGACTTGAGAAGAGGACTGATAGAGTTTTTCTTGTGCAATACGGCGGTTCGGATCCAGCTATGAACTCGTTGATACTTGAAAACTTAATCGAACGTGGGCTTGTAATCAAACATTTCTACGTCGATATGTACGCTTGGGCGGCGGCAAGAGATCCATGGCCTTCTGACGCAATTTTATTCTTCGAGGCTCCGTTTAACATGAAACTGAAAATCTGGGACGCTATGAAGCAGAATAAGGACGCTGATTTACTCTTGGCGGCTTGGGAAATGTTCATGCAGTCGGGAAATGATATGTTTATTTTCTGGCCGATTTATTCACGATTAGCGGCACGAGCTTATCACAAAGGCGGAAACTTGAAGAGTTATTATGACGTAAAACCTTCCGGACAAAAAGAGGCGTTTCCAGAGATACCCGAAGAAAATTTTGATATTGAAATTAATCCTGCTCAACGGGACGCGATAATAAAAATCATAAATTTATGTCGGGAAAATAATATCAATCTCACATTCATTGAGACACCGAAATACTTAGCAACTCACAACAGCCGAAAATATCAAATAGTCATGAAAGAATATCTCGATATAATGAACGAGCATAACACTAACTGCATAATGTCAAGCTACACACTTCAGAAAATCCATGCTGATAAAAGCGATAACGTTACGAGCTATGATTTTGAACTCGACAACTTGGATTACTTCGGTGATTATGTTCATCTTACAGCGGCCGGAAGCGTTGCTTTCACAAATATTCTCACTCAGATAAATTAACTTCTAACTCCTCCTGAGCAAAAACGTTCGGGAGGAAATTTTTTACATCATCAAGAAAATATAACGTGTTCTATTTTGCTGCTCGTGAAAAAAATTCGTTCGTGTTGACTTTTTTTAATCCCTCTGCTAATCTTATCAGCGTTAAAAATTTATTGGCACTCGTTAATAAAGACTGCTAAAAGATTTCAAACAGGAGGTGAGTAAAATTGACAGAAAGACAGTTAAGCATAATTCTCGCGGTCGTCTATGAATATATCAAGACAGGAGAGCCTGCAGGTTCACGCACGATTATGAAGAAGTACATTAAGGGATTAAGTCCAGCAACAATCCGCAACGAAATGGCAGATTTGGAGGAGTTGGGATATTTCTATCAGCCTCACGCTTCATCAGGAAGACTGCCGACAGCACGAGCCTATCGAGTTTACGTTGATTCAGTTACGGCACGGGCAAGAAGTCATTCACACGTTGAGGACATACGCCGCGAAATTCTCGGAAGCCGGAGCGGGATTGAAGAGCTGCTTAATCACGTAACTCACCTCATGGCAAGATTAACGAACTGTGTAGCCGTTGCCGCAATGCCCACGCTTGATGACGCGGAAATTCAGCATATTGATTTAATGCTCATGGGCGGAAATAACGTGTTAGCTTTGATTGTTCTGAAGGGCGGATTAGTTCATCACTCGCAATTCAATCTGCCGTATGACGTTGAGCCGGGTGCGCTTGAAGAACTCAGCCGGAGGATTAACACGGTAGCTTGCGGGCATTCCTGGAGTGAAGTAAAGGACGTGTTGTATCAATACGTTCTTGGAGGGCTTGAGCAGGCAGAAAGTTCATGTCGTGAAGCTATAAAGGAACTCGATAAATTTTTGACCGAACAGAACTATAAATTTTTCAGCTCCGGAGCAAAGCAGATTTTGGGACTTCCTCATTTTCAGGCATTATCACGTTTGCAGGCAGTCTTGAACTTGCTTGAACAGGAAAAGCCCCTCGCTCACATGATCGAGAAATGCCGCCAAAGCTCAAAGCTCAAAATCTCACTCGGCGAAGAGAACGAAACCGAAGGCATGGAGGATAACGCGATGATATTAATTCCTGCCAGACCGAGACAGCAAAAAGCAGTTCTCGGGTTAATTGGCCCGCTGAGAATGGATTACGAAAAATCAATCAGCGTTCTTGAAAGTGTTGCAGACGCATTAGATGAAGATTCAGGGAGGTGAACAAATTGGGCAAGGAAGAGTTTAATGAAGACGACGACGCAAAAATTGCAGACCAGGAAGATGAAAATTCTGAAGCTGAAGCTGCCGAAGACGAACGAGATAAACGCATAAAAGATTTGGAACATGATTTAGCCGTCCAGCGTGCGGATTTCTACAACTTCAGACAGCGGACGATTAAGGAACGTCAAGAAACCCGTAAACGTTCGCAAGAAGAAGTGATAATTGCGATTTTGCCGGTGCTTGATAATCTTGATAGAGCTTTAGAAGCCGCAAACTCTGAGGACGCAAAAAGTATTCTTAAAGGCGTTGAGATGGTGCAAAGGCAGTTCGTCAACACTCTTGAAAATTTGGGAGTGAGCATAATCAAGACCGAAGGCGAAAAATTTGATCCGGCATTACACGACGCTTCAGGAACGGAAAAAGTTGATGACCCGGAATTAGACGGAAAAATTATCACTGAGAGATTAAAAGGTTATCGAACACAAGAAAGAGTTTTACGACCGGCACAAGTTACAGTAGGAAAAATTTAACGAAAGATTTAATTAGGAGGAAAATTTACAATGGCTAAAGTAGTAGGAATAGATTTAGGAACAACAAATTCATGCATCGCAGTACAAGAGGGCGACCAGACTACAATTATTCCCAACAATGAGGGAGCACGCACGACACCTTCAGTTGTAGCGTTCACGAAGGACGGCGAGAGGTTAGTCGGACAACTCGCGAAACGTCAAGCAATCGTCAACGCGGATCATACGATTATGTCGATTAAGCGTGAGATGGGAACGGATTACAGAGTTTCGATTGACGGGAAAAGATACACTCCTCAGGAAATAAGCGCGATGATTTTGCAGAAGTTAAAGCGAGATGCTGAGGATTATTTAGGCGAGACTGTAACACAGGCAGTAATTACGGTTCCGGCATATTTCACTGACGCTCAGAGACAAGCCACGAAGGACGCAGGAACAATCGCGGGCCTCGAAGTCTTACGCATAATCAACGAACCGACGGCGGCATGCTTAGCTTACGGCGAGAATAAGAAGGACGAGCACAAAATCTTAGTGTTTGATCTTGGCGGCGGAACTTTCGACGTTTCAATTTTGGACGTTGGCGAAGGCGTGTTTGAAGTTCTTGCGACGGCTGGCGATAATAGGCTTGGCGGCGACGACTGGGATAATCGCATAGTTGAGTGGATTGTTGACGGCTTCAAGAAGTCAGAAGGGATTGATTTACGCAACGACAGTATGGCCATGCAAAGATTACGTGAAGCGGCGGAGAAGGCGAAAATTGAGCTTTCCAACATGACCGAGACGACAATATCATTGCCATTTATCACAGCTAATCAGACTGGCCCTAAGCACTTAGAGATGAAATTAACTCGTGCAAAGTTTGAGGAAATGACGGCGGATTTGCTCGACCGAACGATTAAGCCGACACAAAGAGCACTCGAGGACTCCGGATTGAAGGCAAGCGAAGTTGATAAAATTTTGCTAGTCGGCGGCTCAACTCGTATGCCGATGGTTCAGAAGAAGATTGTTGACTTACTTGGCAAGGAACCCACGAAAGGAATTAATCCGGATGAATGCGTCGCGGCCGGTGCAGCAATTCAGGGAGCAATCCTCAAGGGAGATCATAAGGATATAGTTCTCGTTGACGTTACGCCGTTGACGTTGGGAATTGAGACGCTCGGCGGAGTTATGACGAAGATGATTGAGCGCAACACGGCAATTCCAGCACAGCAGAGCCAGATTTTCACGACAGCTCAGGACAATCAACCCCAAGTCGAGATCGCAGTGTTTCAGGGTGAGCGTCCAATGGCAAATGATAACGTCAAACTCGGCCAATTCACATTAGACGGCATTGCTCCTGCACCGCGCGGAATTCCTCAGATCGAAGTAACGTTCAACATTGACACCAACGGAATTTTGAACGTCAGCGCAAAAGATAAAGGAACTGGCAAAGAGCAGAAGATTACTATTCAGTCGTCGAACTTGTCGAAAGAGGACATTGCACGAATGAAGCGAGACGCTGAAGATCACGCCGCTGATGACGAGAAGAAACGTTCAGCCGCTGAAACTCGCAACGAAGCCGACGCCGCAGTATTCGGAGCAGAAAAGTTGATGAGAGATCTCGGCGACAAGATGACACCGGAAGAAAAAGGACGTGTGAACTCGAAAGTTGACGCCCTGAAAAAAGCCATCGAGACCAACGACGAATCAGGCATGAAGTCCGGAAAAGATGACCTCAACAAAATGCTTCAGGAGTTCGGCACAAGACTTTATCAGAACGCCGGACCTTCTGCAGGAGCTAATCCGAACGCGTCATCGTCAAGCTCATCAAGCAATAATGATAATGAAACAGTTGATGCGGAGTTCACAGATAAGAATTAAGCGAATTAAGCATAGAAAGTTTCAATCCCCCCGTTACGTGCGAGGGGATTTTTTTTGCTCTCAATTCCTCAGAATTTCTAATGAGCCTGAACGAGTGAGAGAAAATATTGTGTCATATTCCGGCAAAGTCTCAGGCGAAAACTCTACATCAGAAAAATTCTTCACAGTCTTTACGTCAATTTTCGCCTTCCATCCCCAAAGTGAATTAAACGCATGACCTGTAGCAAGCCCATGCCCCATATCATATTTATATGTTCCGTAGCCTTCTTCAGGTATATCCTCGATGAAATAAATTAACGCTTTAGAAGGAATATTCTCGAACTTTGACTGTTGAGCCTGTAAAAAATTATGGACATCAAGAGTGTAATCATGCATCACTAAAATTTTATGAGCGCAGACGAAAATCATACTCGCAAACATTGCCGCAATCGCGAGCTTCATGAATTTGGGCTTTCTGCATGATGATGAAAGTATTACGCCCAGCATCAATGCAAGCATAAAACTCATCTCGTAAGCCATAGCGTCAGATATTTGGCCGGCAAGACTATAAGGCGAAGAAATATACAGTGCACAAACGAAAAATCCTATAATTCCAGCAAATAATCTTTTATCGTTCATGAATATCTCATAAAGACAGGCAATAATATAACCAAGAAAGATTACACTGACAATAAATGTAATGATTAATATCATGAAATTTCGAGGCTTCAAGAAAAACGCAAGAGCATCTACCGAAGTTGCTGCTCCTCCCAATATCAAGACATAATTCTTTAATATATGAATAGGCGAAAATATAATCTGATATCTGCCTCCAGAAGCCCCCAAAGATAAGCCCTTGCCAAATAAATAAAATCTTACAGCAAAATATGTAATCATTCCAAGTAAGCCGATTATTATAAACAGAAATTTTTCCCTTATGAGCCTAATAAACTTTTTATCGCTGTTAATATAAACATAAACTATGTTCACAAAAACAGGCGCAAGAAACCAAACAATGCCGTTCTCCTTGAACAGAACTGACAAAAATGCAAGTAATAACCATCCTGCATAATAAGCATTAAAGAAACACAACAAGGAGATTAATCCAGCGAGAAAAGCGTAAGGCTGATTTATATAATCCGGGTTAGTTACTGTGATGATTATTGCAGGCGAAAGACAGAAAAATAATGCGCCAATAAAGCTATGAAATTTATCGTGTGTAATTTTCGTGAGCATGCTGTGAAGAATTATGCATGTAATGAAAAATCCGGCAAGGATTACTAAATGATTAAAGCTCGGCCATAATGAAGGCATAAACCCTAGTCCGTATTCAATTATTCTGTCAAAAGGTCTCCAAAATGTTGCTGTCGGCATAATTCCAGCAATAATATTCATGCTCGGCTTCGGTGATGCATAAACCCAGTCATCATGAGAAGGGTAAAGATTAAAGACGCAAAAACTCAGCAAGATTACATAAAGCGCGAAAAAATATTTGAACTTGATAGACTTGAACATGATATTAATAACTCCTTGTTAATGCTAAAAATTTCGTATGATAATTATTGAAATTCCATAAAGAAGCACGGTGATTAATATGGGTTTTTCTTTATACAATGCCTCGTCAGGAGAACCTCCGGAATGTTTTACGTGAATGACATAGAGATAATAAAATATCCCGTAAATCACAAGTGGAATTGTCAGCATCATATCGTGATTACTTTCTGCGAAGAGGGAATATGAAATTATTACGGCTGAAGTTACGGCATTTATCATCTGGTCGATTAATTCAAGTTTGTAATGCTTCAGAACTTCACGAGCTCCATTAGGATTTTTACGCTGAATTTCGACGAGTTCATGCCTTCGTTTTCCAAGAGCAAGAAAAAGTGAGAGAAACATTACGCAAAGCAGGAACCATTCTGTAATATTTATTCCAGCAGAGACAGCTCCGGCAACAGCCCGTGCAACAAAACCGTAAGCAATTATCATAACATCGATTATCACGACATTTTTCAGCCAAATCGTATATAGAATATTAATAAGCAAATATGATAGTAAGATAAGTAAAAATTCAGAATTAATATTAACAGCAATAATCAAAGCCAGCGTTAGAATTGTGAATGAGAATATCAGAGCGAAATTTTTATTGACAGCTCCTGAAGCAATTGGTCTGTTGCGTTTTTCGGGATTGAGCCTGTCTTTTTCCAGGTCAAATATGTCATTGATTATATATATTCCGCTGCTGACAAGACAAAATGCAATAAAAGCCGACGACGTTATGAGAAATTTCTTAAGGTTGAAAGCACTTCCGTTGAAGATTAAGGCCGCGTATGTCAATAAATTCTTCGTCCATTGTTTGATACGCATTTCCGCCATAAGTAAAAATAAAAATTTTCTCATGGCAGACGTTTTATAGTTGAAAAGTTGTGATTACAAGGGTAAAATATTAGTGTGCTGTGCTGTGCTGTGCTGTGCTGTGAAAGCATATACGTCCAGCATGATAACGTCAAGCTCCTTTCTTGAAGTTTTATAGAATTATATCACACAAGAAAATTTATTGAGGCAGGCTCTAGATCCTAAAACCTGCCTTTTTGATTCACTCGTCCTCGTTATAATCGTTAGCCTCGTCCGAATTTTCCGGCTCAATTTTCGTCATGTTCAGCGTAGTAATTCTGTGGTCCTCAAGCTCAATAACTTTTATTCTCCAGCCGTTATAGTTAAACACTTCGCCGACCTCCGGAAAACTTCCCGACAAAGTCAAGACTAATCCGCCTAAAGTTTCAGCGTCCTCACTCTCAAACTCTGAGCCCAGCGCTTCGCTCAAATCCTCAAGGCTGATAATCCCCTGAACGAGATATGAACCGTCTTCGAGCTTCTGAATTTCAGGAGTTTCCTCGTCGTATTCGTCCTGAATTTCCCCGACAATTTGCTCAAGAATATCTTCCATTGTAACGATGCCGGCAACTCCGCCGTATTCGTCAACGATTATTGCGATGTGAATATGCTCACGCCTCATGTTCTCGAGAACTTCAGCGGTCCTTATGGTCTCAGGCACGAAAATTGGCTTGCGTAAAAGCGTACGGACTTCACAGGATAAATCGCCGTCGAGTAAATTTTTCAGGGTATCTTTGACGTAAAGAATGCCGACAATATTATCCGGGCTTTCTTCGTATACTGGAATGCGCGAATGTCCCTGCTCAATGAAAAGTTTCACAGCGTCAGCAAGCGTATCATTGGCTTCAAGAGCTATCATGTCAGTTCTGGGTATCATGATCTCGTGTACTCTCGTCTCGTCGAAGTCGATAATCCCGTCAATCATTCGCCGTTCACTAGCTTCAAGTGCCCCGCTTTCCTCGCCAATTTTCACAACCTGTTCAATCTCATCACGAGTAACGAAAACTTGCTGAGTTCCTAAGTCAAGATGAAGAAGGAAGCCGATAGCCTTGACACATTTTTTCATTGCCCACGCGACAGGAGAGATTAAGAATGCTAAAACTCTCAGGATTGGTGCGGCGAAAATTAAGACGTTTTCGGAGTAAATCATTGCGGCACTTTTTGGCAGAATTTCACCGAAGATTACGATTAAGACGGTCATAACAGGAACGACGATTACGAGCGCGCCAGAACCGAAAATTTGAAGCACGACGCTTGAGGCCAATGCGGAAGCTGAGATGTTCACGACGTTGTTCGAGATTAAGCAGACTGTCAGGGCCTCTTGAGTGTCGTCAATGAGCCATTGAAACGTTGAGTTGAGAAATTTGTATTTCCCTTGCTCCTGAAGAGTTCGGAGTTTTCCCGTGCCCGTCGCAGTTATCGAAGTCTCCGCCCCGCTGAAGAATGCCGACAATAAGAATAATATTACGAAACCTATGATTATTCCCGTCATGAATTAGCACCTCTCAGACTTGAAACGTCAAAGCCCCAGACATTGGCCAGGACTGCGAAGATATAAAGACGTATCAATTTGAACGCAATGGAGAAGAACAGGAATATTAACGCTCTAATCACTTTAATACCTCCGCAAGTTCTCTAGCAATTTTCGCTTGCAAGTCCCACATAACTTTTTGCTCGTCCTCGTCAGCATGGTCATAGCCGAGTAAATGCAAGAATGAGTGAGCCAGCATTAATAATATGCCGTCGTGTAAAGATAATTCCGGATGAAGTCGTTTAGTCTCTTCCGGGCAAATCACGATGTCGCCGAGTGCTAAGACTGGGAGCTCAGGAATTCCGACGGGTTCATTCTCGATTAATGGGAATGACAATACGTCGGTCGGTTCATCAACGCCGCGATAAGTCCTGTTGAGTTCGCGGATTTCGTCAGGAGTTGCAAATGTTAATGAGATCTCTGCAAACTCGTAATTCTGGGAATTTGGGAAAATTTCAGCAAGCTCATTCTCTAGAACCTGCTCTAAAGCCGAATAATCTGAAATGCTGTTACTGTCGCCTTCTGAATCTTCAACGCGCAAAGATAACTTCAAGAATAACTAACCTCTTTCTTGACATACTCCCCGCAGTTAAAATTGGGGAAATTTTGCTCATATTAAGCATATTGAAAAATTATACAGACGAAAAGATAAAAACACAATGTAAATAGGGACGCTGAAATTTTCAACAAGAAATAAGCGTATGAAAATAATGCTGGCTTGACGCAATATTAACCGGCAATTAAAATCTCAGACATTATCAACAATATTTATTATTATAAATGGAGAGAAAAATTTATCATGATTGAGAGATATTCAGTGCGTGATATTTCAGATTTATGGGACGAATACAACCGTTTGAAAGTCATGCTTGATGTTGAGCTTGCGGTGTGCCGGGCTTGGTGTGAAATGGGAAGAATTCCGCAAGAAGCTCTTGAAGATATAGTTGCGCACGCGAGTTTTACGGTTGAGAGAGTTCAAGAAATCGAGAAGAAAACTCAGCATGATGTAGTAGCTTTCGTTAGTGCCGTCGCTGAAAATATCGGAGCAAACGGAAGATACTTGCATTTAGGGATGACAAGCAGCGATATTCTCGACACAGCGAGTTCAATTATGCTTAGAGATTCGCTTGACATTATCATTAAGGCACTCGATGAGCTTGATTTTGTCGTTACTGAACTTGCACAGAAATATAAATATCTTCCATGCATTGGCCGAACTCACGGGATCCATGCTGAACCTACATCAATGGGCTTGAAATTCCTGAACTGGCACGCTGAACTTTTACGCGATAAAGGCAGACTTGAATATTCACGCAAGGACGTATCAGCCGGAAAAATTTCGGGAGCCGTTGGAACTTACGCGATGAGTTCACCGAAACTTGAAGCACGAGTTTGTGAATTATTAGGCCTTGAACCCGCAAAAGTCTCTAACCAAATCTTACAGCGCGACAGACACGCCGGAGTTCTTAACGCATTGGCTATAATGGGAGGAACTCTTGAGAGAATGGCGCTTGAAATCCGAAATTTACAGCGTACAGAAGTTCGTGAAGCCTTTGAGCCGTTCGGTGTCGGTCAAAAAGGTTCGTCGGCAATGCCTCATAAACGTAATCCCGTGAAATGTGAAAGAGTGTGCGGAATGTCAAGACTTTTACGCGGCTATGCTTTAACCGGCATGGAGAATATTGCTTTGTGGCATGAACGCGACATCAGCCATTCTTCAACTGAAAGAGTAATTTGGCCGGATGCGTTTAACATCGCGGCTTTCATGGTTCGGAGCATGACGAAAATTTTACGCGGCTTAGTCGTTGACGAGTCGAGAGTGAAGCATAACATTAACCAGACTAACGGGCTTGTTTATTCTCAGAGAGTGTTGACGTTCTTGCTCGATGAACTGAAACTTTCACGTGAAGACGCATATGCAATTGTCCAGGAAAACGCAATGAAGACGGCTTCAAGCGGAGTAGCATTCCAGGATTTATTATTAGCCGACGAAAGAATGAAGGACGTAGATCAAGAGAGATTAAAAGCGTTGTTCGAGAATGATTTTTACCTGCGCTACGTCGATGAAATTTTCGCGAGGTTCTTCGGTTAATAAATGCCGAAAATTTGCGTAAAAGTTTATGGCTGTCAGATGAACGTTTACGACGCTGACAGAGTTAGAACGGTCTTAGGCTCTCGCGGCTGGCAGGAAGTCAACGAGGACGAAGCCGACATTATCATGATTACGGGTTGCAGTGTTCGGGCAAAAGCTGAGCAAAAAGTTTGGAGCGAAATGGGCCTTTACGAAACCTCATGGAAGAAAAATCAACGTCCATTAGTAGCTTTGACGGGCTGTATTGCTCAAAGATTAGGAGAACGCGCATTAAATCGATTTCCATATGTAAAACTTGTTGCAGGCCCGAGACATATAGGCTTGCTTCCGGACGCTATTGAACAAGTTGTAAGTCATCCGAAGTCAAGAATGAATTTGCTCGACACCGACCCGAGAGAGTTCCACAACTTAGATTTCGACGCTGACAATATCACGATTAAGCGCGAGAATAAATTTAAAGCCTACGTAACGATTGCTCACGGTTGCGATAACTTTTGCACGTACTGCATAGTCCCGTATGTTCGGGGGCGTTTCGTCTCGAGAAATCCGGATGAAATTTTTGCTGAGTGTGAGATGTTGATTGCTGACGGTGTGAAGGAAATTACTTTACTCGGCCAAAATGTTAATAGCTATGGTAAGGATATAGGCTTAAATTTCGCGTGGCTTCTTGAAAGAGTTGCAAAACTTGACGGGATTAAACGAGTTCGATTTGTTACGTCATTGCCGCAGGATTTTACAGCTGATATTGTCGACGTTATGGCGAATAATGAGACCGTCTGCCCATCACTGAACCTGCCAATTCAAGCCGGAAGTAATAGAATTTTACGGCTCATGAACAGAAAATACACGCGTGAAGAATATTTTGACAAGGTGAGAATGACGCGTGAGAAAATTTCGGGCTTGGGGCTTACGACTGACTTAATCGTTGGGTTTCCTGGCGAGACTGAAGAGGATTTTGCTGACTCAATGAGCGCAATTCGTGAACTTCGCTTTGACATGGTTCACAGTGCGGCTTATTCCGAACGTGAAGGAACTCCGGCAGCTAAAATGTCCGGAGCTTTACCGGTTGAGCTTAGACTTGAGAGGTTGACGAAACTTAATGAGCTTCAAGACAGTATCACGCTCTCAATCAATCAGGAATTGACGGGAAAAGTTTTTAATATCCTCGTTGACGGCACGGCACCAAAGGGAGAAAAATTGTTACAGGGGAGAACTCCGAGCGATAAGGTCGTAATCTTTGAAGGAAGCAAAAATTTACTCGGCCAATTTGTTGACGTGAAAATTACTCAGGCTGAAGCATGGTGTCTTCATGGTGAATTAATTTCAGGATAAAATTTATGTCGAGATTTCGCGTTAAGATTTCGGCGATTGCGTCATAGGGATTGTAATTTGCGGTGTTCGTCTGACGTTCACCGTAATTTTTTTCCCGTCTAATCTCATTCAGCCATTTTGACCGGAAATCATCATTTGCGAAAACTCCGTGTAAATATGTCCCGGCCAATTTGAAGTCGTCGCGGGTAATTCCCTCGTTCGTCAAGAGTTCGTGAAAATTTTCATCGTAAAAATATTCCGTTCGTCCAAAGTGAATTTCATAGCCGGAGATTTCATCATTAAGAACTTGCCGCGTAATCTTCTCGTCCTCGTTGAAGCTCGTGATTAACGGCAGAAGCTCAAGCCCTTGTGTCCTCGTCAAAGAATTATTCTCGCATAAGTTTCCATCAATTAATTCACGTCCTAAAATTTGCATTCCTCCGCATATTCCGAAAATGAAGCCGGGAAAATTTTTTATCATCGTCTCAAATCCGCAATCTTTCAGCCAGTTCAAAGCCGCAAAAGTATTCTTAGTGCCGGGCAAAATTATTGCGTCGAGAGCGTGAAAGTTCTTGATGGTGATATTTTCGTCGAAGTAAATTAATTGCACGTCGGGTTCGAGATTAAACGGGTCAAAGTCGCTGAAGTTGGAAATGCCAGGAAATTTAGGAACTCCGATTGAGATTTTGCCTGAATTGTTGCTGTCAAAGTTCGAGATGTCAAGGCTGTCTTCTCCTGAGAGATTTATTCCCTTTGTGAACGGCAGAACTCCGACAACTTTTATTCCCGTGTAATCTTCCGTCCAATCAACCGCGTCTTGAAAAAGTTTTATATCCCCTCTGAACTTGTTAAAGATTATTCCCTTCACGCGTTTTCTGTCATCGCCTAAAAGCTCAAGAGTTCCGACGACCGACGCAAGCGAACCGCCCCGATCCACGTCAGCAACAAGCAAAACTGGAACGTCAGCTTCACGAGCAATTCGCATATTTACGATTTCGTGAGCATTAAGATTAATTTCTGCGGGACTTCCTGCTCCTTCGATGATGATTGCGTCAAAGTTAGAGTGAATATGATTTAGAGCCTGGCGGATTGCGTTAATTCCCTGAGTTCGTGTGAAATCCCTATAATTTCTCGTTGAGCTTGCGTAAACTTTTCCGTTGAGAATAACTTCTGATGAATTTTCCCGTCTCGGCTTAAGCAAAATCGGGTTCATGAAGACTTCGGGCCTTAATCTCGCGGCTTGAGCTTGGAGGGCTTGAGCAATTGAGATTTCGAGGCCGTCGTGTGTAACGTAAGAATTGTTGCTCATGTTCTGAGACTTAAACGGGCAAATTTTCATGTTCATGTTCGATAAAAGGCGGCAAAGTCCGGTTACGATAAAACTTTTTCCGGCATCGCTTGAAGTTCCCTGTATCATTATTCCGTTCATCAATAATCCTCTTCTAATTCTGATAATAAGGAAGACACAATATCGCGAAAAGTGTTAATGGTATTCTTGCAATCACCGCTGAATGCTGAGAACAAAAATACCCAGTCATAAGGATTTCCGGAATAAAGAGGCTCATATCCGCATTCTTCGAGTAAAATATCAGCTTCTTCCCTATAAGTTTCGGCAAGTTTCCCGTCGTCGTCACTGAAATCTCCAAGTTTGAACTTGCACCAGAAAACGTAAAAGTGAAAAAGTATTAAAGTTTTTCTGATTGCATCGTAAGATTTTAGCGTGTTTGACTGTAACAAATTTAATATCTCGGACAAAACTTTTTTGCTGGGAAAATTAAGCCTGACTACGTAAGGGATTTCCGGATTTTTTCCTAGTCCTGAGCTGGTTTCAAGAATATTTTCAAGTATGAATGCCTGAGAGAAAGTATTTTTTGACTTTAACCGGTCGATTAATTTTTCGGCTTCGTATTTATCGGCATGTGAAAATTTCGCGTCAAAGATTATTTCTCTTACGAGAAGCCCGCATTTGTCGATGTCGTTGATATTAAGCTCTATGGTTTTCACTTTATTATTAAGATGTGTAAGCCGATGCTGAATTTTCTGGATTACCGGCTTTGAGGTGTTCTCATCTCCTGTTATCTCAAAAAAGAATTTGTTGATATATTGCAAGGCCGTATTATTCCAGACGGTGAAACTTGCTTTGTTCTGGATAATAAAACTTTTAAGCTCCTCCGTTGAATGAAGTTCGCGTAGTCTGTTCTTAATGAAACTTGTATAAACAAGTGCTGCCTCTTCTTTATCGTTGGGGCCGTATGAACTCGATTTTATGTCGTTGATTATCGCGAGAGCTTCAGGATATTTTACGCCATTAAGAAACGCAAAATAGAAAACTCCTTCTGAAATATCATGACAATTAAAAGCCCGATCATAATAAACGTGATGAAAGAACCAGATTACTTCATCGAAAGTTAAGTTCAGGGCGAAGCATATTTCATATATTCGGGGTCTGCTTGCCGGCTCAATTTTGGGGCGATGAATTCCGTCAAACCATGACTGCACAGTTATTTTCTTTACCGTCGAATTAATCTCCCGCAATCTTTCATATAAATAATCCGTCATCTCAAATATATTATTCAAGTCTCCAGGAAAATTTTTCTTCTTCAATAACTCAATAAGCCCATGATTGAAAGCTCTGAAATTTTCAGGATTCCTCAAGAATTCGATTGCTTTAACCTCTAAGTCGTCATCATCATATTTTGACACGGCCAATTCCTTCAAGCTGTTATCGGCAAATGCTGTGTAATCATCTCTCACGTTTTCAGGCCACCTTTAAGCGTTTTTATTTTTGTAAATCAGAATTACAAATTTGTCAAACCTCCAGCGTAATATTTATCCTATCAAGACAACAGGAGGTAATACAAAGTGAACTCATTAAAAGTTAATTTACATATCACCGAGAAATGCAATTACAGGTGTAAGCATTGTTTCGCACATTTCGACAGGAAGACGGATTTACCGTTAGAAAGTTGGCTGGCAATAATCGACAACATTAAAGCTAGCGACCTAGTGTCAGCAATAAACTTTGCCGGCGGTGAACCAGTTTTTTACAAAGGCTTCAATGAGCTTCTGAGATACGCTAAAGATAATTCCTTTGAAGTTTCATTGATTTCTAACGGCTCACTCTTGCTTAATCCTGAACTCTTCAACCCGGAAAATTTTGAATGCCTAAGCACTTTGGGATTGTCAATTGACAGTCTCAACGAGAATACTTTGCATATTCTTGGACGCTGTGATGTAAATCATAATGTCCTGTCTGAGAATAGATTATGCAGGATTATCAACGCCGCTAAACGAGTAAATCCTTCAATCAAGATAAAGTTTAACACGGTCGTGTCAAAACTTAATTTACATGAATGCTTGACACAAATAGAGCAGAAAATTCACGTTGACAGATGGAAATTTCTGAAGATTAAGCCGTTTAACGACAACAATTTTTCTAATTTAAGTCTTCTTATCAGTGATGACGAGTTCTCATACTTCATTGAGCGCAACAAACGAACCGAAGGCCCCGTAATCCTTGAGAAGACTACAGCGCGTTCATACATAGTCATTGACAATCAGGGAAATCTTCTCGACAACTTA
>ERZ842401.1978-NODE-1978-length-28040-cov-5.915919_pt1 | contig 28040 bp, 34 predicted proteins | sample MGYA00521270_ERZ842401 | MGnify/ENA primary metagenome ERZ842401 (study PRJEB31892, sample SAMEA3878208) | bioreactor metagenome | biome: Moose rumen | place: Sweden | collected 2011-10 | study: EMG produced TPA metagenomics assembly of the PRJEB12797 data set... | reverse complement strand
GGATTATCGGTGGTGACGGATGGGCAAACGATATCGGTTACGGCGGTATTGACCATGTTCTTGCTCAAAACAAGAATGTTAATATTCTCGTTTTGGATACGGAAGTTTACTCAAATACAGGCGGTCAAGCTTCTAAATCTACCCCAACCGGTGCTGTTGCAAAATTCGCTACAGGCGGTAAACCTACATATAAGAAAAATATGGGCTTAATGAGCATGTCTTACGGATATGTTTATGTAGCATCGGTTGCACTTGGTGCTGACAGAGCACAAACTCTGAAAGCATTCCAAGAAGCAGAAAGCTACGATGGTCCGTCAATTATCTTTGCGTATGCGCCTTGTATCGCTCACGGTATTGATATGTCTAAAACTCAAACAGAACAAAAACGTGCCGTTGCAGCAGGGTACTTCCCGCTATACAGATATAATCCGACATTAGAAGTTCCGTTTAGCTGGGATTGCAAAGATCCTTCTGAAAGTTACCAAGACTTTATTAAATCAGAAGGCAGATATAAATCACTTGTTAAAACAAACCCTGAAGCTGCAGAAGAACTCTACGCTCTGGCTGAAAAAGATGCCAAAGCAAGAATGGCAATTTACAAGCAAGTGGGCGAACTTATTAAATAATAAGTTAAGCAAAACCAATATAAAAAGGTGGGCGATGGTTAAACCATCGCCCATTTTTTAATATTAAACAAATTAAGAATTTTTTAAAGCTTCAAGTTTAGGCTTTCTGCCGCAAGATTTATCTTCATCACAAAAACCAAGAGCTTCACACTTTGGTACAAGATACGGTTTTAGCCATTCTTCTTCCTTTATCAATTCATCACACATCATTTTTACAAGTGTTCTGATTTCAAATTGTGCTCTTTTGCATAATCTCAAGTTTGCAAGGTGAATTAACTCTCTCAAATTCAAGCTTGCAACCATAGAAGTTGCACAAGCATTAGGTAAAACCGCACGGGCATCTTCCGCAGGTATTCCGGCTTCGGTAAATTCTTCATATACTTTGGCAATTTCTGCCATAAAGTTTTCAAATTTTTCTTTTAGTTTCTCATCCTGTTCAATCGTAACAGGGGTTAAATAGTCAAATTGACCTTTTTCTTTTACATAGCGTTGAGATTTTTGAGAAAATGACATATGACGGTGCCTTACAAGCTGATGGGTGCAGGCACGAGAAACATTTGAAATCGCAAATGAAATTTGAATATGCTCTATTGTTGAATAGTGTCCTGATGAAATTACGCGATTAATAAGTTTGAGCATTTTTTCTTTATCATCAGTGCTTTCGTATATATTAAACGGCGTATCTGCACTATAGCAAGTTCTGCATGCCGTATAAACGGTTTTCAACATATCTTTTGGCTTTGATATCAAGTGTACTTCCGGTCTGTTACTTCCCATTTGCTACTCCCTCTTAATTCTCATTTCTCTTTTAAAATAATACCACCTATAATTTCAGGTGGCATTATCTTAATATTTTTTATTGTTTAAACAAACTTATTTTTTGTTGTAACGTTTGTTGAATCTTTCAACCCTACCTTCAGAGTCAAGGATTTTTTGTTGTCCGGTGTAGAACGGATGGCACTTGTTGCAAATTTCAACTGTGATGTTGTCTGTAACTGAGCCGGTTTCAATTTCGTTACCGCAAACGCATTTAATAGTTACTTTCTTATAATCCGGATGGATGTCGCTTTTCATAATGTTTACCTCTTTCTAATTTCAGGATTCCAAACCTGAACTACTGCTTTACTACTACATACTATAATATAAATTTTTAAAATCAAGAGTTTGGAATAATATATTGAAAAAAACTTAATAAATTGAATATTTTAAAAGTAACTGATATCATTCTGAATATGGATAATCTTGAAAAAATAGAAGATTTACAAAGTGTTTTGAGAAAAAATCCTTCTGATGTTCAAAAAAGGCGCGAACTTGCGGTTATTTTATCAGACAGCGGATTTAATAAAGAAGCTTTAGAAAATTTTTTGTACTTATCAAAACTTATTCCTGACGATAGTGAAATCTATAATAATATCGGGATTTTGTATGAAAAATTAAAAGATAATGAAAATGCCGAATTTAATTATAAGAAAGCCTTGGCAATTTCGCCTGAAGATACTGATACGAGGTATAACTTGGGACTTGTCCAGATAAATTTAAAAAAATATGCTTCCGCCGTTGAAAATTTTGAAAAAGTTTTGGAAACGGAAGATAACGATGCAAATGTTTATTTTAATATAGGGCTTGCACACTTCAGAAGCGAAAATTACGAGGAGGCATTTAAAAGCTTTCAAAAAACGGTTAAAATTGATGATACTGATTTTTATGCGCATTTTTATTTAGGTAATATTTATATCACTTTTAAAGATTATCAAAATGCAAAATCCGAATTCAAAAAGGTTTTGGTAATTACTCCCGATTATAGCTGGGCATATTATAATTTGGCGCACATATATGAATTGGAGGGAGATTTCACGGAATGTTTTAATATGCTTGAAAAAACACTTGAATATAATCCTAAGGATATTGAAACATACAAAATTTATACAAGATTGCTTCTTGCGGTCGGAGAATTTGAAAAAGTCAGAGAGATTTTAACAGATGCAATTGAAAAAATAGGTCATAACGGAGATTTATACTATATACTTGCAGTCGCGTATAAAAATTTGAATGACAGGGAAGGTTATACAGATAATCTTGAAAAAAGCATAAAACATTTCAAAACTCTTACCTATCCTGTTCAAGCGGTAAATGCAGAGTTGAAAAAATTAATATAATTATTTGTGGTAAAATAAAATTGAGAAAAGAGGATAAAGTTTATGAAAAATATTTTTAAAAAAGGGTTTACGTTATCGGAAGTTTTAATCGCACTTTCAATAATCGGTGTAGTTGCGGCACTGACTGTTCCGCAAGTTATTTATAACTATAATGAAAAGGCATTTGAAGCATTAGAGTTAAAGGCTAAAGATACTCTAACCCAGGCATTTGATATATATTTGAGCGATATAGGTAAAAATCAATTAAAAACATCGGATTTTAATACAAAAGCAAAGCTTGAAGAATTTTTGACGCACTACACAAGAGGTAAAGCTATTGATTTTCCAACAAATTATCGAGGTGAAAATGGTGGTCCTATGGGGGTTGCCGGCTCAAATAATTATGGTTGTGTAAAAACAAAAGATAGTATAATGATCTGTCTTGCACCTATATCAAGTACTACAAAATTTGTTGTGTTTGATTTAAACGGTTCTGCAGGTCCGAATATGCAGAATAAGGATTTAAATCTAAGTTACAGATATGACATTAACGGCAGAGTATATAAATAGGATTTAAAAATTTTTGTGATATCATAATTCTATAAAGAGGAAAAAGAATTATGAGAATGTCAAAATTATTTGTACAAACTATGAGAGAGTATCCGGCAGATGCTGAGGTGGTTTCTCATAAATTGCTTGCAAGGGCCGGATATATAAGAAAGTTAACGTCAGGGGTTTATAATTATTTACCCCTTATGTGGCGAGTATTAAAGAAAGTTGAAAATATAGTTCGCGAAGAAATGGACAGGGCTGGCGCACAAGAATTGTTAATGCCGTTTGTTCAGCCGAAGGAATTGTGGGAACAAAGCGGAAGATGGGAAGTTTACGGAAAAGAGCTTATGCGCCTTAAAGACCGCCATAACCGCGAAATGTGTCTTGGACCAACGCACGAAGAAATTATTACATCAATTGCGCGTGACGGATTAAAATCTTATAAGCAGTTGCCTGTTAATTTATATCAAATTCAATCAAAATTCAGAGATGAAGTTCGTCCCAGATTCGGACTCCTTCGCGGGCGTGAATTTATCATGAAGGATGCTTATAGCTTTGACACATCTGAAGAAGGGCTTGATAAAGAATATGAAAATATGGCGCAAGCCTATAAAAATATTTTTAATCGTTGCGGGCTCCCAACCAAAATGGTTCAATCGGATTCGGGTGCGATAGGCGGAAGCGTATCTCATGAATTTATGGTTATAACCGATACAGATGCAGGAGAAAATGATGTTTTCTATTGCGATTCTTGTGATTATAGCGCAAATTCAAATCATGCAATATCAAAACTGCCGCCTGCTCAAACTGACGGCAAATTTAGTGAAAAGAAAATCATTGATACTCCAAATACTTTTTCAATAGAAGAATTGAGTGCATTTTTAAATATTCCGTCAAGTGTTATATTGAAGGATTTGGTATATATTGTAGATAAAAAACCTGTTATGGCGCTGATAAGAGCTGATAAAGAGGTCGAAGAAACCAAATTAATGAACGCTTTTGGCGGAAATGAAATAAGAATTGCGACAGCTCCTGAAATTGAAGAAATTATGGTAAACCATGGATTTAGAGCTGCAAAAGGATTTATTGGAGTTGAAGGAATGGAAGATATTCCTGTTATTGCAGATGAATCCGTTAAGGATATGAAAAATTTTGTTGTAGGTATTAATCAACAGGATAAACACCTTGTAGGCGCAAACCTTGAAGATGTAAGAATTGATAAATTTGCGGATATAAGACTTGTTGAAAAGGGTGAGTTTTGTCCTGTGTGCGGAAAACCGTTAAAGGTTACCAGAGGAATTGAGGTTGGTAACATATTTAAGCTCGGAACTAAATATTCAAAGCCGATGAATGCCGTATATCTTGATCAAAACGGAAAAACTCAACCGTATATAATGGGGTGTTACGGTATCGGAATTTCAAGAACTGCGGCGGCCGCTGTTGAAGCGCATCATGATGAAGCAGGTATTAAATGGCCGATTGCAATTGCGCCTTATCACGTTGTTATTGTGCCTGTAAATATAAAAGACGAATTGCAGATGAAAGTCGGGCAAGAAATTTATGAAAAACTTCTTAAAGAAGGTGTTGAGGCTGTTTTTGATGATAGAGATGAACGTGCCGGAGTAAAATTCAAGGATGCCGATTTGATTGGGTTCCCGTTTAGAGTTACGGTTGGAAAAACTATTAATGAGGGGCTGGTTGAATATAAAGTCCGCGAATCAGGCGAACAGACCAATGTTTCACCTGACAGAGCAGTTGAAGATATTATCCGTGCGGTAAAAAATATTTAAAGAAGGTTTTTTATGAGAATTTTATTTGTAGTTGACAGGCTCGAATACAAATGGTTTGAGTTCAATAAATTAGTTACAAATTTTTGGATTATTAAAAAGTTGTTAGAGCGAGGGTGTGATGTAGAAATTACAACTATCGACAGACTTGCGCTGATAAATGATAAAGCTTTTGCACACTCAAATAGCGCCTATCTTGAAAATAATAACATTTTCTATAAACCCGAAACAAATAGAATTTTAATCAATGATTTTGATTTATGTTTATTCAGACCTGATCCGCCTGTGGATTTGGATTATATAAACGCAACTTACATCTTTGATTTTGTTGATACTTCAAAAACAAAAGTTATAAATAATCCTTGTTCGGTGCGTAATTTCAATGAAAAGCTTCATACTTGTCTTTTCCCTGAATTGATGCCAAAGCATATTGTAACACCTGATAGAAATGATATTTTGGAATTCCTAAATGAAAATGAAGAAATAATTATCAAGCCCCTAAATCAATGTTTTGGAGGCGGTGTGATGTATTTGAAAAAAGGAGATATGAATACTTCCGTTATTGTTAATTCAATGACAAATAATTCTTCCCGCACTGTTATGGTTCAAAAATATATACCTGATGCAAAATTTGGAGATAAAAGGGTTATGTTTTTGGGAGATGAAGTATTAAAATATTCTGTAAGAAAGCTTCCGAGCAACTGCGATTTCAAATTTAACGAACATAATATTTCAAATATCGTTCGTGCGGATTTGACGGATGACGAGGTAAATATGTTTAAGCCCGTTGCAAAAAAACTTAATTCTATGGGAATTCCGCTTGTCGGGTTGGACGTAATTGATGGAAAAATCATTGAAATAAACGTTACAAGTCCGTGTTATTTTATTGATGAAATTAACACTCACTTTGGAATAAATTTAGAAGATAAATTAACTGATTTTATTCTTGGAGTAAAATAGCAGGTTATTTTTTAGGTTCTAATATTATATCGTAGCCAAGTACGTCGCAAATCTGCCGGAGCTATCTTACACGCATATTATTGCGCCACAACTTATCGGAAAATGTTTTAACCGGTATCTCTTTATTAGTTTTTTCTTCAATCATTTTTATAAGCTTTTTTTGAGATATTTTGTTTCTGGCAACCAAAACTTTAACTATCTCTCTGTCGCTACAATCTGTAATATTCATATCTTTAATTATAAACTCTCGACTTAAATTGACAAATAAGATACACATCTACGGTAAAGAAAATAATATACACATCCTCGGTAAAGATGTTTTCTCACTGCAAATCCTACCAAACGGCAAAGTTGTTGATATAACTGATAGTCTGATTCATCATTCTTCACTTCCTAATCAGGATCCTACTCCAAGATACTGTTCCAATGGAAGATTAACTAACTACTAGTTTGTAGATATTTCTCTTGATTGTTGCAAGCTTGTGAGCGCATAGATATTTCTATTGATTATTACGAAAATGATACAAATAAAGCAGCAAATAATACATTCCCACCAAACAAAAAAAGCAAAACCCCTGCGGGGGAAATCCATCCGCAAGGGTTTGTTATTTTTTATCAATCATTGTCGGGCAAGTATGCCCAACAAGCTTTTTCTTCGCAAAAAAAGAAAAGAAATGAATAGAAAAAAGATTAGTTTATTTTTATTTTATCTTTAGTATATCGTCATGCTGAATTTATTTCAGCATCTTATTACTATGCGTAGATTACAAGTAAGTAGGTTGGGTGAAACCCAACAATAACTTAATTTTTATCATTCATAATCTAAATTATTTATATCGTACTTATCCTCAAAATTGCACCATCCTATTTCTGTATTTTTTTGAGTAGTTTTTGTTGGGTTTCACTTTTAATGTATATGAGTGATGAGAGTAAGTTGTTTTTGTTGGGTTTCACCCAACCTACTGGCTATTCCATCCTTGAAAACTCCATAAAAATCACAAATTTTGTTTCCCTGATGAGGTATAGCAGTTTCTAAATGTTCGACCTTGCGAATTTGATATATGCTTTTGCATGAATCTGAGTGCAAAAATTTATAATAATCGCTATTTATAAAATTTTCCCAGTCTCGACTAAAATGTTTTTCAATAAGTCTTAATGGTTTGTTTTTTATTAACTTTCCTGAAAAATTAATATTACATGATGTAGTATTTATGGAGTTACATTTCATTATAGATGTTTCCTTTCAATTTAGATTAGTACTATGTGTAAACCCCGTAAAAATATTTTTTGCTAGGGGTAAATTAATATTTATCACATCTCTGTTCAAAATCTTCTAACCGACTGTTCGCTTGAATATCGTTTTTATCTTTACAATTCCACAAATCCGTATTTGTCATGTTCCCCGGGGAATCAACTTCTGCCATAGATAATTGTACCGCTTGGGATAACATAGAAACTGCTTTTTTGTAGCGTGTTTCATTTACCCTGTCTTGGTATTTGTTTACCAATGTAGGTAATGTCATTGCCGCAACCACCCCGATAATTGCTAAGGTAATCAGTACTTCCGCCAAAGTGAATCCAAAATTCTTTTTCATCATATTTTCTCCTTTGTAAAATTTAAAAACATAAAATTATCTTATATGCCATGATATTAGCATATAAGATAATTTCATGTCAATAGTGCTTACGTTAAAGTAAAATTATGTAATGATAAAAATTAAGCTTCGCGAATTGATGTGGGAAAAAAATCTTACTGCCATTGCTATACAAAAAGAAACCGGTATTCACCCGACAACAATTTCAAGAATAATTCATGGGAAACACAATAATTTAACCATCGATATTATAGACAGGCTTTGTTCTGTTTTGGATTGCAAAATTCAGGATTTATTGGAATTTGTAAGAATAAATAAGTAAAATCTATTTTGCAAAAGCAAAAATATTCGGATTTCTTGTTACATCTGCGCTGAATACTATTTTACCTGTTGGAAAATTACTTTTTTCGACAAAAACTTTTTGAGGGATAAAGCCTTCTTTAAAAGGACAAAGCCCAACTACTTCATCATCTTTAAAAAATATTTTTTTAATTAATTCCATTAGTCACTACCTCGCTTTCTTTTTTTGGTATATAATGTAATTAATGAAAGTTTAAAAAAAGTCAAAAAGGAGAATTTAATTATGGCAAAGATTACAAAAGACATGAACATTATGGATATTGTGCAAGCATGCCCTGAAAGTGTTGCTGTATTTCAAAAATACGGGTTGGGATGCATAGGATGTGCTGCAGCAAGATTTGAAAACTTGGAAGCCGGCGCTAAAGTTCACGGATTTGATCCTGATGCTATGGTTGCAGATATTAACGCTCTTATTGAAGAATAATTTAGAAGATGGGAGGGTAGGTTTCTTAAAGGTAAGATATAGTCTTACCTTTTTTATCATGTTAATTGCTAAATTCAATCTAGCATTGACCGCGCATTAAATCTGACAGTTTGGTTTCTTTTTTAACGGTTCTTTGTATTATTGCGGGTTTTACCGTTTTGTCTTCATCCTTGAATTGGCACAGTCCAACCTTTATTGAATTATCATTCGCAAATATCCCTTTAAATATCATCATTAAATTTTCCATAATTTATCCTTTCAAAATCGTTCGCTATATTTATTTAATTCCATAATATTAATGTTTCATTATACTTTATGCTATATTATTTATATAAGGTCTAAATGTATGAATTTGAAAAATAACTTGAACCCCTCAGATGAAGAAAATTTTAACCGTGCTATAGAAATTTATAAGTTAAATTTAAGTCATAGTGAACTTTTAAATTTGATAAAAATAGGCTCGGTTGTTGAAAAACAAACCGCAATACTGCTTTTAGACAGCGTAAATTCTTCATCGGAAGCGGATTTACTTATCTCAAACCTTACAGGGCAAGATGGAAAAGTCCGTGAAGCAGTTTCTTTTAAAATAAAAGAAATGTTGAGAAATCCCGATTTTTCAGTATTTTTTAACAACCCTGATTATGCACAAACCCTTTTTGACGGCGCACTTGATATTAACGGAAATATTTGCAGAAATACAATCAGTGCAATGAAATATTTCAAAAATAATCAGGATTTCGTTGATATTCTTATCCCAAAGCTTGTCTCAACAATTAATTCCCTCCTTGATAAAATTAAAGATTTTGATATCCAAGACGGGAAATATAAGGTTAATAAAGAAATTTTCAAGCTTTACTGGGCGCTTGAAGTCATGTACGAATTTATTGACTTTATACCGTTAAGTGATATAAAATATATATTGCAGATATCATCTGAGGTGAACGACTACACAATTAGAGAGAAAACAGCAAAAATCCTCTCAAATAACTTCGATGACGAACTGTTAATTCATCTGAAAGAGAAATTGCGAAATGACCAAAACTATTATGTACGGCGGTTTTAACTTAAATATATAAAGTTTTGTTAAGGAATATTTAAAAAATATATACGTTTTACGCAATTTTTCAATCCGACAAGTTTTTATATAAGTGTAAGGGAAAAACAAGACAGGGAAATTAAAAGGAGAACACAATGGCAAGAGTATTAGTATCAATGCCTGAAAAGTTTTTGGACAAAATTGACGAATTAGCAGGCGCGGAAAGCAGATCAAGATCAGAATTGATTAGGGAAGCATTAAGGACATATATTTACCGTAACCAAGTCCGCAACACACAAAAAGCCATCACTAACGCAGAATTAATTGAATCAATGCTCGGCTGATATGAATTGGTTAAGGTGAAGAAATAGCAAATAGTTAAACAGTTATCAGGGAAAATAAAAAGGATTGGGGAAAAATGGATTATCAAATGTCAACATTAGAAGAATACTTCGATATTTTAGATCAGGAAAACAAGGAACGCTCAAAATTGATTGCACAAACTCTTGTTAAATATCTTCAAAAAGAAAATGAAACAAAGTATGACACATTAAAAAAAGTTGAAAACAAATAGTTTTAGGGGCAAAAAATCAAGTATTTTTAAAAGGGGAAAAACAAAAAACGGCAATAAATGCCGTTTTTTTATACGTTAAAAAATAATTTTTATAAATGATGATTTTTTTGAAAAAAGCATTATAATTTTTGTATGAGAAGAATTTTAACAGCATTTTTCTTAATATCATTTTTGATTTTATCACCGCAAGTTTTTGCCTTCGGCGGGAAAAATTCTGTTAATAATACCGAAGGAAAGGGCTATGTCGGCACTTTACCTGATTTAAAAGGTAAATTTGCGGCAGATGACGAGGAAGAAATTAAAAAACCCATTTACGAGCAGACTAAGAATTTTAATTCGGTAAATGAAATCAAACCTATTCCGCGTGATAATCCGGCGTTTGTAAATATAATTCTTAAAACCGATAAAACCTCAGAATATATAAATGATTTAAATGAAATTATCCCGATGTTTGAAAGAGTTTTGGCTTCAATAGAAAAAAATGAAGATGTCCAAAAATTCGGTGCAAAAGTTTTCTTTTTAAATCAATCCGTAGATTTTTTGGAAGATAAATACTCAAACAAACCTGAACATCAATACATCTCTTTCAAAAAAATGACATCAGCAAGTGCAATGTGCCGCTCGGTATTAACACTGAGAGCAGAAGCCGAAAAATATAAATATTACCTGTCTTTTTCAGGTGAAAATGCCATTTACAGTCCAAACAATGTAAGTGAACAGATGGGATATTTAAAATCAGAACTCGAATCTGCAATAAGTGTCTTAAAAGAAACCAAATAAAAATAAGTAATTTTTTGATTACATTCTTGACAGTTTTAAAAAAAATAGCATTTAAACTTCGTTTGGCTGGGTTCTCGTCCCACAAAAAAAGAGCCTTTCAGCCCTTTTAAAAAATGGGTTCAGTGGGACTCGAACCCACGACCAATTGATTAAGAGTCAACTGCTCTACCAACTGAGCTATAAACCCATTGATTACTCTATCATCCTATCACATAATTTTTTTTTTACAATAGGGTAAATTCTTGTTGCACCCAAAATATATTGTGTTAATATTTTACTATGAAAACTATTTCTAAAGCGATGATCATGGCTGCAGGTGTCGGTTCAAGGTTAGATCCGCTTACTCGTGATGTTCCTAAACCTCTCGTACCAATTGTTAATCGACCTGTTATGGATATTTTACTTGACAAACTTTCCAACATCGGGGTAAAAAGTGTTGTCGCAAATACCCACTATCTTGCCGACCAAATTATTGACCGCTACAGCAAAAACCCTTTCGGAATTGATTTTCACTACATAAAGGAAGATAATCTTTCGGGAACTGCCGGAGGGCTTAAGAAATGTCAATCTTTTTTTGACAAAGGTGAAAATTTTATCGTTATGTCTGCCGACGGTCTGAGTGACGCAGATTTGAAAAAAGGGATTGAAGTTCACCTTAAAAGTGGGGCTATTGCCACAATTGGGGTTAAAAAAATTGATAAATCTCAAGTTTCGCATTTCGGGGTTGTTGTAACGGATGAAAACGGGTTTATCACCGAGTTTCAAGAGAAACCCCTAATCGAGCTGGCTAAAAGCAATTTGATTAATACAGGGATTTATATATTTGATTATAAAATTTTTGATTATATTCCTGAAAATACTTTTTATGATTTCGCAAAGAATGTATTTCCAAAACTTTTGGTTGAACATGCTATTAACACATTTGAAATAGATGAATACTGGAGCGATATCGGAACCCTTGAGCAATACGTTAAATCAACAGTTGATGTTTTAGACGGAGAATGTGATATTTGTTCGGAAGTGTTATGTAACAAGATTTCCGAATCAAAACTTCCGATGGACATAACCATGGGCGGTTATGCGGTTGTCGGAAAAAATTGCCGTGTAGGCGAAAATGTCACAATGATTAACGTAATAATTTGGGATAATGTGGAAGTAAAATCGGGACTTTGGCTTGAAAATGTAATTATCGGGAATAATACCAAAATTTACACTAATGTTAAAGACCGAATTATTGGCTCAAATGAAATTATACAAGAAGATATGATAAAAAAATAATTATCCACTTGATTTTTAAATATCACGTGATAGACTTGAATTAAGGCTAGATATATTGGCCTGTGGCACTCTGCCGAGAGTATTTTGCGTAGGGCGAAGCGTGAGCGAAGTCCCGTAAGATGTGAAGCCAAAGCGAATGATAGCGCATGCGAAATGAGTACTTGGCTGAACATAGCAAAATATGATAACGAGAACGATTGAGTATCGTTCGAGGAGAGGGAAGGTAGCGCAGCTAACGCCAGCCACAAGCCAAAACAAAATTTACAACTGAATATCCAAAAGTCGTCACGGGCCTGTGGCACTCTGCCGACGAGAACGATTGAGTATCGTTCGAGGAGAGGGAAGGTAGCGCAGCTAACGCCAGCCACAAGCCAAAACAAAATTTACAACTGAATATCCAAAAGTCGTCACGGGCCTGTGGCGCAGCGGTAGCGCAGAGGACTCATAATCCTTTGGTCGTGGGTTCGAATCCCTCCGGGCCCAAATTTAAACAGACTCCTTCGGGAGTCTTTTTTAACGGGATTCGAACCAAGAAATTTCACTGTAGAAAGTGATACAATTTCAATTTTCAGACAGTTTGCAATTTTTGGGATTTTTGAAAAATAAAAATTTATAGTTTTACTCCAATTTTTGAGAGTTGTCCATTGATCCAATTAGTTGCAACTTCCTCGTTTTCTTCAATTGCAATTTCGACACCTCTTTTTGCAATTTCTAAAAGTTGTTTTGACTTAAATTTTAATTGGTACATATTTTGTATATTTTCTTTTATTTGCATTTGGGTTTCTTGCTTAATTTTGGGGAGTATAATGTTATTTAATTCTTCTTTGCTAATTGCTGTTAAAATTGTACCACTACACCCTTTCTTTAACTGAAGTTGCCCTATAATTGTTTTCAATAAGCATAATAATGTTTCTGAGTTATAAAAATTTGAATTTACAACATAAAATCCGTTAGAACAAAATGAATTATCATATTCTTTTGTTATTAATGTAATACTATCTAATGAACCTTCTATTGATGAAATGATTAAGTCGTCAGTTTTCACCAATCTTCTGGCTCTTGTAGGAAGATTTTTCCCAATGTCTAATGTAAAACCTGTAATTTCACCATTATTCGAAATGTTTGATAATTCAATGTATTTACATTTTACATTGTCTTTAGGAATAATATTTTTATTCTTTGTATTAACAAGATGTTCAAAAGTATCCCAACCATTTGGATACAATTTAATTTTTTCTACTATTTTATCATATTTCGGTTGAAAATATTCTGCGTCATAGCGGTTTGCTGAATTTACATCAGAAAATTTTTTCACATATGATAATTCATGTTTTGGTTGCCAATTTAAAATTTCAAGGGCTGATAACAACAAATTTTCTGCGTTTGAATAATTTTTTAGTGAATTTTCTTTTAATTCATAAGCCTTATCAATTATAATTTTTATAAATTTCTGAAAAACAACTTCTGTAATTGGAGTTTTAAACTTACGAATTCTCACAATAGCAAGTTTTGGCTGAGCTGTTCCAACTTTTTCTCTATTTATTTGACTTTTTCCATATTTTGATAACAAAAATGCAAATAAATATTCTGGTAATATCTTCAAATTTATTATTTTTACACAATTTTCCGTTAAATTACATTTATCTAATTTAAATTTTACAATACCAATATCACCAATAGAATTACCTACAATAGTTAATAGCACATCATTATAATTAGTTTGATAATTTTTTAGTATACTATGCAAATTATTAGATATTTTTGGGGAATTTTTATATTCGACAAAATCATTTTTTACATCTTCTGCTCGAATATAAGGTATTCCTTCTTCTGAAAAGGTTTCCCCTAATGGCAAGCGTTTCCCGCCCCGTACATTTGAAATATCTTCCAAATATTCCCATTTTTTTTGTAAAATATTATTTTCTAAACTTAAATGCTCAGGGTCAAAATATTCTGCATCCACACGAATATCAAAATTTTTAATAACTTCGGAAGAATTTATTATTGAATATCGCATTATTTTTCACTCCAGAAAGATAATTTTTCAGATTTTGCAAAGTCTATAAAGGCTTCTGCGATGCCATTATCTAAATCCCCTTCGTGATTATGCAAATCATGGTCTACAATATAGTGACCATGTTTATCAAGCTTTAATCTGCCATTTTTATCTTTTGCATATACATATTCGCCTGAGTTATCTTTACCACTTTTTTCTGATACGGCGAAGAATATCAGGTAATCCTTAACTTGCGGACAATAATATCTTTTATCTGAATCGTCATCATTCCATTTTTGTAAGAATATCACACTAGTTTTTGTGCCGGTATGAGGTTTAAAAGTGTTAACATCCAAGCCCACAACAGCCAAAATTCTCGCTTTCTTTGCGATATATTCTCTAATATCTTTATCAGAATTATTATTAAATCTTCCTTGTGGTAATACTATTGCTAATCTGCCGCCTGGTCTTACAAAATCCAGATTCCTTTCAATAAACAAAATGTCTCTACCAACTTTAGACTTCATTTTATTTTTATTTTCGTCTTTAAAAGCTAGATCATATTTTGATAATATTGTTTGCTCTTTTATATCGCCGGCAAAAGGAGGATTTGCCATAAGAATATCAAAATTAAATTCTTTGTAGGAGTCTTTATTAGATTGAAGGTTTTCAAGTCTTTCCATACCATTACCATATACGCTTAACCATTCACGAGAGCTTGTTGTTGCTTCCCAACGGTCATAATCTAATGTATTTAAGTGTAAAACATTGGTGTTTCCATCTCCGGCAATTAAATTAAGAGTTCTTGCAACACGAACAACCTTTTCATCAAAATCGATACCAAATATTTTTAGTACATTGTCTTTTTCTTCATCAGGTATATCAGCATTTGAAAACAATTTTCCTGTTATTTTGAAAATTGTATGAACAGGGAATCCGCATGAACCGGATGCAGTATCTATCATGTGTTCGCCCTTTTGAGGGTTAAGCATTTTAACGCACATATCAATGACATGACGAGGTGTAAAATATTGCCCCTTTTCACCTTTAGAAGATTTATTAACCAAATATTCAAAAGCTTCATCAATAATTTGAAGGTTAGAATTAAATAATTTAATATCTTGAATACTTGATACGCAAACAGACAAATGAGATGGAGAAAGATTGATTTTTGCATCATCAGAAAATACACCTTTCCATTGTTTTTTTGCTCCATCAAATAATTCTTGAATTTTCTTCTTTAACTCTAAATCTGTTTCGCCGCGATTTCTAAATTCTAATTGCCTAAATTTTTTATCATTAACTTTTTTTACCAGTTCAATATAGTCTTTGTATTCTAAATCTGCCAAAGAATCACATTCACAGTTTTTATCAACTTCATAGTTAATAATTTCTTTGTCTTTTCGGCTAAGGCTTTCATCATATAATTTAGTAAATATTAATTTAAAGCATTCTTCAAATACATCAACTCCGGCATTTGCTAGAACTTCATCTTCCATATCTTCAATAGTATATCTAAGAGATTTACCTTCTTTTAAGATTTTGTCTTTTATGATCAAGTCTTTTAAGGTAAATGGTTCATCTAAAATGTCTCGTAATGTCTGAGAAGATAATGGAATATCCGGTATTTCTTCAAAATAATTAGGGTCTTTTCTATTGTAATATGTTATTTGAGAACCATTTGTCCAAATAGACATGGTAGCACCAGTTGCATTACAATAGCTACGGAGCTGTTCCTTACCCTCTTTTTCTTTAGCTTTTTTGAGCTCAACAATTATATATTCTGTTGTAGGTCGTTCTTCTTCAAAGATAACGATATCAGCTCTTTTGACCTCACGTCCAAAGTGAATAGCATGTTCAAGTTTGATTCTTGCAGGAGAGTATTTATATTCATTTATTAATTTATCAAGATATAATTGTCTTACGGCTTCTTCCGGAGTCAAAATGATATCAGTTTTACGAACTAAACATTCAACAACCGTTTTTCCTTTATCATTCTTTCTTAATTTATCAATTAACCGTTGCTTTTCAGCACTATTAAACAAATCAAGATGATTTATCTCATCAATAATCTTCTCCATAATATCCCTACTGCTCTCCTCATACTTATAATAATTTTCTATTCTTGTTAGAGCAAATAATTTACTAAATTTTTACACTTATCTGTCCCAAAAATTGCAAACTGTCTGTTTGTGAAAAGCAAACTGTCTGTTTCTTTACATTCCCAAGGAAATTCCAGTTTATTGCGGATATTTTGTGATAAATGTCAGTTTATCTTATACCTGCCATAAAATAGGTTCGCCTTTGCCATTAGTAAATTTGCCGCAAATAATCATTATTAAATCAACCAATGACCAAATTCCTGTGATATAAAAACCTAAGCCTACTATCCAACCTGTCAGTAAGGTAATAAGAAGCATTGCAACAGCAGTATTTGTCTTACCGACAAAAAACCTGTGTGCTCCAAAATATCCTAAAAATAAGCAAAATAACAAAGTGGCAAGCCAATCCATGTTTAATTTTTTTTCTTCCATGTAAGTATCTATTCCTTAATAAACTACTACGTGTTGCAGTCTATCATAAAATTTTTAATTTGCAAATTTATGCAGGCATTTTTACTTGTTATTTCCTTAAATTTTACAAGAAAATTGCTGTTCTGTACTTTTAAGAAAACATTTTAATTTCATATGAATAAACTATTGAATGAAGTATGTATAATTGGTATTATCAACATGGGTTAATATAAGGAAAGGAAGAATATAATGGCTTTGACAAAATTGATATTTTTAGCATTATTACTTGTATGCGCAGGTATTTTATACTTTTCGTACGCTTCTGTAATTAAGCGAAAAAATAAGGTTAAAGAAGCGTATTCAAGCATTAATGTTCAATTGAAAAAACGATATGATTTAATACCTAACATACTTACAATTGCAAAGAAATTTATGGAGCATGAAAGAAGTTTGATGGAGGATTTGACAAGACTACGTACGGAAGTTTTGTCTGTTCCTAATGATTATGAAAATATTGCGAAAAAATTGGATTTGGACAATCAGATTAAGAATAAAATGCAGCAATTGTTAGTATCGGTTGAAAATTACCCTCAATTGAAATCAGATTCCACGATGGTTACGGCAATGCAGACATATAACGAAGTTGAGGAGCATATCGCTGCAGCAAGAAGATTTTTCAATTCCGCAGTTAACGATTTAAATAATGCTGTTGAAATATTCCCGTCATCATTATTTGCGCAAAAGCTCGGAATAACCACTCAAGAGTTTTTTGAAGTGGATGAAGCCGAAACAAAGCCGATAAATGCCAATGATTTCTTCAATAAATAAGGGATTTATCTATGCGTGAAGATATAGAATTATACGTAAAGATGCGAGAGGAATTTTATAGAAAATATACAGGCAAAATAATTCCGCTTGTTCAAAGGTATGAAAATTTAAGAAAAACGAAATTAGTTATAGCAATAATTCTTTCTGTCAGTTTGGCTTGTATTGCGAGCATTTTGTTGTATTTATCATTTACAAGTTCCGGTATGTCAAGCAAAAGTGAAGAAGGGTTAATGAAAATTTCCATGATGCTATATTGTTTAGCTTATTTTTCGTGGTATTGGATAAAGAAAAGTTTTGAAAATTCCATAAAAGAAAAAATCATGCCCACAATATGCGGATGTTTTGGCGATATGAGCTGGTCGCATGATTTATATAACGGAGGAGAGATTTTTTCTTCTTCACGAGTTATATCGGATTTTACTTCAGAAAGCTATGATGATATTTTTACAGGTTCGTATAAAGATGTTGGTATAGAAATTATCGAATCCGAATTTGAAATAGGTTCCGGCAAAAACAGGCGAACCGTATTTAAAGGTGTTATCGTAAAACTTGAGATGAATAAATCTTTTACAAGTCATACTGTAATTAAGCCAAATGGCTTAATTCATATATCTCCATCATCAGACCTTCATTTTACGGAACTTGAAGATGTCGAATTTAACAAAAAATATGATGTATATACAAACGATGAAGTTGATGCAAGATATTTGATAACGCCTTCATTTATGGAGCGGTTAAAAAATATGAAAACTGCTTTCTGCGCCAAAAATTTTAATTGTGCATTTTATGGCAATTTTTTAATTGTAGCATTACCGACAAGAAGGGATTTGTTTTCACTTTGTTCTTTAATAAAACCTATGGACGATAATAGGCAATATTTCAGAATGTATGAAGAAATCGTTTCAATAATAAAACTTATTGATCATTTTAAACTTACTCAAAAATTAGGTTTATAAATCTTAATTTTACACAATGCCTTGGGCAATCATTGCTTTGGCAAGTTTAGAGAATGCTGCAATATTTGCGCCTGCAACATAATTGTTCCCAAGATTATATTTGTCGGCAGAATCCTTGCAGGCTTTGAAAATATTAACCATTATATCGTTAAGTTTTTTATCCACTTCATCAAAAGTCAAATAATACCTCATGCTATTCTGGCTCATTTCTATTGCCGAAGTTGCAACCCCGCCGGCATTAGCAGCTTTTGCCGGACCTACCAAAACCTTACGTTCAAGCAAATAATTTGTTGCCGCTTCCTCTAACGGCATATTTGCCCCTTCTGCAACGGCAATAACACCATTTTTTACTAAAATTTCGGCATCAGCTAAAGTGAGTTCATTTTGAGTTGCACAAGGGAGTGCTATATCGGTTTTTATCGTCCAAATTGGTGATTTAGTGCCAATTTCATGCTCATAATATTGAGCTTCCGATTTATATTTTAAATATTCCTTAATCCTTCCGCGTTCAACTTCTTTAATTTGCTTTATAATTTCAAGGTTAATTCCGTCTTTATCATAAATACATCCGTTGGAATCGCTCATTGCAACAACTTTTGCGCCATATTGCATAATCTTTTCGGCAGCATAAATTGCAACATTACCGGAACCCGAAATAGTTACCGTTTTACCTGTTAATGATTGGTTTCCATTTTCTTTTAACATTTCTCTTAAAAAATAAATCAATCCATAGCCGGTTGCTTCTTTTCTTGCAAGAGAACCGCCGTATTCTAACCCCTTACCTGTTAAAACTCCGCCTTCATAAGCATTTCTTATTCTTTTATATTGTCCGAATAAATATCCTATTTCTCTTGCGCCAACTCCGATATCGCCCGCAGGAACATCAACATCCTGCCCTATATGTCTGTATAGTTCTGTCATAAAACTTTGGCAAAATCTCATAATTTCATTATCGGATTTTCCCTTAGGATTAAAATCAGAACCGCCCTTAGCTCCGCCTATCGGTAAGCCCGTCAATGCATTTTTGAAAATTTGTTCAAATCCTAAAAATTTCATTATACTTAAGTTTACGCTTTCATGAAATCTCAAACCGCCTTTATATGGTCCTATGAGGCTGTTAAATTGTACTCTGTAGCCTCGGTTTACCTGAATTTTTCCCATATCATCAATCCATGGAACCCTAAACATAATAATTCGCTCAGGTTCAATTATCCTTTCCAGTAATGCCAAATCCTTTAATTTCGGATTTTCTTCAATTACCGGCTCTATACTTAATAAAACTTCTTCCAATGCCTGAAGATATTCAGGTTCATTCAAATTCTTTTCTCTTGCACTATTTAATACTTCAGATATATATTCATTCATAAAATTCTTTCTCCCGATGAGCTATCTATGATAAATATATCAAATCCAAAGTTGTTGTGCAAATGTATAAATTAAATTAAATAAAAAGTCCCTTTTGAACTCATAGGGGACTCTATTTATTATTTCCTTTTCCTTTTTTCTTTATTTCAACGCAACTAATTATTGCTTAATACCAATTTTAATGTTGCCAAATTTTTGATTGAAAGCATTGTATGCTTGTTGTTTTGTTCATTATCAATTTGGAAAATTCTTATAATTCTTTGAATTTCCTCTAAATCTTTATGTGAATTAATTTTATAAACATTACTGATAGGATCTGCAACAACACCCATCATTGTATTCAATTCCGCTTCTTTCATATGTGTTAATCCTCTTTCCTTATATTTAAATAAAGTATTTTTTGCTCAAATAATTGCCTTTTTTAAACGAGGATTATTAACAATTGTTTACAATAACAAAAAAGCCCTCAATGCCAAGCAAAGAGGACTTTTTTATTGTATTGAAAAATTAAACTATTGCCAGTGACTTTGAATGTTCAAGTGCCAAAGTTTGAGTTGTGATATCACAAACAGAGCTTGGCCCAAAGTATTGGATTGCCCCCGGGAACAGATATCTGTCATTCATAGCCCAATCTTCACGATTATCACTTAATTTCTTAAATACAGGCCCGTCAAGTTTTACAAGTGCTTTTTGAATAACAGGTTTCATTTCACCGTGGCGTTTTTCCATATTCATCATCATTGTTAATGGAACACCGCCTGCTATCCATTGGCTTGCAGGAGAAGTTAAATTTCTGACAGATGATAAATAACCTGTCAAACCAAAGCTGATAAGAGCAAATGCATTAAACCCTAATGAATAGCAGTAATCTGCATCAAAGTTTGACGGGAATGCACATCTTCCTTCATAACCGAAGAAGTGTGATTGAGAAGAAAATTTTCCTACGTATTCGCCGTTTGATTTAAGTTCACTCAATCTTTGAGAAATCATTTCGATTAACAATTTTTCGGTTTCAATCTTAGAAACCTGAACATTTCCGTGCGGATCACGGTCTGCAAGCAATTGTTCCTTAATAATTGCAGGAAGTGAATTGTAAACGGAAGCATTATTATCATCCAATCTTCTTTCAACAATTTCAAATTTTTCACGAACAGAAGTTGCGTTTACAAATGAAGGATCAGATTCCAATTCAGTCATAATATCATTTAAGTTTGAAATCATTGATTTCATTTCAGGAATAAATTCAATCAAACCTTCAGGAATAATTGCAATACCGAAGTTTTTGCCTTGAGCGGCACGTCTTACGATAATGTCTGACATATAGTCGATAATTGAAGAAAGCGACATTTTTTTACTCTCAACTTCTTCTGAAATCAAAGTGATATTCGGTTGAGTTTGAAGTGCAGCTTCCAAAGCAACATGAGAAGCGCTTCTTCCCATAATTTTTATGAAGTGCCAATATTTTTTAGCTGAATTAGCATCGCGTTCAATATTACCGATTAATTCCGCATAAGTTTTTGTTGCGGTATCAAATCCGAAGGAAATTTCGATTTGTTCGTTTTTCAAGTCGCCGTCAATGGTTTTAGGACAGCCGATAACTTGAATACCTGTATTATTTTTAACGAACCATTCAGCCAAAAGTGCTGCGTTTGTGTTTGAATCATCGCCGCCGATAATTACAACAGCTTTAATTCCCAACTTTTGGCAAACCTTTAGAGATTCTTGGAATTGGTCTTCTGTTTCCAATTTGGTTCTGCCGGAGCCGATAATATCAAAACCGCCAGTATTTCTGTAATCATTAATGAATTGGTCGGTAAATTCAACGTATTTTCCGTCAATAATACCTGAAGGCCCGCCTAAAAATCCATACAATTTATTTGAAGGATTAGCCTGCTTTAAAGCATCGTATAAACCTGCGATTACGTTGTGTCCGCCAGGAGCTTGACCGCCTGACAGGATTACTCCGACATTCATTGACTCTAAACTTCTTGAAGCACCTGAATTAAAGGTTACAACAGGTTTTCCGTAAGTTTTTGAGAATAATTCTTTAATTTGTTCCTGATCTCTAACTGATTGAGTTGCTGCGCCTTCAACCATTGTTAATGAATTAATTCCGTCCGAAAGTGCTGACGGAAGTTTCGGTTGATATTTCAATCTTTCTGATTGAAGCGGTGATAAGTTTGCCATAAATTTTACCTCTCTTTATTGTAACTTCTACATCAAACATAGTACCACGAAAAAATTTCTTATGTATTTTTTATTAAAATTTTGCCAAACATCATAAAAATGTATGATTTAATTCAAAAAAAAATTTGCTAATATACAACCATACTCCTTAGAGACTAAGATACACATATCCCTAATCAACAGCTATGCACCTCAAAGTACATAGCTTTTTTTTGTGCTATTATAAAGAAAAGGGATAATATATGTTTGACAGTTTAAGCGAAAAATTAAAAAATATAATAAGAGAGAAGGAATTAACCCAAGAAAACATGCAGGAAGTTTTGCGCGAAATAAGGCGTGCACTTCTTGAAGCAGATGTTAATCTAAGGGTTGTAAAAAGTTTTATAACATCCGTCAGAGAAAAGGCAGAAGGTGAGAAGATAGTTGAAGGCGTTGATGCTTCTCAACAGTTGGTAAAAATCGTCCACGATGAATTGGTTAATATTTTGGGTAAAGAATTGAAACCGCTGGATTTGTCGGGACATCCGAATATAATTATGATGTTGGGACTTCAAGGTTCAGGCAAAACCACATCATCTGCTAAACTTGCCGTGAAATTAAAAAAAGAAGGCTACAGACCGCTTCTTGTTGCCTGTGACGTTTATCGTCCCGCAGCCATTTCCCAGTTAAAAACATTGGGAAATGAAACTGAAACGGAAGTTTTTACTATAGAAGGTTCAACTGATGTTCAGGAAATAGTTGCAAAAGCAATTGATTACGCAAAAGAAAACGGGTTTAATACTTTAATCCTTGATACAGCAGGCAGGTTACAAATTGATACCGATATGATGGCAGAACTGCTCTTGATAGACAGAATTTTTAAACCTCAGGAAAAACTCCTTGTTATAGATGCGATGACAGGGCAAGAAGCTGTTCATGTTGCGGAGAATTTTGATGCGCAATTAAATTTGACAGGGCTTGTTTTAACCAAACTTGACGGCGATAGCAGGGGTGGTGCGGCACTTAGTATTGTTCATTGCACGGGTAAGCCGATAAAACTTACAGGAACGGGTGAAAAAATGAATGCTTTAGAAGATTTTCACCCCGAAAGAATTGCAACCCGAATACTCGGTATGGGCGACATTGTTACCCTTGTGGAACGTGCCCAAGAGGTTTTTGACGAAAAACAGGCGCTTGAATTACAGGAAAAGATGAAAAAAGCCGAGTTTTCTTTCAATGACTTTTTGAAAATGCAAAAACAAATGCAAATGTTCGGTTCAATGGACCAATTACTTGGCATGCTTCCGGGGATGAATATTTCTAAAAACGACAGAGAAAAGATTTCCCATGAAGGTGAAAAACAATTTAAAAGGATAGAAATTTTCATCCAAAGCATGACGCCTGATGAACGTAATAACCCTGACTTGCTTGATACAAGCCGTAAAAAACGTATCGCAAAAGGCTGCGGTATGGATTTGGCAGAAATTAATACCTATGTTAAACAATTTGAACAAATGCGCATGATGATGAAGGGCATGAGTGACATGAAAGGTATGATGAACAAAATGGGCTTTGGCGGGAAAATGGGTAAACATGCCATGAACAAAGCTTTATCCATGATGCGTAGGTTTAAGTAATTGTAAAAGTTGTTCTTCTTGTTTGGTTATAATCTTTTCCAATAAACTTGAAAATTTTCTATTTGATTTAACAGAATATCAAAATCTCCCTCAAAACATATTGCTCTGTCATCTATATACATTGAAGCAGGTATTTTCATATTTGTAACAGCTTTAAAATATTTTTTTAACTTGTTTTCATGTAGCCATTTTGTGGCTAAAGATTTATCTCTTGAAGTAAACAAATATAATTCTGCTTTATTACTTAAATTTCTTAAAAATTTATTAACGCCACGTTTTGGTTTTGGGATGTAATTCGCATTGTAACCAGAGTTTCCATATTCATTTAATACACCATCAAGGTCAATAAGAATTTTTTTCATATGTATCCTTAAATTAATATTAAAACAAAATATAAAATGTTTAAAATAAATCATATTGGCATATAAATAAGCGTATATGTCTATACTAATTATAAGCGTGTCAGTCTATATTGTCAATAATGAATACTAAAATACTCGAAAAATTGGGTGCAAGATTAAGATTTTTACGTAAATGTGCAAATCTTACACAAGAAAAATTGGCAGAAAAAGTTAATGTACATCCGACATACATAGGAAAAATCGAAGGTGGTAAAAATAATCCTTCCGTTATGCTAATTTATAAAATTTCAAAAGTCCTGAAAACAGATTTAAAAGATATGTTTGATTTCTAATAACATATTACTTGTCGGTAGTTATATCTGAAAATCAATACCGTTTTTTTCGAAAAGTTTGTTATAGAATTCAGGATTGTCGAGAATATCTTGTCTGGTTAATTTCAAAGGGATTAAGTTTGAACCCATTGCGGTTCTTACTTCTTTCATATATTCATTAATCAAAGTCTGCAATTCTTCCGTTTTACCGGCATCAAATAACTCCTTTGCTCTTGCTTTTAACGGTTGAACAAGAAGCCTTCTGTCATAATTCAAAGTGGCAAGCCCTTTTTTTATATCATAATTTTTTACATAAGGTTTAAACCCGTATTTGCGATGAAATCCTTCCGCATTCGGCATGGATTCAATAATAAATTTTTTGATTTTTCCTCCGCCATAGGTCAGCATTTCAACAAGGCTTGCGGCTCTTACAAATTCGCCCACCCCTTGTTTTTGAAACGCTTCATCTGCAGATATATAGTTTCCGTGGATTTTGTCACCTAAAATGCAGTATGTTTCAGAGCCTACACGTCTTGAGGTTGATGATGCATATGCTTCAATTCCGCTATAAACCGGACGTCTTTCAAATTTGGCTTCCATTTCGCCAAGTTTTGGCAAATAACCTTTTACGCTTTTTATAGGTTCTGTTAACGGCATACCTAATTTCATTGAAATTTTCTCCTATACACAGATTTTTAAAACACGTAAAATTTCAGGATTGCTTTAATTTTTAAAAATATTACAAATTATTAATCATTTCTAAAACGGTTTTTCCGTTTAACCCTATGACGGTATCAATTTCACCTTCGCACGATTTTATGTATCCTTTTGGCATTTCCTGAATTCCGTACGCTCCCGCCTTATCCAAGGGTTTAAATTCGTTCACGTAAAATTCAATTTGTTCATCAGTTAATTTTTCAAATTCAACTGTGCTTGTATCGGATTTAATAAGAGTTTTGCCGGTTTTTGAATTGATAACGGCAACTGAGGTTACAACATCGTGGGCTTTGCCTGAAAGTGATTTCAACATAGAAATCGCATTATTTTTGTCTTTTGGTTTCCCGAGAATTTCCCCATCCAAAACTACTACGGTATCTGCACCTACAATGATTTTATCCTCATTTTTAAACAAATCGGCAACGGCTTTAGCCTTATTGTATGCAAGATTTTCCACAAAATTATAAGAGAAAACCGTCGTCGTATGTTTTTCCTCATACGGAGACGGTTTAACTTCAATTTCTAATCCTAAATTTTTCAGTATTTGACGTCTTCTTGGTGATGCTGACGCCAGGACAATTTTTCCCATCAACTTATTCCTCATTTTCTTTTAATGTACCAAAAAAATGAGGAATAATAAACTTTTTTATTATTGCTGTAATCGCATCTTATTATATCTTGCGGTTTTTGCGTTAATTGCGTAACATGCAATATTCAAGCGTTGTTTTAACGCCATAATATTTCTGTACATGCCTGCGTAATCGTTCATTGCATCAAGCATTTTTTCCGGATCGACCATTGATTCCATATTCTCATGGTTATCAACTTTTTCTTCTGCGTATTTTTTAACCAGCATCTGGTCAATGTAGTCTTCTGCGCCTATTGACATAGAGTCCTCCCTTTTCCGTGGTATTTAATTGTCCTATTGAATGGTGAATGATACTGAAAAATATTATTCTATATATATACTAAGTATTTTGTTCCCTTAAAATTGCTAAATTTATCTGAAATGTTAACAAATATTAATTTACAATTTATTTTTTATTTGAGAGGAATTATAATTCAAGAATGGATAGTATAAAGATATTTTCGCCCGTAAAAAAGCCTGAGGATATTGAAACTTTTTCAAAATCAACAAGATGCAGGCATTATTACGTTTATTACAAGAAGTTTTTAAACAACAATTTTGAATATGTAAACGATTTTGTTCAATGTGCAAAAAATAATAATTGTGAAATTTTTATAAATTTCAAACATGATATTACGGAAGAAAATCTTCCCGAAATAAAAAAAATGCTTAAATATCTTAAGACAACGGGCATTAACGGAATTTTTATTAACAGTTTTGCAATTCTTGAGGCGATAAAAGTATTTAATTTGCCTTATAAAGTTATAGTTGATTCGTATTTTGATATACATAATATTTCGGGGATAGATTTTATAAGTAATTTCCACAAAGTTGACGGTATAATTATTACGGAAGAAATTTATCTTAAAAATATTTCAAAGATAAAAAAATACACTAAACTTCCGCTTGCTATAGATACTGACAATCTTCCTTGGTGTGCGGAAAGTATTAAAAATTCCAAGGCGATAGATTCAGTCATTATAAAAGGTAAATTTGAAAATTCCGATGAAATTCTGGAGGGAATTGAACTTGTAGAAAAGATTTTAGATAAACCAAAACTTTTTAAAAACCAAAAATTACCGTTTAAACACGTTAGAAAAAGTATTTATCAAACTAACCATTTTTCGAAAGAAGTAGTTTCTGCCGAAGGTCAGGATTTCAAATTCAGAAAAAATATTCAGCCTTTTGAATGGACAATCACAAACTCCAGAAAAAAACCCAACATTGATTTTTCTTCTGCCAAAAAATATAGAATTAACTTGCGTTTGTCCCAATTAGAGCACTTAAAAGAGCTTGATAAATACATAAAAAAATATGATGTAAATCCGATTTATGCGATAGAATACGGAGAAATCCTTGCTACAAAAGACTTAAAAGACAGCAGTTTTCACGAAATTATTGCAAAAGCAAGAAAATTTTGTGAAAAATATGAAATAAAATTTCAGCTTTCAACACCGAAGATTTTGATAGAGCGAGATTTTGACAGGGTTTATGAATATGAAAAGGCAACACTTTTTGCGGGGAAAAAACCTGACAGGCTGATAGTCAACAATATCGGCTATTTTTGGTCAGTTATAAACGATTGTGACTTTGAGGGGATGAACATTGAAATAGGTCAGGGGATAAACCTTTTAAACAGTCTTTCAATAAAATGTTTAAATAATCTGTATCCGTTATCAGCAGTTGATTTTACTCCGTTCAGAGATATGGAAAAGGCACTAAAAACGATTAAAAAGGTGAAAAATTATATTCCAAACATAAAATATACAATTGCAGGGAATATAAGGGTTCCAAGTATGGGTTTATGCCCGTTGAATACTGATAGCGCGGTAGTTTCAAGGCTATCCTGCAATGCACCTTGTCAAAAAGGGGATTTTGCACTCCATGATCCGTCATTAGACAGACTTCTTCCGTTTACGTGTGACGGTTTTTGCAGAATGCACCTTTTTGAAGATAAAATTTTGGAAGATTTTAACGATGTAGAAAATTTGTATAATGCAGGAGTTAATGAATTTGTATTTGACTTTTGTGCGCTTAATCCTAAGTATATACCGCTTTTGTTAGACAAATTTTTTCTCAATGTGTAGTTTTAGATTTTTATAATAGGTGATTGTCAACCAATAAATATTAAAAAATGTTGACAAAAAAAATTGAGCAAATATTATAAATGAGTATGGCTTAAAATACCAAAATAAGTACGTAGTATAAAAGTAAAAGAGAAAAAGGAGATTAATCTCATGGCACGTGAAAAGTACGAAAGAACCAAACCGCACGTTAACGTTGGTACAATTGGCCACGTTGACCACGGTAAAACAACATTAACTGCAGCTATTACAGCAACATTGGCTGCAGCAGGACAAGCAGAATTGAAAAAGTTCGATGAAATCGACGCTGCTCCTGAAGAAAAAGCAAGAGGTATAACCATCTCTACAGCTCACGTAGAATACGAAACAG
>ERZ842401.1977-NODE-1977-length-28045-cov-4.775205_pt1 | contig 28045 bp, 24 predicted proteins | sample MGYA00521270_ERZ842401 | MGnify/ENA primary metagenome ERZ842401 (study PRJEB31892, sample SAMEA3878208) | bioreactor metagenome | biome: Moose rumen | place: Sweden | collected 2011-10 | study: EMG produced TPA metagenomics assembly of the PRJEB12797 data set... | reverse complement strand
GGCGTCGTCTTCAGCAGGTCCGAGGACGCCGAAGAAGACGCCGGCAAGGTTTTCAAGATGCTATCGTATCAGACTGAGGCTGCGTACAAGGCAGTTCCGAGCGATGCCGTGCTGATTCTGGACTTTGAGTCTTTGGAGCATATAATGCCCATGCTCACCGATACTTCCACCTTTGGCTACGGCCTGATGGACCCATCTTCGGCGCTTTTGAAGTTGCAGAACAGTCTGTACCGTGAGGGAGCCGGAAGCTGTCACAGCCTGTTTTCCATGCACTATTCTGCCATCAACGAAGTTTCTTTGCTGCAGATACTGGATCTTGGCGGCAGTGAAGCGTCGGCATCGGTAAGACGTTACGTAGATTCGGCCGGAGTGTCTTCCAGACAGTTCAACTCTTCCAAGATAATTATGATGCCGGGCGGACTTAACATAGCCTTTTCCGGAGACCTTCTGCTTGCAAGTTCGTCTTCTATATGCCTTGAAAGCTCTCTTAGGCATCTGGCCGGCGGCACATCCATTCGTGACAACCTGGATTTTTATCTTGTATTGCGGTCAACGGGCGGCGGCGAGTGCCTGTATATCAATCACAAGCAGATAGGCAAGCTCTTTTCCGGAAGCGTAACCTACCCGTTCCTCAAGTATGCAGACTTTGTAATGCGTACTGCTACCTGGAGCGCCTTGGATATCAACCCACGTCAGCGCAACTACATTTCTTTTGACGGTTATCTGAACCATAATTCGGACTTCATAAATTTTGCAGCGGTACTCGGAGGCCTTAAGGCCGGCCAGTCTCATGCCCAGGACATACTTCCGGCAAGTACCATGTTTGCCGTAAGCCTCAATATATCCGGCTTAAAGGGCTATCTGAAAGATTATCAGAAATATCTGGACGCCAACAAGAAACTCTCCGGGCGAATGGCAGAGGCAGACCGCATCCAGCTTCCGGACGCCCCGTCGCCTCTGGAATGGGTCAGCAACGAAGGTTTTACGGAGTTCGTTTCCGCTTTCTGCCTGGTGGGCAACAAATATGAGTGGGTGACATTCCTTTACAAGAATTCCACATCGTTTTTCGGCAAGCTGACCGGCATCAAGGGCAAGGGCCAGAGGATGGCTCCGGAGCCGTTCCCGTTCAAGGGTTATCTTGCAAACCTTTTAGGCGAGGCCTTTTCCCACAATCCGGAAACCAGCTTCTGCAAAACCGGAGACTGGACCGTCATAGGCTCTGCGCCCGTAGTGGAAGAGTTCTTCAACGGCAGGGCGAATGCCGTTAATTTGGACAAGTATCTGAGTCATACTCCGGCTTCGTCGTTCTTTTCCGAAAAAGGCGTGGCCAAGGCTTTGGTGAACATCAAGGAGGGGTCGGACACCGTGTTTACGGTTCTCAACAAATATTACAGGAAGCGTTTTGAGGCCTCAACGGCAAAGAAGAATTTTGAATACGCTACGCTGAACATAGCTCCACGCTCCCAGGGAACGGCGGCTACAATGACCTTCTATGCGGCCTTGCTGAGTGCGCCGCCTCAGATGTTTGATGTTACGGACGAGGAAACGGTCTTCATAGACAGTACCTTCAAGACCTTCTGGGGCCCGTTTCCGCTGGTAGATCAAAGCGGCGATACCACATGGTTTGAACAGAGCCGCAAGTATCTGTCCATCACATATATGGACAAGAACAAGAAGGGCATCTGGGGCATTCCTATGAAGGATACCATAAAGAACTGTGCCGGTCTGGTGACTTTGGGCGACAAGCCTCACATAACTTTCATACTTGGAAACAAGCTCTACATGATGAACCGCCGCGGCGCCCATTACACGGGCTATCCCAAGGAGCTGGATGTGGAGGTTGCAATAGGCCCCGAGGTGATAACCGAAAACGGTGAGCAGCTTCTTATGATACTCACCGATAAGAACATAATTACGAAGCGCACCCTCGGCGGCAGCAGGCCACAGGGCTGGACAGACATCCATGCTGCTGAATTTACCCGGGAACTGCCCACTGTCCAGGAGCTATTCGGAAAACGCTATTACCTGCTCAGGACAGTGTCCAGACTGAGGATTTATACTCCTGACGGAGAAGAAATTACCGCAAACAACACCAAGCGGCCCATAAGCCGCGACAGTTCAGTTGCGGCCGACAAGGACGGCTACATAAAGGTTATGGGAACAGACGGCAAGGAGTTCCTGTTCAACCTGGCTACGGGCCGTATTAAGAAACTTTAGGATGAAGAATTTTTTAAGACTGCTCAATTACGCAAGACCATGGAGAAGGTTTTGGCCCGGATACATAATCCTGGCAATCCTGTCTGTGGTATTTGGTATAGTGAACTACAGCCTGATTTCTCCGGTGCTCAAGCTCCTGTTCGAAAGCCCTGCCAAGGAACAGGTTACGGCGGAAATTACTGCTCTTGCAGAGCGTACGAGTGAATTCCACATGACCATGGACTGGTTTGAAGACATCTTCCAGTACTACATGGACAAGATCTTTCTTGCAAGCGGTCCGCTGAAGGCCCTGCTCTTTGTCTGCGCCCTGCTGGTGGCTGCCAGCCTTCTGAGCAACATCACCAGGTATCTGAGCCAGACCATATTGGTAAGGATGAGGACTCACATCATGCAGAAGTTGCGTACGGACCTGTTCCGCAAGGTATCTACCATGGACGTGGGCTTTTACCATACACAGCAGAAGGGCGATATCCTTTCCAGGGTGTCCAACGATGTTACCGAGGTACAGAACGGCGTAGCCGACAGTTTCCACATGATATTCAGGGAGCCTCTGCTAATCATAGGCTTCATAAGTTACTGCTTCATACTTTCTCCAAAGCTTACGGTTGTAACTCTGGTTACCATTCCGCTTTCCGGCCTGGCTATAGGAGCCATATCCAAGAGGCTCAGGAAGAAGGCAGTAGAAACCCAGAGCCTGATGGGAAGGATTGTCAGCCATTTTGACGAGGCAATTTCCGGAATCAGGATTATCAAGGGGTTCAACGCCCAGGGCTATGTGCAGGACAGCTTTGAAAAGACCAATGTAGCCCACAAGAAATCCAGCCGGAAGATGCTCTACCGCCAGCAGCTGGCGCATCCTACCAGCGAGTTCCTGGGAATTACCATTGCGGCCGCAGTTCTGCTGTTCGGAGGCTGGCTTCAGATAAACGACTCTTTGGGCATGAGCATGAGTACCTTCACGGTTTATATCCTGTGCTACTGGAGAGTGCTGGAACCGGCCAAGAACATAGCCAAGGCATACGCAAGCATCCAGAGGGGCCTGGTCAGCGGCGAGAGGCTGTTTGTAATCCTGGATGCCGAAAACAGAATCAAGGACAGGGAAGATGCAGTTGAGCTCAGCGATTTCAAAACCGGAATCGAATATCGCGGAGTAGATTTTTCTTACGGCCATGACATTGCGGTTCTCAAGAATGTGAGCGTGAACATTCCAAAGGGCAAGATGGTGGCTCTGGTGGGGCCTTCGGGAGCCGGAAAGAGCACTTTTGCAGATCTTCTGCCAAGATTCTACGATGTAACCGGCGGCGGCATTTTCATAGACGGCAAGGACATCAGAGACTATACGCTGGACTCTCTGACTTCAAAGATGGGAATAGTGACTCAGGAGTCTATATTGTTCAACGATACGGTCTATAACAACATAACCTTTGGCATGGAGAATGTTACTGAGGAGCAGGTGGTTGAGGCCGCCCGTATTGCCAACGCCATGGAGTTCATAGAGCAGCTGCCGCAGAAGTTTGAAACCAATATCGGAGACCGCGGCGAAAACCTCTCCGGAGGCCAGCGGCAGAGGATAGCCATAGCCAGAGCCGTGCTCAAGAACCCTCCGATACTGATTCTGGACGAGGCCACCAGCGCCCTGGATACCGAGAGCGAGAGGCTGGTGCAGGACGCCCTCTACAAACTGATGAAGAACCGTACGAGCATAGTTATTGCCCACCGCCTGAGCACCATAAGATATGCCGATGACATAATTGTCCTCAAAGACGGGCAGATAGCCGAAGAGGGTAACCACGAAAAACTGATGGAACTGAACGGGATATATGCAGGGCTCTGCGCCATGCAGGCATTTTCCCAGTCATAGCAAAAACTGAAACAAACCTAGAACCTATAACATTATGATGTACATTAACGATTCGTTGAACAAGATTATCCAGGAAAGCCTGAGGCATAATTGGAATAAACCTGCTCTGTCTGATTACAAGGGAGTTACCTTGTACTACAGAGATGTTGCACGAAGGATTGCCAAGATACACATCCTCTTTGAGGCAATGGGCATAGGCAAAGGCGACAAGCTGGCAATCTGTTCAAAGAACCAGGCAAACTGGGCCGTGGTGTTCCTTGCCGCCCTGACCTACGGAGCCGTACCGGTTCCTATTCTGCACGAGTTCAAGCCAAGCAACATAGAGCACATAGTAAACCATTCCGAAAGCAAAGCCCTCTTTGCCGGAAGCACCGTTTTGGAGAGCCTGACTCTGAGTCACATGCCTAATTTGGGTACGGTCATGTGCATCAACGATTTTTCTCTGGTTCAGACCAAGGAAAAGGAAGTATATCTGAAGATGGAGCATCTGAACGAACTGTTTGGAAAGGCTTACCCTAAGAGTTTTACGCCGGAAAGCGTGGTCTATGCCGCTGAGGAAAGCCGCGATACGCTGGCCATGATAAACTACACCAGCGGAACCAGCGGATTCAGCAAGGGAGTCATGATTCCATACAGGGCATTGTGGTCCAACGTGCTGTTTGCCTACGAAGTTCTTCCGCAGATAGATGACACTTCAAATGTAGTTTCCATTCTGCCATCTGCCCACATGTACGGAATGATGTTCGAATTCCTGTTCGAGATTACGGTGGGCGCCCATGTTCATTTTCTTACAAGGGTTCCCAGCCCCAGCATCATAGTAAAGGCGTTTGAGGAAATTAAGCCAAAAATCATAATCTCCGTTCCGCTTGTAATTGAGAAGATATACAAGAGCCGTCTCCAGCCCTTCCTCAGCACTCCCGGAGTCAGGTTCCTGCTCAGGGTTCCCATTGCCGACAAAAAAATCAAGACCCAGATAAACGACACCCTCACCAACTCGTTCGGAGGTCAGTTTGAGGAGGTTATAATTGGAGGAGCAGCGTTCAACAGAGAGGCCGACGCTTTCTTCAATTCCATAGGTTTCAGATATACGGTAGGTTACGGCATGACCGAATGTGCGCCCATCATAGCATACGCAGACTGGAAAGAAAAGAAGGTGGGTTCCTGCGGCAAGGCCGCTCCGAGGATGCAGATAAAGATAGACTCTCAATATCCTCAGAGCTTGGCGGGCGAAATTCTGGTCAAGGGCGACAACACCATGCTCGGTTACTACCGAAACGAAATTGCCACACGCGAGGCCTTTACAGAAGACGGCTGGATGCACACCGGAGACCTTGGTATTATGGACAAGGACGGCTTCCTTTTCATCAAGGGCCGCAGCAAGAACATGATACTTGGGCCGAGCGGGCAGAATATCTATCCGGAAGAAATAGAAAGCATCATAGACAATATGCCGTATGTAGTTGAGTCTCTGGTAATTGACGAGGGTGGAAAGATGATTGCCCTCATTTATCCGGACCTCGAAGCCTGTGCCCGGGACGGCATAGGAACCACTCAGCAGATAGAGGCAAAGATGAAAGAAAACATAGACCTGGTGAATGCGGAACTTCCCAACTTCTCCAAGATATCCGGCGTTAAGGTCATGCCCGAGGAATTTGAGAAGACACCAAAGCGCAGCATAAAGCGGTACATCTACCAGAAATAATTTATAGCACAAGAACATGGACAAACAGCTTCAGTTTGATTTGAGTTACCTGAGGATGGCTGGAATATGGGCCAAAAATTCCTACAGCAAGAGATTGCAGGTAGGAGCCCTGCTGGTAAAGGACAGGATGATAATTTCAGACGGATACAACGGCACGCCTTCCGGATTTGAAAATGTCTGCGAAGACGAAAATGGGGTTACCAAGCCATACGTGCTTCATGCCGAGGCAAATGCTATTACAAAGGTGGCCAAGAGCAACAATTCTTCCGAAGGGGCTACGCTCTACATTACGGCCTCTCCGTGTATGGAATGTGCCAAGCTGATTATCCAGAGCGGAATCAAGAGGGTTGTTTATCGCGATGCATACAGGCTGGACGACGGCATCAAACTTCTTCAGCGTGCGGGCATTGTGGTGGAAAGGATAGACTCCGAAACTATTAAAAAACTGACAGGCGATGTCTCAGAAACTTAGGGAACTTTTTGACAACAGCTGGTTCTGGGGGTTTCTTCTGCTGATGGCTGCCGCTCTTCTGGCCGGCCATATCAGCCGTTGCAGCAGGAACAGAGGAAAGATATACCCTGATACCAGAGGAGGCCGTTGGGCTAAGATGATTCTGGTGATGGACCAGATAGAAAAGAACTATGTAGATACTATATCCTACAACCAGGTTTTGGAGAAGGCCATTCCGGCTCTGCTGCAAGGGCTTGATCCTCACTCGGTTTATCTGCCGCCAACAGATTTGGTAAAGGCCGAGGAACCTCTGGTTGGAAACTTCAGCGGCATAGGCATAGAGTTCAATGTTCCCAACGATACGGCCGTGGTAATAAATGTCATACCCGGAGGGCCGAGCCAGAGGGCCGGGCTTCTGAGCGGCGACCGTATCGTAAGCGTAGATTCCAGAAACGTGGCCGGTGTAGGTTTTCCGCAGGATTCGCTGATGGCAATTCTGAGAGGCCCCAAAGACAGCAAAGTAAACGTAGGCATCAAGCGTAACGGAGTGGCTGAACCGATATATTTTGACATCAAGCGGGGGGTGATTCCGGTACACAGCATAGACGCCGCGCTGATGCTTTCTCCTACACTGGGCTACATCAAGATTTCCTCATTTGCCCTTACTACATACCAGGAGTTTATGCTTGCAGCCTTCAAGCTCAGAGAGCAGGGAATGCAGTCTCTGATTCTGGACCTGAGAGACAATCCCGGAGGATTTCTGGATCAGGCCTACAAGATTACCAACGAGTTTCTGTCAAAAGGCGAAATGGTAGTGTATATGGAAGGCCGCAACCGCCCAAGGGAAAACTTCATAGCCGACGGAAAAGGGGCGCTCAAGAACATAAAACTCTATGTTGCAATAAACGAGAACAGCGCATCGTCTTCCGAAATTCTTGCCGGGGCAATTCAGGACAACGACCGCGGAACCATAATAGGCCGGCGTTCCTTCGGCAAGGGGCTGGTGCAGGAGCCGGTTTACTTTTCAGACAGCAGCGGAATCCGCCTGACAGTGGCAAGGTTTTACACCCCCAGCGGACGCTGCATCCAGAAGCCTTATTCGGAAGACTACAACTATGATATTCTGGAGCGTTACCAGAGGGGCGAAATGCAGAGCGCAGACAGCATAAAGGTCAACGACAGCCTGAAATACACCACAGCCCACGGGCATACGGTCTATGGCGGCGGAGGTATAATTCCGGATGTATTTGTTCCCATAGACACGGTAGGGGTTTCAGACTTTCTGATTAAGGTCAACCGCCGCAGTCTTCAGATGAAGTTCAGCTCCCTGTTTGCAGACCGCCACCGCGCCGAGTTGCAGGAAATTACCAACGTAGAAGAACTCGAAACCCTGTTTGACAAAGAGGACATAGGGCTTCAGTTCAGGCTTTTTGCAGCATCTGAGGGAATAAGGGCGAGCCAGTGGGAGTGGAACCACAGCGGAGAAATTCTGGTGCTTCAACTCAAGGGTCTTACAGGCAGATACTCAGCCATGAAGGAAGACGCCTTCTACCACTATATCCTCAAGACAGACAATCTGACCGACAAGGTTCTTTCTCTGGAAGGCGGAACCCCGGAGGAGGAACACATGCAAAAAACAGAATAAGATATGGCAACAGACATTAAACCCCAGACTGTAGGGCTGGCTTCGGACCATGCCGGTTTTCAGATGAAGGAATACCTGAAGAGCCTGTTTAAGGACAAGGGCTACAAGGTTATGGACTTTGGAGCTTTTTCTTCCGACAGCATGGACTACCCGGATACGGCTCATCCATTGGCTCTGGCCGTGGAGAACGGGCAGGTGGATTTCGGGGTTGCCATGTGCGGCAGCGGCAACGGCATAAGCATGACCCTGAACAAGCATCAAGGCATCCGGGCCGCCCTTTGCTGGACACCGGAGCTTGGAGCTCTGGCAAAGCGGCACAACAATGCCAACATCATATCGCTTCCGGCAAGATTCGTTACCGAGGAACTGGCAAGAGATATCGTAAAGGCCTATCTTGAAGCCGATTTTGAAGGAGGGCGGCATCAGCGTAGAATAGACAAGATTCCGGTTGTTCCAAGCAAAGAGGATGGCAAGTAAGGAACTTCCACATCCGCTGGTTGTAGATCGGATGAATCCGGTCCGCCTGGAAAAGTCTTTGGAAGCTTATCCGGAGGGCATCATATTTCCGGTTGACAAGCCTTACCGCTGGACCAGTTCCGATGTGGTAAGGCGGATAAAGTACATCCTCCGCAATCATTTCCAGACCAAGAACATAAAAATAGGCCATGCCGGAACTTTAGACCCTCTGGCTACGGGCCTTCTCATCGTGTGCTTCGGCAAGGCCTGCAAACTCTCCGAGGCCCTTCAGGCAGAAAAGAAGGAATACATCGCTGAGTTTACTCTTGGAGCCACCACTCCTTCATTCGACAGGGAACATCCGCTGGATGCTGTCTATTCCACAGAAGGTCTGACGGTAGAAAAACTTTTGGGAGCGGCGGAAAAATTCCTGGAGCAGAGCATGCAGATGCCGCCGGCTTATTCTGCCAAATATGTCAATGGCACAAGAAGTTACTACCTGGCCCGAAACGGAGAAGACTCGGCTCTGGAACCATCGCCTATTAAGATTTACTCCAGCCGCCTGCTCTATGCCCGCATTACGGACAGTTCGGGATCAGAAACCGAATATGAAGCCTGCAACGGGGCCAGGCAGGTTCTTGAGCAGCTTTCCAGACCGTCTTACGGCAGCGATAAAGACCACAATACCTTTGTGGTCAAAAAGCGCATAGCTTCAGAGGAGGAAGCTCCACGGGAAATCTATACCCGGGACTCGCTTTTAGACCCTGATGCAATACGCAGCCTGCCTTCTGCCGTTCTGCTTACGGAGTGCAGCAAGGGAACCTACATCCGCTCCATGGCCCGCGACTTTGGGCAGTGGCTCTCCTGCGGGGCCTTTATGTCCGCCCTAAGACGGACTGCAAGCGGAGGGTTCAGGGTAGAAAATGCCCTGGATGTAAAAGAATATTTTGAAAATCTCTGACATTTGTAACCTTTTTTCAAATGCTTCGTATAATAGTTTGCCTATCGCGCATGGGCCAAAAACCAATTATATGAAATTATCACAATTCAAATTTCCGTTCCGCAACGATCTCATTGCAAAGGAACCCACACGTTTCCGCGACGACTGCAGGCTGATGGTAATGCGCCGCAGTACAGGAAAAACAGAGAACAAACATTTTAAGGATATTCTGGACTATGCCCGTGAGGGAGACATCTTTGTCCTGAACGACACCAAAGTATTTCCGGCCCGCCTTTTGGGCAACAAGGAAAAGACGGGAGCCGAAATAGAAGTATCGCTTCTGCGGGAGCTCAACCGCGACCAGCGTCTTTGGGATGTGCTGGTAGATCCGGCCCGCAAGATAAGAATAGGCAACAAGCTCTACTTTGGAGAAAACGACGCCCTTGTGGCTGAGGTCATAGACAACACAACTTCCAGGGGCAGAACGCTGAGGTTTCTGTTCGACGGCAGCTACGAAGATTTCCGCCACACTCTCTTTACCGTAGGAGAACTTCCGGTTCCAAAGGAAATCCGCGAGCACCCAAACGAGGCCGACAAGGAAAACTTCAACACCATCTTTGCCCGTCATGAGGGAGCCATAGCAACTCCGGCCGCCGGCCTGCACTTTAGCCGCGAACTGTTTACCCGTATGGAAATCAAGGGAGTGGATCATACATTCATAACCTCTCATGTTGGCCTCAGCAACTTTGGCGGCGTGGATGTAGAGGACCTGTCCAAGCATAAGATGGGTTCCGAAAGGGTGATTATTTCCGAAGAATCTGCAGAAAAGATAAACCGTGTAAAGGCTTCCGGCCACAAGGTGTTTGCCATAGGCGTTACCGTAGCCAGGGCTCTGGAGACTCCGGTTACCACCACCCAGAGGGTGAAGCCCCTTGACGGATGGACCAACAAGTTCATCTTTCCTCCTTACGATTTTCAGATTGTAGATGCTCTTGTAACCAACTTCCATTATCCTTTGTCAACGATGCTGATGTGCCAGTGTGCATTTGGCGGATATAACAAGGTTATGGCAGCCTACAAGCAGGCCATGCAGGCCAAGGACTCAAGCGGATATTACCGTTTTGGAATTTACGGCGATGCAATGCTGATACTGTAAAGCCGTGTAAAAATTTGCAAACGGGTACATTTTACCGTTTGGCATCCACAGACGGTGGCAGATATATATCTTGCCGCCGTTTTTTATTGCTTGTTATGAACAGAGAATCAATCAGCCGTGAAATCAGGGACGAGGCTCTGCTGTGCGTTGTAAGCCGTCTGCTGGCGGAGCATCCCGCCACGGGAAGAAAGCTGCTTGAGGGCTCCGGCAGCCTGGATGCCCTTTACGAGGGAGGCCCCCTCTATGTAAATGAAATTATGGGAGTTCCTGAAATGGGGGAGACTATGTTTTCCGGTCAGATGCTGGACTGGGGAGTGCAGGAAGCCCTTTGGATGCGGAGCAAGGGTGTAAGACTGATACACATTCTTTCTGAGGATTATCCTCAGCAACTCAGGGAATGCGGCAATGCACCGTTTCTGCTCTACTACCGAGGCTCGGTGCCGCTTGCAGGTGCAGGACGCAGCCTCAGCGTAGTGGGAACCCGTATGGCATCGGCCTACGGAAAGGAAGCCTGCCAGGCCATAATAGCCGGCCTTGCAAAACTCTGCCCGGATGTAAGGATTGTCAGCGGCCTTGCCATTGGCATAGATTCGGTTTCTCACAGGGCGGCCCTGGACAACTCGTTGCAGACCATAGCCGTACTGCCCTGCGGCCTGGACGAGATATATCCGCTCCAGAACAGGAGCCTTGCCGTAGAAATAGTTTCCGCCGGAGGCATAGTTACCGAGTATCCGCGGAACACCAAACCCCTCAGGTTCAATTTTTTGCTCAGGAACCGCATTATTGCTGCACTCAGCGATGCCCTTCTGGTGGCCGAGAGCCGTATCAGGGGCGGATCTATGATAACTGTTGACTATGCCTTTTCTTACAACCGCGATGTTTTTGCCGTTCCGGGAAGGATGACCGATGCTAATTCCTACGGATGTAATTATCTGATAAACAAAAATGTGGCCCAGCTATGCCTGAATGCCTCCACCATAGTTTCGGCTATGGGCTGGACCAAAGGTCACCTTTCGGACATAGCCCGCCAGCCGGATTTGTTTTCTGTTCCGGAGAGTCTGAAGGAGAAAATATTGCTATCTTTATCACCCGTAAAAGGAAGGTCGGAGGAAGAACTTGCACAGAGCACGGGCGGCGATGTTGCCGGTATGAGCCTTGCTCTGCTGCATCTGGAGCTGGAAGGGGCCGTATGCAAGAAACCTCCGGGCCTTTGGTACAGAAACAAAGACAATGAGGTTTATTGACACACATACCCATCTGTATGACGAGGCCTTTGACTCAGACCGCCAGCAGGTAATGCAGCGCTCTGAGGATCAAGGCGTTGACCGCTGGGTGTTTCCGGCCATAGATTCGTCTTCGTTTGCGGCCCAGCTGGCTCTGTACGAGCAGTACGGGGGCAGGGCCTTCATGGGCATGGGCCTGCATCCTACATCCGTTGCCCAAAACTGGCAGGATGAACTGGACTTTGCCCTGAACGAACTCAAAGCCCATCCGGAACGTTATGTTGCGGTAGGGGAAATAGGCCTGGACTATTACTGGAGCCGCGATTTTGCCCAGCAGCAGAGGCAGGTGCTGAAAGCCCAGCTGGAATATGCCAGCAAGGCCGGTCTTCCGGTAATAATCCACGAACGGAATGCTACGGCCGACATGATGGAGATAATGCAGCCTTTCAAGGGGCGGCTTACGGGAGTTTTCCATGCCTTTACCGGAAGTGTGGAAACCTACCGCAGGATTGCGGCCCTTACGGGTTTCAAGGTGGGCATAGGCGGAGTGGTGACCTTCAAGAATGCAGGCATAGCCAAGACGGTTTCACAGATACCGCTGGAGGACATTGTTCTGGAAACAGACTCGCCGTACCTGACCCCGGCCCCATTCCGCGGAAAACGCAACGAGAGCGGATACATTCCGCTGATTGCGGCAAAGGTTGCCGAGGTTAAAGGCATTGATATCAAAGAAGTTGCAGAGGCAACAACAGAAAACGCAGAAAAACTCTTCAAGATATGAAACGTTCCATTTTAATGATTTATACCGGCGGTACCATCGGGATGAAACAAGACGAAAAGACAATGGCTCTTGTTCCGGTGGATATCAGCCAGATAGAGAACGAAGTGCCGGAGCTCAGGAAGTTCGGCTACAAGATAGATACCATATCGTTTGACCCGGTGATAGACTCTTCCGATATCACTCCCGATTTTTGGGTTGAACTGTGCAGGATTATCAAGGCCAACTACTCCCGCTACGATGGTTTTGTTGTGCTGCACGGCACTGATACAATGTCTTTTACGGCTTCGGCGCTGAGTTTCATGCTGGAGGATTTGGCAAAACCGGTAGTGCTTACCGGAAGCCAGCTGCCCGTGGGAATGCTCCGCACGGACGGCAAGGAAAACATAATTTCGTCTATAGAAATAGCCGCCGCAAGAGACCCTGAAGGCCATCCTATGGTGCCGGAGGTCTGCATATATTTTGAGAGCCAGCTCTACCGCGGAAACCGCACCACCAAATACAATGCAGAAAACTTCAGGGCCTTCCGCAGTGCCAACTATCCGGTGCTGGCTGATGTAGGCATACACATCAAGTACAACAGGCATCTGGTCAACTACCCCAAGGCATGGGACAAACCTCTTAAAATCAGAGAAAAACTGGACACCAACGTGGCCGTCCTGAAGATATTCCCGGGCATTACCCGCCAGGCCGTGGAGGCCGTTCTGAACACCAGGGGTTGCAGGGCTGTGGTTCTGGAAACCTTCGGCAGCGGCAACGCTCCCACCTCAGACTGGTTCCTTTCTACGATGAAAAAATATGTAGATAAGGGCATGATAATAGTGAATGTTACTCAGTGCCAGGCCGGAAGGGTGGATATGGGAGCCTATGCCACCGGCATGGGTCTCAGGCGCGTGGGGGTGATAAGCGGCTACGATTCCACCACCGAAGCCACTCTTTGCAAGTTGTTTATGCTGCTCGGGAGATACTCCGATACAGAAAAAGTAAAGAAAGAGATGCAGAAGGTCCTCAGAGGGGAGATGTCCTGCAGTTGAAAAAATTGCTTCAAACTTTTTTATCGCTGAGGATTATTCTGTAAGAAAAAATTGCTATCTTGCACATCGTTTCGCAGAAGGCGGAGCACATACAAAGACAAATAATAACAGATAAACATTGTTTAATACTTTAATCACAACAAAATTTATGAAAAAACTTTTCATGTTTTTGGCAGTTGCCGGTGTTATGGCCCTGACTGCCCAGAACGCAGTAGCTCAGGATCAGCAGACCGACGAGAACGCAACTGAGCAGGTAGCTCCGGCTCCTGAACAAGCAGCTCCGGCTCCGGCTGATGAGAACATTTTCAACCAGAAGTCTGACAAACCTCTGTACCAGCAGATTAAGACCAAGTTCATAGAAGGTGGTCCTGCATTCATGGTATGGGTTGTTCTCTGTCTCATCCTTGGTTTGGCAGTTGCCATAGAGAGGATCATTTACCTCTTCAGCGCAACAACAAACACCAAGAAACTTCTTGCTAACATAGAGGATGCTCTCAACGAGGGCGGTGTAGAAAAGGCAAAGGAACTTTGCCGCAACACCAAGGGTCCTGTTGCTTCCATTTTCTATCAGGGTCTTCTCCATGCAGACGAAGGTCTTGAGAGCGTTGAAAAGAACGTTACTGCTTACGGTGGTGTTCAGATGGGCCAGCTCGAAAGCGGACTTTCATGGATTGCTCTGTTCATAGCCCTTGCTCCTATGTTGGGATTCTTGGGAACAGTAGTTGGTATGGTTGGTGCATTCGACGCTATTGAGGCAGCCGGTGATATTTCTCCAACCGTTGTAGCAGGTGGTATCAAGGTGGCTTTGATCACAACCATTGCAGGTTTGATCGTTGCTGTTATCCTTCAGATTTTCTACAATATCATTGTTGCTAAGATCGACTCCCTTGTAAACTCAATGGAAGACGCTTCTATCAGCTTTGTAGATATCCTCACCAAATACAACAAGAAATAACAACACGAAATGAAAAAATCAAAACTCATACTTTACATCCTCCTTGCAATATCCGTTGTAATTGGCCTGATTTTCTTGTTTACCAATAAGGGAACCGGCGATGATACAATGGTATCTCCGTTGCTCAATTGGGCTTATATCCTTTTGGCAATCGGTATTTTGCTGGCTATATTCATGCCGATACTCTACCGTAGCGGAAGGGGAGGAAAGAAGACTCTGATAGGCATTGTCTTCTTTGTAGGTGTGTTGCTTATTTCATTCCTGCTGGCTTCTGGAAATGAAGTTTCACTTTCACCCAGCGTTGAGAAGCCGACACACTTTGTCCTCAAGATGACGGACACTGTCCTGATCATGTCAATAATCCTGCTGGTTGTGGCCATACTTGCTACAATCTTCGGAAGTTTTTTAAAGAAAAGATCTTAATAGTAAATCAGAATGGCTAAAAAGACACCCGATATCAATGCTTCAAGTCAGGCCGACATAGCATTCTTGCTTTTGGTGTTCTTCCTGATTACCACTACTATGGATGTGGACAAAGGTATTCCGAGGAAACTTCCTCCCATGCCCGAGCAGGATCAGAAGCAGGATGACATAAAGATCAACCGTAGGAACATTGTTGTTGTGAAGATCAATTCACAGGACAAGATTATGGTTGGCAGTTCGCCTACAGACGTAAGCCAGATAAAGGATAAGATAGTAGAATTCCTGACCAACCCTAACGATGATCCTAACATGCCTGAAAAGGAAATCAAGAGCATCCAGGGTCTTGGGAATTATCCGGTATCCAAAGGTGTTGTTTCTCTGCAGAACGACAAGGGAACCTTGTACAATACGTACATTCAGGTCCAGAACGAGATTGTGAGAGCAATCAACGAAATGAGAGACCAGTTCTCTACCCAGCGTTACGGCAAGAAATACGCACAGTTGGGCGATGCTCAACAGAAAATCGTCAAAGAGGCTATACCTCAGAATATCTCCGAGGCAGAGCCTAAGGATGTCAAAGGCAAAAAATAAGGAGGTATCATAATGGGAAGATTTAGAAAAAGCGGCAAAAAGCAAGCACCTGCGATAAGCACTGCATCCCTTCCGGATATCGTGTTTATGCTCCTGTTCTTCTTTATGATATCTACATCCTTCCGTCAGACAGACAAGTTGGTTCAGGTTAAACTTCCTGGAGCAACCGAGAATGTCAAGCTTGAGAGAAAGGACCTGACTTCCTACATCTATGTAGGTTCTCCTATTCCTTCAAAGCAGGCTCAGTACGGAACGGATTCCCGAATCCAGCTGAACGACTCCTACAAGACTGTAAACGAAATCCGCGACTTTATCGCTGCCGAAAGAGAGTCAATCTCCGAGGGCGAGAGAGAAGCAATGACCGTTGCAATCAAGGCTGACGAGAATGTCCGCATGGGTATCATCACGGATATCAAACAGGAACTCAGACGTTGTTCCGCCCTCAAGATTATGTATGTTGCCCGTCAGAGGGAAGCTGCAAACTAATCTCAAGGAGCAAAAAATCAGAGGGAGTGACCGAGTGGCCGCTCCCTTTTTTTTTGATATTCCCCGGAAGAATTCTTAAGCCGAATGTAAATAATTTGTAAATTTGGAGGTTAAATAGACAGCGTTATGAAGAACAGATTTTCATTTTTGAAAGGGGCGGTGTGTTTGTTTGCCGCAATTCTTTTTGTATCAGCTTCTTTTGCACAGGCTCCATCTGAGGGCAAAGAACCTCAGAAGGCAAAGTATGTATTCCTTTTCATCGGCGATGGAATGGGCTTTTCGCACGTGGCTCTTACGGAGGCTTACCTTGCCCACAAGCAGGGGAAGATGGGAAGCGAACCTCTGCAGTTCACTCAGTTTCCGGTTCTTGGAATGGCAACAACTTATTCTGCTTCAAATATCATAACCTGTTCATCTGCTGCGGCTACGGCTTTGGCTTCCGGCATAAAGACCAACAACAACACCGTAGGAATTTATCCGGACAGCATATCGGTATATCAGATAACCTATAAGCTCAAGGATTTGGGCTACAAGATTGGCATAATGACCAGCGTTACCATAGACCATGCAACTCCTGCCGGGTTCTTTGGGCACAACATCAGGCGCAACAACTACTTTCCTTTGGCTATGGAACTTCCGGAGAGCGGTTTTGACTTCTTTGGCGGCGGTGGGTTCCAGGGAGCTGCGGCAAAGGACATTCAGGACCCTGAAAAGCAGATTTACGATAAAGTTGCAAAATACGGATACACGGTGGCTTACGGGTTGGACGAGTACAAGGCCAAAAAGACGGCGGACAAGCTCATACTTTTCCAGAAGGCAGACCGCAAAGACAAGATACTGCCATACGTAATAGACCGCAAGCCTGATGACCTGACCCTGGCTCAGGTTGTGGAGTCTGCCATAGACTATCTCTACGAGCCTTCCGGTAAGGGGTTCTTCATTATGGCAGAAGGTGGTAAGATAGACTGGGCCGCCCATGCCAATGACGCAGCAGGAACCATTCTGGAGACCATAGACATGGACGAAGCAATCAAGGTTGCCTACGAGTTCTACAAGCAGCATCCGGACGAAACTCTGATAGTTGTTACCGCCGACCACGAAACCGGAGGTCTGGGCCTGGGTCGCAAGGGCTATGTCTATAAGCCGGCGGTGCTGGATGAGGCTATGAAGAAATTCACTCAGGAAGAAATTACCGCAGAAACCTACATGACAAGGGAGGTTCTGGACACCCTGAGCAAGCAGGCCCTCATAGGCTGGACAACCCGCAGCCATACGGGAGTATATGTTCCGGTATTTGCCGTAGGAGCCGGCAGTCCCATGTTTGCCGGAAGGATAGACAACACGGACATTCCCAAGAACATTATGAAGGCCATGGGAGCCGTAGTCCCTTATACGGACTATTACTACAGGCGCAAGGCCATATTTGACAAAGAAAGCCCCATAACTTCCAACGACATAGTATTTTTGGGCAACTCCCTGACCGAAGGCGGACGGTGGGAAACTTATTTCCCGGAAGTTCAGGCCAAGCTGCAGAAGAAGGGCGGAGCCATCCGTAACCGCGGCATTGTGGGCGATACATTCGGCGGCATAGACGCTCGTCTGGACCAGATACTTCCAGGCCAGCCCAAGGCCATATTCTTTATGTCCGGAGCAAACGATGTGAGCCACAACCTCACGGCAGACTCAATAGCCAACGGAATCATGGGCGTTGTACGCAGAATCAAGGCCGAAAGCCCCAAGACCAAGATATATCTTCAGAGCCTTCTGCCTATAAATGAGAGCTTTAAGCGTTATCGCCTGCTTACCGGCAAAACCGCCATGTTCTCCGAGATTAACGCCAAGCTGGAAAAGATGGCAAAGCAGGAAAAGGTAACCTTCATAAATCTGTATCCGCTGTTTTTGACCGGCGGGCCTCAGGACCTCAGTCTTCCCTCCTCCGAGCAGGTGCTGAACCCGGACATTACCAGAGACGGCCTGCATGTCACAAAGGACGGCTACAAGATCTGGGCCGGCGCAATTGAAAAATATGTAAAACAATTATCGCGATAAAAAAGATTGATATAAAGGAGATTACACTATGGGTGAATTTACTCGCAAAAGCATCCGGGAACTCTTTGACCAGCAGCCGGGATGCGATGTAACCGTAAAAGGTTGGGTAAGAACAAAAAGAGGTAACAAGAACGTGTCTTTCATTGCCCTCAACGATGGAAGCACCATACGCAATATGCAGATAGTCTGCGACGGGGCTAAGTTTTCCGAGGATCAGCTCAAGGACATTACCACCGGAGCCTGCCTTTGCGTAAAGGGCAAGTTGGTGGAAAGTATGGGCAAGGGGCAGAGTGTTGAGGTTCAGGCAGATACCATAGAGATTTACGGCAAGGCAGACCCTGCCGACTATCCTCTTCAGAAGAAGGGCCATTCTATGGAGTTCCTCCGCGATATAGCCCATATAAGGATGAGGACCAACACTTTCGGCTGCGTCATGAGAATCCGCAACGCCATGGCTTTTGCCATTCACAAATACTTTAACGAGCACGGTTTCTTTTACCTTCATACTCCGCTGATTACCGAGAGCGACTGCGAGGGTGCGGGAGAGATGTTCCAGGTTACCACTATGGACCTGAAGAACATTCCTATAGACAAAGAAACCGGCAACGTGGATTTTTCTACAGACTTTTTTGGCAAGCAGACCGCCCTTACCGTAAGCGGCCAGCTTGAAGGCGAACTGGGAGCCACGGCCCTTGGAAAGATATATACCTTCGGGCCTACCTTCCGTGCAGAAAATTCCAACACTCCCAGACATCTTGCGGAGTTCTGGATGATAGAGCCAGAGATGGCCTTTTACGACAATTTTGACAACATGGAGCTTGCCGAGGACTTTATCAAGTACCTTGTTCAGTACGCTCTTGACAACTGCATGGAAGACCTCCAGTTCCTCAACGACATGTTTGACAAAGGCCTAATAGAACGCCTCAGAAGCGTAGTGGGAATTTCCTTCCAGAGAGTAACTTACACGGAGGCCGTAGAAATTCTGGAAAAGAGCGGCGAAAAGTTTGAGTTTCCGGTTCACTGGGGCACCGACCTCCAGAGCGAGCACGAAAGGTACCTTGTAGAAAAGCATTTTGGCAAGCCGGTAATACTCACCGATTTTCCAAAGGACATCAAGGCCTTTTACATGAAGCAGAACGACGACGGCAAGACCGTCCGCGGAATGGATGTCCTCTTTCCGAAGATTGGAGAAATCATAGGCGGAAGCGAGAGGGAATCTTCATACGAAAAGATAATGCAGCGCATAGGGGAACTCAACATGGACACCACCAACCTCTGGTGGTATCTGGATACCCGCCGCTGGGGAACCTGCCCTCATGCAGGATTTGGCCTGGGCTTTGAGCGCCTGCTGCTGTTCGTTACCGGAATGCAGAACATCCGCGATGTGATTCCGTTCCCTCGCACACCTAAGAATGCGGAGTTTTAAGAGCCTGACAATAAACATAATACAAAAATACAATGCTGATAATAGGAATAGCCGGCGGAACTGGTTCCGGCAAGACAACCGTAGTAAGAAAACTCAGGAACTTCCTCAAGGAAGAAGATGTGGCTGTGATATCCCAGGATTCGTATTACAAAGATAGCAGTCACTTGACTCCGGAACAGAAGGCCGTAAACAACTTTGACCACCCCAACTCCATAGATTGGGACCTGCTCAACTCCCATATGCGGAAACTGCGCAGCGGACAGGCCATAGAGTCTCCGGTTTATTCCTATGTAACCTGCTCAAGGTCAAAGACCGAGACTGTTCATGTAGAGCCCGCCACCATCATAATCGTAGAGGGCATCCTGATTTTTACCAACGAGGAGCTGAGGAAGATGTTCGACATCCTGATATTTGTGGATGCCGATGCCGACGACAGGCTCGGAAGGGTAATCCAGCGCGATATCGAAGAGCGCGGAAAGACCATCCAGCAGGTACTCAAACGCTATCAGGAAACCGTAAAGCCCATGCACTTGCAGTTCATAGAGCCCAGCAAGCGATATGCAGACATCATAGTTCCGCAGGGCGGTCATAACCGTGTGGCTATCAGCGTACTCATAGCAACAATAGAAAAGGCCCTGCTGACCAAGGGAGAATAATGGCAGACCGGAAAACGATAACGGACGACGACCTTGAGCGGTTTGAAAGAACAGACCGCCTGAGCCGCCGCGCCGGAATCTACATCACTGTCATTTTCCATCTTCTGCTGATAATTGTCCTTCTGATAGTTTCCATATCTACGGTAACCAAGGGAGAAATTTCCTTTGTCACCGATTCCGAAGGCCAGATATACAAGAAAAAGATTGCTGAGGAAGAGCGGCTCCAGGAAGAAATCAAAGCCCTTGCCAAGGCCCAGTTGGAGGACCAGCTGGCCGGACGCCCCGTTACAACCTACAGGGCAGTGGCCGTAAACCGCAGCAGCCAGCTCAAAGACGACCGCAATACAGACGCCGACAGACTCTACAAAGATGCCCAAGACCTCCAGAACCGCATAAAAGAGGCCGCAAAAATGGAGATTCCAGATGGGGCGGACAACTTGTCCGTGCCCGATGAAAATGCCCAGGAAAAGAGCGAAACAAAGCCTTACACAGGCCCGAGCGTGCTCAGCTGGGCTCTGGACGGGCGGCGGGCATTTTCGCTCCCGATACCAGTTTATAAATGCCGCGGCGGCGGAGATGTAACCATTCAGATTTTTGTAGGACGGAACGGCTATGTGCAGAAAGCCGCCGTATTGGATGGCGCAAGCGTTCCGGACCAATGCATACGCAGCGCAGCCCTTGATGCAGCAAAACGTTCAAGATTCTCCAAGAGCGATATTGCTCCGGAGCCTCAGATAGGCCAGATAACTTACAGATTTATTGCCCAATAGCTATTTGAGGGTTTTCTGCCAGTTCCAGGCTGAGCGGAGAACATCCTCAATGGGGGTGTCGGCCTTCCATCCAAGTTCCAGTTCGGCCTTCTTGGGGTCTGCCCATACTTGCTCAATATCTCCCTGGCGGCGGGGAGCAATCTGGTAGGGAAGATCCACTCCCGTAGCTTTAATGAACCCGTTCACAAGTTCCAGAACGCTTAATCCTTTGCCGGTTCCAAGGTTGTAGATGAACCAGCGGCCCGTCTTTGCAGCTTCTGTATATGTGGGTTCGTCCTCAGCCTTGGAAATACAGTTGCTGAGGAGCTTGTCTATAGCCTTTACATGAGCCTTTGCCAGATCCACTACATAGATATAGTCTCTGATGCAGCTTCCGTCAGGAGTGTTGTAATCGTTGCCGAAGACATTCAGATGGTCTCTGATTCCGGCAGCGGTCTGGGTTACAAACGGCACCAGATTCTGAGGCACGCCCCTCGGAAGCTCGCCTATCAGGGCAGAAGGATGAGCCCCTATAGGATTAAAATATCGCAGAGCACAAACCTTCATCTGAGGATAGGCCACAACGCTGTCCGAAAGAATTTCTTCTGCCATCTGCTTGCTCTTTCCGTACGGCGACAGGCTTCTTTTCAGAGGAGCGTTCTCCGCTATTGGCAGATGTTCCTTGTCCGGCTGGCCGTAAACCGTGCAGGACGAGGAGAATACGATGTTGGCCTTCAGGGCCTTGTCTTTCATCAGGGTTATCAGGTTCAGTAGAGAAACAATGTTGTTGCGGTAATACATCAGGGGCTTTTCTATGCTTTCTCCAACTGCCTTGCATGCAGCAAAATGCACGGCCCCTACAATATCCTGATGCTTTTGGAACACCTTGCCGAAGCTTTCCGGGCAGGAGCAGTCCGTCTCCTCAAACAGAACCGGACGTCCGAGAATTTTTTCTATGCGTTCTACTACATCTCTTTCCGAATTGTAGAAATTGTCAACTCCCACAACCTCATATCCTGCGTTGCAGAGTTCTACCCAAGTATGTGAACCTATGTAACCGGCGGCTCCCGTAAGAAGAATCTTTCCCTTGCTCATGGTGTTTCAAAAAAATTAAGTTTCCAGGACAAATTTAACCATTTCAACCGATTTACAAGCGGCCCTGTTGCATAAGCCGGACAAATGTTTTATTTTTAAGGCAAATATCAGTTATTCAAACATTATGAAAAAGAATATCATCGTTTCAATGGTGGGAGTGGCCGCCGCAGGTCTTCTCCTTGCCTCTTGCTCAGCAAAGCCTGAGAGCGTTACCGCAGTTGTAGGTCCGGACGGACAGCCTACGGCCGTAGTAGTAAAATATGCAAAGGCAGTTTCTGCAGAGAGTGTTGCAGCCGAAGCTTTTGTAGTTGACGGTCAGGAAGTTGAGGCCGTATTTGTAACGGACAAAGACATTACAACCCCTCCGGAAAAACCTGAGTGCAAGGCAGAAAAGCCCGAGTGCGATTCCACCAAGGCATGCCCTGAGGCAAAACCCGAGTGCGACTCACAGAAGGCCTGCCCTGAGGCAAAGCCCGAGGCTCCGGCCTGCAAGGAAAATTGCGGCATGGATCCCAAGGAGTGTGAGGCTGCAAATCACGAGTGCTGCCCTGAGGAGGCTCCAAAGGCTGAGTGCAAAGGTCCTGAGAGCAAAGACGGTCAGTTTGTAGTTATCGTTCTGAAGAAAGCCTGCCCTGAGGCAAAGCCCGAGTGCTGCCAGGAAGAAAAGCACGACTGCGGAATGGATCCTAAGGAGTGCGAGGCTGCAAAGCACGAGTGCTGCCCTGAGGAAAAGCCTGAGAAGCCCGAGTGCGATTCTACAAAGACTTGCCCTGAAGGAAAACCGGAGTGCAACAAGGCCGAAAAGCCTGAGATTGCAGTTCCTGCCATCAGCGTAAATCAGGTTAAGGACATCAAGGCTGCTGACGGTTCTGTTCTGAAGGCTTGGGGCAAAGCAGCTCCTGCAACCAAGGCTGTTCCTTGCATGGGCCCCAAAGGTCCCAAGGGTCCCAAACATCATGGTCCCGGCTGCCCCGATTGCGAGCAGGCTCCAAAGGCTGACGCCGAATAAAACCTGATACTTAGCAGTTTCCTGTTCGGCGGTAATGGCAGCTCAGCGGGCCGTTGTGCCAGTTGTGCATTCCGCCGCCGAGGCAGTTTCTGAATTGAGGGCATCTGGAGCAGATGCCCTTTTTTGCCCACTTGCGGTTGCGGAATACCTGGAATTTGTTTTCCCAGACTTCGTATAGATTATCGGTGTAGATATTGCCCTGCGAGAATGCATTGCGGTCTATGTTGGGGCAGGCGCAGATCCTTCCGTCTATCAGCACTGACGCTATGTTTATTCCGGCATGGCAGAAGAAGCGTACCGGACGTACTTTTTCTTCATAGCGGCCCAGATAGCCTTCGCAGCTGAAGGCTACATCCATTGATGATGTGCGTATCTTGCCGGAAGTGTCTGTCTTGCGGCGTTTCTCTGCGATGAAGTCCATCAGGCGGACCATCTCTTCATTGGTCAGGTGCATCTGAGGGTCGTTCTTGGCCCTTCCGATAGGGATGACCGTAAACAGCCTCCATTTACGGACTCCAAGATTCAGCAGGGTTTTGTAGATTTCTTCCAGCTGATTTATGTTCCTGCGGTTTACGCAAGTTACTACGTCCATGTCCAGGCGTTTTTCAAGGGCTGCAATCCTTATGGCTTCTATGGTGCGGCTGTAGCTTTTGGGGTTGCCTCTCATCCAGTTATGGTCTTCTTCCGTTCCGTCCAGGCTGAAAGTCAAGGCTTTCATGCCGGCGGCCATGAGCCTGACGTGCAGGTCTTTGGTGTAGAAGAACCCGTTGGAAACCATGCTCCAGTAATAGCCCCTCTTGCTGATTTGCCGGCCAACCTGCTCAATGTCAGGCCTGAGAAGGGGTTCTCCGCCCGTAAGTACTACAATCAGTCTTTGGGTTGCAGATTTGCGTCCGGCTTCCGGCTTGGGAATTGTGTCCAGAGCCTTCAGAAAATCCTCCAAGGGCATGTCCAGGTCCTTGGAAGAGGCAAAGCAGTCGCTGCCGCAGTGGCGGCAATGCAGGTTGCATCGCTGAGTACATTCCCAGAAAAGATAATTCAGCTCGTGGACTTTGGTCTCGAGCCTGCGGAACTGGCGGAAGAGAAAGGGGTTCATCACTCGGAGGCTGCTTCCTGGCCTGCATCTGAAGCCTCTCCTTCAAGCGCTACCGTATTGCCCTGAGTTTCAGATGTAACCTCATCAGCGGCATTAACTACGGCCTCTTCCTCCTCCGGAACGTTTTCAGGATCCCAACCCTGCGGAGTGCCGTAGCATGCCTGGAATACAAACAGGGCCGTTGTAACGGAAACTCCCTTGAGGATATTTCTAAGCCATCTGTATTTCATAGTGTAAAGTGTTTATTCCACACGAAGGTAAGCATTTTTGACTAAATTTGCAATGATATGGAAAATGGCTGGAAAAAAGAGATTACGTTTGACCGCTTCATCCGTGGATGTCTTATAATTTTGCTCATAGTGGCAGTTATAATGCTGCTCAAGCGGCTGAGTTCCGTTCTTTTGCCGTTCTTTGTGGCATGGATGATATCCTACCTGATGCATCCTCTGGTGTGCTTCTTCCAGTACAAGTGCCGCTTCAAGTATCGCATACTCGGAATTCTTGCCGCCTTTGCGGTAGTGGGAGGCATTCTGTACGGGGCTTTTATGCTTATAGTGCCGCCCATGATTGATGAAATTCTGAATGTCAAGGATATGATTGTTTCCTACCTGCAGACCGATTATGAATCTGGCGGGTATTCGGCGGCAATCAAGCAGTTTCTGGTCAACCACCTGAACGTAGAGCATCTTAAGAACGCCTTTACCATAGACGGTCTGCTCAATGTGCTGCAGGAGGCCATGCCCAAGGTATGGAACTTTGTAGGCGGAGCTTTTGCGGCTCTCTCCGGCATCTTTGGGGTTACAATGGTGCTGCTATATACGCTGTTCATCCTTCTGGATTACGAAAAGCTTATCTCCGGCTGGAACTCTCTTCTTCCTCTGCGATGGAGAAAGCCTGTAAAACAGGTGATTACCGACATTGAAGAGGGTATGAACAAATATTTCAGGGGCCAGGCGCTGATAGCCCTTTGCGTTGGAATACTCTTCAGCATAGGCTTTGTCATCATAGATTTTCCTATGGCGGTGGCCTTTGGCATTTTCATAGGCATACTGAACCTTGTGCCTTACCTCCAGCTGGCAAGCTTTATTCCATGCATCATGCTTGCTGCGGTAAAAGCCGCCAATACCGGCCAGAATTTCTGGCTCATAATGCTTTCGGCCCTTGCCGTCTATGCCGTTGTACAGACCATCCAGGACGTAATCCTCACCCCAAAGATCATGGGCAAGGTAACCGGCCTGAACTCCGCCATAATTCTTCTTTCCCTGTCTATCTGGGGAAGCCTGCTGGGCATATTGGGCATGATCATAGCCCTGCCGCTTACAACGCTGCTTCTGACTTATTATCAGCGATATGTGGTTAAGCCTTCCACAAAGCCCTCGGCTCAAAGCGGCCCTACGGACGATTGCGCTCCTACTGACGTTGAATAGCAGACCCCGGCGTGGGTATGCTTTCAGTTTTTTTTGTATATTGCACTTGAAACGGACCAAGCCGGTCTTACTTCTTTCTGCGAGCCCTCGGGCTTGATTTCAGACCGGCAATTTCCGTTTCTTTTATGCTATGGACAACAATCTTGTAAAACAACTCCATTCTGTGGCTCTGCGATACAGGGCCGTTTTTGTGGATATTCTGCGTAAGGATATTCCTCAGAAGGCATCTGCCTCCAAAGACATTGCGGCTTTTACTATGGCTCTTTCGGATAAGGGTTATGTTGTTGAGGAAGAGCTTCTCAGGGCTCTATGCATTCAGCCGGCCGCCGTGCTTGAAGATATTACACAGGTAATAGACACCGCCCTGGGAACGGACCTCAACTGGGCGCCCCTGGTAAAAGGTTGGAACGTGCCTACCGGAGAGTCATATCTGGATCATCTGGTAACCCTTTATGCAAACGTGTTCAAGGATGAGAACCTGAAGGGCACTACCCTGCCGTGCGGCCATTTCATTCCGGACGGAACTTTTCCTCTGGAACGTTACAACGGCTGCCCCTTCTGTGGAACTCCCTTCAAGACAGCAGACTTTACCTTCAAAGGCCAGGGCAGCAAAAAGAAATCGCTGAGGCTGATGAATATGGAGGATATGCTAATTCTCCGCGATTCGCTCCTGGGTTCGGCCGTTCCTCTGGATGCCACCCAGGCCTCCAGCCTAAAGACTCTCATAAATGTGTTGGGCATAAATGAAGATGCCTGCATATCCATGAAGGAGACCAGGATGATTGTTGCAGACGCCATTGCCGGGGCATATCTCAATGGCTCAGACTCTTCTGAAGCAAAGATTGCCGCTGCCGGACGGTATCTTGCTTCGCCTGCCGACATTCTCCGCTTCCTTTGGTACAGAAAAACCGGAAAGCTTCAGATACTCAAGCCCAAGACTCTCATGGCACATGCCGGCAAACTGAACCGCCACATGTGGGGCCCTCTTGACAAGAGTGCCGAAGCTTCTCAGGTAATGAAGCAAAACCTTAAGCTCAGATACAACCGCCGTATGTGCCATGCCGTGGCAGTTTGGATCAACTCCCTGCAGATGCCTGCTGACGAGGCCTGCCAGAACATGCACCCCAACCGCGGCATGTGGGTAAGAATGATAAGGGCCCTGCGCCTTGGTGAATACTCCCGCAAACCGGGCTTTGACAACCTGAGGGTCATATTGGACTCCTTCTACAACAGCAACTACTCCGTATGGAAGGGTAACCTCGACCAAGCCCTTGGAATTAACTGTGGCTGCGTAGATTACGACAAGGCTTTTGAACTCCTCAGGCAGAGGCCCGGGGCTTTTGCCCGCAGCCTTTTTGCTCTTATGCTCAGGGTTGGCCCTGTGCGCGCCCTGAGTGAATTCCGCTCAGTCATGGACAAGGTTCCTGCCAGGCTCATACTGTCTTTGGGCAATGCTGCCGACATCTTCTTTGACCCTCAGGCAACGCGTATTGCCCGTCCGATAACCGGCAGTACCAAGGTAATAGGGCAGAACAGAAAGCTTTCTGACTTCCGCCCTCAGGATCTTCTGGACATGGCATCTTCTGTAAAGGAACTCTACAAAGAGGTCCTCTACAAGCACTTCCAGAAAGAACCCGGAGGGGGCAAGATGTATATCCAAAGCTCCCTGTACGACATTCCGGTAAGCGTTGGAGACCGTTCCTCCACCGTCCAGGACACTTCGGTTGCTCTGCAGGGCACTCGTTTTAAGGTGGATGGCAACTCCGTACGCCTGTTCATGCAATGGGGTAAGGGCCTCTCCGCCAGGCATCTGGACATGGACCTCAGTGCTGCAATCTGCCTCAAGGACGGCAGCCGTGTTGACTGTGCCTACTACAACCTCTCCCCGGAAGGTGCAAAACATTCCGGCGACATCCGCAACATTCCGGACCAGACAGGAACTGCCGAATACATAGAGCTGGACCTTGCCGCCCTTTCTGCCTGCGGAGCAAAATACGTGGCCTTCAGCTGCAACGCCTATTCCAATGGTGCCATATCGCCCAACCTCATGGTGGGGTGGATGAACTCCCAAAACCCCATTACAATTTCCGATGAAACCGGCGTTGCCTACGACCCTTCCACCGTCCAGCACATTGTCCGCGTAGATGAAACTAACCTTTCCAAAGGTCTGGTTTTCGGAGTCTTGGATATAGACTTGCGAGAAATTACCTGGCTTGAACTGCCTTTTACCGCCCAGTTTGTAGGCCAACTTGATACGGCCTCGGTAGAGAGCTTGCTGAGACGCCTGAGGAGTAAGATCACGATAGGGGAACTGCTCCAGATTAAGGCGCAGGCCCAGGGCCATACCCTTACTCCAACTGCCGATCTTGCCGACAAAGACCTTTGCTATACCTACACATGGGCCCTTGATGCCGCATCGGTGAGCAAACTCCTCCTCTTTGGATGAGTTGAAACCCAAATTCAAATCAACTCCGACCCAATTTGGAATGTTTTAATCCTTTAAGCAGCCTATGGGGATGACATATACTCCTGACTTGTAGATAGGTACGTTTTTATTTGTTTACCGACTGATGATAGCCTTCTTTCTTCGACTGCGGCACGAGGTAAGATCGGAAGAGCG
>ERZ842401.1976-NODE-1976-length-28045-cov-6.311861_pt1 | contig 28045 bp, 22 predicted proteins | sample MGYA00521270_ERZ842401 | MGnify/ENA primary metagenome ERZ842401 (study PRJEB31892, sample SAMEA3878208) | bioreactor metagenome | biome: Moose rumen | place: Sweden | collected 2011-10 | study: EMG produced TPA metagenomics assembly of the PRJEB12797 data set... | reverse complement strand
TTTAAACTTCGCTAAACGAGTAAAGAAATTCATACGTGTGCCAGCATCCTTAGCCATACCCCTCATCGTCCCCTGCGCTGAGTAATCAAAGTTACGCGAGTTGCGGATGGAAAGGTTGAAGGCTACTTCCACAGAGTCCTGATTGGCTCCCATATAGGTGAACGTCCATCCTTCTCCCTTCAGTTCCTCCACCAGTTTCTTAACTGCCGTCCCAGTGTATTCCTTCGAGGCGTTCTCGTAACCGTCGGTGATGATGGTCACTACAACCACTGCATCATCAACCTTCTTCACATGGTTTCGCATTGTTGTCAATGTGAAACCCATGGCATCATACAAAGGAGTGCAGCAGCATGGCTCATAGTCGCCCAAGGTCAGTTTGCGTGCTTCCGCTACAGGCACTTTGTCAAACACGTATTTCTTCTCGCAGTCGCAGAAGGTAAGCAGAGACACGAAGTGCTCCTGGGACTCTGCATATTTCTCCTGCGCTTTCTTGATGCCTGCCAGCGTCTCGTTGAAACCGTCAACGGCGGCTTGGCGAATACTCTCCATCGAACCGCTCTTGTCGAGGATAATCACATTAAAGACCTTCGTCTTTGTCTGTTTTGTCTCGTTCTTTACTTCTTGGCCCAACGGGGATTGTCCGTGGCTGTCCCCAGCGTGAAACTATCTTAAAGACCATCATCGAACGATGATTGTTTTGAGAAAATGCTTAGCTTTGCAGGCATGAATCAAGAACAGAGAGATTTCTACAAGGGCTTAGCCATCTATATCCTGCCCGAAGGCGTAACGGAATACTTTGATTTGGTGGACTACTGTGAAGAGTCTGCCCATAAAGAGGGGCAGCTCAACACGAAGGAGTTACACTTGTATCTCGATGAGAAAGATAACCGTCCGGAAGGATTTGCCGGCATCAAGGCGAATGGTTTCACGGAAGAGAAAAAGATACTCGACTTCCCTGTCCGTGGCCGCAGCACGGTACTCCATGTGCGTCGCCGCCGCTGGCTGACAGCGGATGGCAAGAACGCCATTGTTCCATTGTCCGATGCCGCCAAGATTGCCTATGAGGGGACGTCATACTCGAAAGAGCTGGTTTTTTTTTTAAAGAGATCGGATGGACAGTGAGCCAGTGACGGCCAAGAGCCTGAGCTGGACCTACATGATCAACGCCAACACCTTTGAGCGTGCCTACAAGGACACACTCAGCGGATTCTCCGCTTGGGAGCAGAAAGGCCATGCCGAAGAGTGGGTGCTCAAGCCTGGGAACATCGGCTCTCGTATAGGCATAGACGAGACATCGTTCTGCCATGAGCTATATACGATTGTGCACAACAAGGACGCCCATGGCAAGAAGGGGTCCATCATCGCCATAGTCAAGGGTACCAACCCGCAGGATGTGGCAGCGGTGCTGCTGAAGATTCCCGCGGAGCATCGCCTGAAAGTAAATACTGCCACGATGGACCTGTCGGACTGTATGCGTGCCATCGTGAGGGAGGCCTTCCCTGAGGCGACCGTCGTGCGTGACTGTTTTCATGTCATCAGACGTGCCGGTGAGGGTGTTGAAGAACTTCGGCTGCGCCTGAAAAGGGAGGCGGTCAAGGACGTGAACCGCCAAAAGGCCGAGTTCCGCAAGTATCTTGAAGGCCTGGCCAAAAAACGCAGGCAGTATCGGGAACGGTGCAGGAAGCAGGGCAGGAAACGTCCGAAGGGCAAGCGCCGTGGCCCGAAGCCTAAAAGACTGAGCACGAGGTTTGAACCAGCCAAGCTGAGCAACGGCGAGACGCTCGTGGAGGCACTTACCAGATGCAGGACACAACTGGCGAAAAGCCGTGACAAATGGACAGAGAAAGAAAAGCAAAGGGCAAAGATTCTATTTGAACTCTATCCGAAGCTGAAGGAGGCATACGGCCTCATAAACGACTTACGCACAATCTTCCGCAACAAGAAGCTCACAAAAGAGACGGCCAAGGAGAAACTCACTGAGTGGTATGGCAGAGTCACGAAGTCAACCCTGCGTGAAATCAAGTCTGTCAAGGACTCTATCAAACATTATGAGGATGAAATACTGAACTACTTTGACAAGAGGGAGACCAATGCTTCTGCCGAATCGCTCAACTCAAAGATGAAATGCTTTCGCTCAAGTCTGAGAGGTGTAAGGGACATACCATACTTCTTCTATCGTTCGATGATGGTCTTTGGATAGCTTCACGCTGGGGACAGCCACGGACAATCCCCGTTGGGCCTACTTCTTCCATAATTTCTTTCTTCTTATTTTACCCTACAATCACTTTGTATGCCAATATCTCTGCCGTCGATTCTGATTTCACCAATATATATGTTCTCCCTTTGGCGATTGCAATCAACTTGTTTCCTTCACCTTTTACGACAACTTCGTCGGCAAAGAACACACTATCACTTTCTGTAAATTCGTATGTATCAGAAAGAGGGACATGAATTGTTTCATTCTGAAGTCTGTAGTATATATAGCCACCAGTTTTTGTCATCACCTCCAAAGCATTGTTCGAAAGCCCAACAAGATACCAGCTGTAAATTCTCTTGTAGCCAAATCCATTCGATTGGAGCGTCAGCATATTACCATAAAGCGAATACCAACCGTAAGTCATCGTGTCAAAGCCATAAGTAAAGTAGTTGTCGTACCCTGTATATGTATGGTCATCGTTGAATGTCAACAATTCAAAATAACCTGCACCCTTACTCCCCCACAACCAATTACCAGACAAAGGAACCTCCTCGTCGAGCATTTCTGCCTCTACAAAGGTCACACTATCTATTTCCGATATAGGTATAATCTCTTTTGTTCCGTTTTTATAGTGTACCTTCATAGCATTCTGTGCCATAAGGTTTACGCTACATAGCAAAACGAAAAATATGGATAGATTCCTTCGCATTATTTTAAACTTTATTCAATCCGATAAATATCTTCTATTCACGCTTTCTGCTCTGCTCGAACTTCTGCAAGCAGTGTCTCTACGCTATTTACGATACGAAACGGTCTCAAAACATTGAAATCTTTATCGATTACGCAGTATATTTCCACTTCGTCACTGTCTTCCATGCCAAATCCGTCCTCATCAGCAAAGTACATTCCATCAGGATAGAGCATCCAATAGAGACAACAAATCCCATCTCGAAAGTCAGAATATCGCCCCATTCCTGCATAATCGACAACCATTCGGTAGGCATCACCAGTATGTTCTACTCCCTCAAGACTGGCATAGTCTATATCTTCTTTGGTGAAACCCACCACCTTGCTTTTTTCATCAACCAACATCTTTATTTTGTTGGTCTCAGTATTTGCAATATATAATGGTCCACGCGACTGTCCGAACATAGCCATCCCTTCACCAATCAAATAGCCATATACATGAAGTGCTTCAAGTTCAGGGAAGCCAACACTCAGCACATCCTTTCCTTCAATCTCAAAATGGGGTTTAGCATCAGGCTTCCCCATGACTCTGTTTAATAAATCTTTCACCATAATTTCAATCTTTGACGTTCAACATACAAAAAGAAAGAGCCACCAAAGCAGCCCTTTCTATCAGTCAAGAGTTCAAATATTGCTTAGGGCACTACAGTCCATCTGGTTTCATTTCGCAGTAGCGAGCATACCATTGTTTCTTTTCAGGTGTATCTATTGGATCATATTCCGAGATGATGCAACCAGTATAAAGGTCGTCAGCCAAAGCGAGAATGATGTTATGCAGTTCTATCGTTTCCTCAAAACTTTTCCCATCGGGACAGAAAAGTCGGTCACGCTTGATAGCTTCATATCCGTATATGGCTCCCATGATGTTGCCAGTAATGGATCCGGTAGAGTCGCTATCTCCATCATGGTTCACGGATGCGATAATAGCATCTCTCATGCTATTGATATGGCGGATGGAGCAATAGAGCGAAATAGCCCATGCCTCTTCTGCTGTCCAGCCTTCGCCTAACTGACGGATAGCATCAGCATCGGAAACGTCAGACTTCGCCAACTCTAAAGCTTTCAATGTGAGATTCCTCAGACACTCCTTGTCACCATAATGCTCACTACCCTCCATTCCCGTCATCACGTCTAATCCGTCTTGTACTATCTGATAGACGGAAGTCTTCACCTCACCTGGGGTAAGGGGGACGATACGAGATATGAGTAGCGTCATCAAAGCTGCGGGCAGATACCCTAACGGATGCAGATGTGTAGTATTCGCAATCTTGGCACCTGCCTCAGCCAGACGTTTTGTCGGGTATAATCCCCTGCCGTTCATTTCCTGATAGGCAGCATCTAATAAGCCCATAGGAGCAACCCGCATGATGCCGCCACATCCTTTACTGTTGTTCTTGGGACGATCATGATTCAACAAACATTCACAGGCATTCATACAGGTGGTACCAGGCGCACGACGATAAGCCATTTCAGGCAAGTCTCGCAACCATGTGTAGTGGAAATCCATATTGCCAAACATGGGTCTCTTTCTTCCTGTTTGTGTATAGTACCAGTCGATATAGGCCCCGTCCACATAGTTCTCAGGGGCACCTCCAATGCCTCGCATATAACCGCGAGTCAGTCCCATGAGCATTCCATTGGCCGTAAATAGCGTCATCTGTGTGTCATCGCTCACCAGTGCCTTACCGCCCTGGGCAAGCACAAATTGCGTGATGCCTTTGCTGCCATATTGGGTGAGAATGGCATTCCTGCTCATAAACTCTACGGGATAGCCAAGTGCATCACCTGCAGCTCCAGCCATCAGACTGCCACGAATGCAGTCCTTCACACGATCCTTACGCTTCTGTTCTCTTTGATCAATACCCTCAATGTATTTCTTTATGAAAACCTCCTGTTCCTTGGTCTCAGGCGTAACTCTGTGTAAAGACTTGGGCATCTGCGAAAAACAGTAACGCAGTTTCCTCATCACATTTTCTGTCAGTTCATCATCCGCTATTGACTGATTGCATGATGACTTTTTGATGTCTTCAGCCAAATAGCAGCCTACTATAGTTCCTGTTCTGCCTACGCCACCCCAACAGTGAATATATACAAAGCCATTATCTCTCTTGGAAAGTTCTTGAATGTGGGCTATAAGGCTGCTGACGCTTTCTACACTAGAAGGTACATTAACGTCGCGTATGGGAAAACGTGTATAAGTGCAGTTTTGTGGCAGCAGGTGAGAATAGGGGCACAACTCTCCCTCCTCGGTCAAGTCGATGAAATGGCGCACTCCAAAATGAACCATCTGATTAATCTTGGCCAGGGCCTTTTCGTCATATTTGTCACCAGGATATTCGCCAGCAAATATGTTTCTTGTTTTCAGATAGTACGACTGGTACAGCGGTCGAGTGACAAAGGCCTCGAAACGGTCGTTTATCTCCAGCAGTTCCTTGGGCAACAATTCTCTGCACTTGTCGACAACATCTTTGGGTATATTGGTGTGTGATGAAACCACACTAAACCGACAAGCGTATGCAATTGAAGTAGCCATACACCCTATAGTATCAGAATCGCCTCCCATCGAAATGGCCAGTCGTAAGGTGTCAAGAGCATTGTGCCTCTGTAGATAGGCCATGATGGCGATAGGTACACTTCCCTGACAGGAGGAATCAAAGTCATAATCGTTGCGAATATCCTCCAATTTGATGTCAAGATCATATCCGAAGTTCTCCTCTATATATCGTTTTATCTTTCCCTGTACACCAAAATCTTCGTTCAATTGCATATAGACAGCGGCTGCAACTGCTTGCGCTCCCTTGATTCCCTCTGGATGGTTATGGGTAACAGATGCCGTGATGCGTGCCAACTCCAATGTCTCGTCCAGCGATTTGGCATACATTCCTACAGGACTTACCCGCATGGCTGAGCCATTACCATAACTGCCGTAGGGATGCGGATTGTCCGACTTCAACCATTTACGGAACATACCGCCATATCCCGCATCGGGATAGCGGCGACCCATATCCTGCATGATTCTGACCAAATTGTCGGCATCATGCGTTGGGTCATCCATCAGCCACTTAGCTACTGCCAATGTCATAACAGTGTCATCGGTAAACCGACTGCCTAAAGGCAGCAGTTCAAAATCTTCTGTCTTTACGTTGTTCCATTCTCTTGTCGAACCGACAAAGTCACCAATTATTGCTCCTAACATAATCTATGCATTTATTTTCTTTACTCTAAAATTCCCAAATTCTACCGAGTTTGTGATAAAGAACCACAGAAGCAGTCTTTTCTATCACTTTGTTGCAAAGATTAGTCTTTTTCGATTCTGTAGCCTAACTTTAATATTAGCCTTAAAGTCTCTTGAGATGTGTTACGGTCGTAGTCTTTCTCTTCTTCCGTAAGTTCTTCGTATGGCACTAGACACGGTGTTTGTTTTAGTTTGTCATCACGCGTGGTTCCGAACTTCCATCCCTGCTCAATACGTCCTTGCGCCCATACCTCATGCACATGCTTTGCCAATACTTCAGACAAGGACTGAAGTTCATCTGACAATTGCACATCTTCTGTCTTTATTGGTTTTGGAATATACATATTTTTTCAAATTACAGTAATCTATTGTCTCCTATTAACATTATCACCTCTTCATCCACCTTCGTATAGCCTGCTCACGTTCGTCCATGAGAACAGTCTCAAAGTCAATTCCCATAGAACGGAACTCACTGTTGAGTAACGAGTTTTCCATCAGGAGTTCGGTTGCTGCATTCATTGCTTTCACAAACTCAGCCTTGTCCTCTTCCTCATTCTGAAGTTGAGGAACATTCTCTGCGATAATATCGAATAGTTTCTTCAGATTGTCGCGATTATCATTCAGCTTTTTGCCTTTAGGATCAATCACGTTATGCAGAAAACTTGCCAAGGTTTTTGCTCCGATGTCACCAGGGAAATTCCTATGTGTTGCGGTCATGAGTACCAGAGAAACCATTTCCATGTGACTTATCCCCAACTTAGAAGCGATAATCTCTAACAAGTAAATCTCCATGTGAGTGCTTTGACCATCCACCCCCATTACTCGAATCAGATTTGCGAGATATTTAATCTTCTCCAAATGTTTAGCAGGCATCTTTGCAACCACATCCTCATCGTAGCCAAGCAAATAACTGTTAACTGTGTCGTTAGAAACACCTTCTCTCTGACAAATCTCAGTAATGGCCTTTCGCTCAGCCTCTGATATTTCGCCATCTGCTATTGCAATAGCCACTAAATCCTGCGCCAACTTAAATTCTTTGTCTGACGCATCGATGAACAGTTTTGTTAATAGTCCCATATTTTCCTATTTAGTTTTCAAATTTAAAGCGTATGCCAAACTTGCTATAAGCTTTTTCTTTGCAGATTCGGGATTTTTATATTCAATCTGATCAATATCTGCTATGTCAAGCCGTACACTTTTAGCGTATGAAGCATCATCAATCATTACAGGAATGATGGTCTTTCGTTGTTGCACAGCATAACCCAGTTCACGAATCACATTGATGGAGGCATTAGAATTGGCTGATGAAACAAATACAAGCACTTTAGCAACCTCAATAGCATCTACTATTACCTCTTTATAATTTTCACCGCTGAAAATGCCTTCTTTATCTATCCAGTAAGGAATACTGTATTCATCAAGTATGGCTTTGATGCTTGCTACGGTATCTCCATCTTTACGGGAATAGCTGATAAATACTTTATGTTTCATATCCTCACGCTTAGGAATATCCATTTTTTCCAGCATCGGGTTTGACTCTGTGGGTGTCTGATTAATTGCCACATGAGACTGATAACGTGAGAGTGCAGCTTTGATGGCGAAATTCTCAAACATATCGATGTAGTCCATCTCCGTCAGGACATGGTTGCGGTCATACAAGTATAGTCCTACGTCGTATGGTTTTTGCGTGCGGCAGAGATTCGAGGAAATAGCATCTGCCATCACTTCAGCCACTTTCTTCAAAGGAATATGAGCCAATCCTGCTCCAATGCAAGGAAATGCAATAGAACTAAGATCCAAAGCTTGGAGTAAACGGAAACATTTATCCACAGAATGCTGCAAGATATAATTGTTGATGTCTTCCGAGTTCGACAGTTTGCCCTCATAGACTTCAAACTTATGTTCATGGTCAATAGTGAGACAATGAAATATAAACTTCTGATGCTCCAGTGTTCCTGCGGTAGACACAACAACATCACCAAGATGTGCTGGCAGCTTCTTTTGCGCATCTATACGAATGGACTCACCGCCTGCCCTGACAATGCAACCAGACAAACCGCCTCCCATGCTAATACCCGTGTCATCAGAACTGACAATCACTTCCGATTTTGACTCCATTATATCACCAAAGACTATAGTCAATGTAGAATTGTTAAAATGATATTTACGTGGTTCCATAACTTTTTTACTTTTGTATTTTATTCTGCTGCTGCCGCAATGACATATACAGCCCTTATGCTTCTACCATAATACAAATACCCGTTTCCTATAATTCCCTTACCATCTCTAGGAAACTGCAAACTGCGAGCAAATTGTGGATTACTTGTGGTTCGTTCAGAAGTCCAATAGTAACCATACTTATTCTGATAGTCGGCTTTTGTACTGCAAATCCATCCTGCGGCAGGAAAGAATATGTGATTCCCATTCTTGCCAATTATCTTAAATCCATAGTGTCCCTCTATCTGAATCCATTCCCATTGACATTCAGAGAGCAACTCTTTGAATTGTTTCTCAGTTGGTATAGCCCAATCTTCTCCAAGGACAGACTTAGCAACATCATTCTTTGCAGTAGTAATCTTAGAATGAGGTTTGTCAGTTAAGTTATACATTCCTTGTGAATAGTCCTTCTTCTTAGTAATCTCACCCCAAGCGTACAAATCACCAAAGTCATGTGGTGCCGCAGCACCAATATTTCGATCTGCCCACATTGTCCCACTAGTAAGACCTAAGTCTGTGGGACGACAAGCATTAGGTTCACTTTCTTTAGGTACAATTTCTATCCGAGAATTGTCCGACTTGCCATTTATACTATAAAATGCAATTATCCCTCCTGCAACAGCGATGAGTAATATTGCACAGATAAAGAGTCTTTGAAATCTTTTACTTTTTAACATTCTACTAAAGCTTTCACAGGAAGCTCCTGATTGCGAGGATTTTGCATCGGAATGTTGCTCTTTTCCCAATATTTTTTCATCTGCAATTTTAACCTCTCCATTGTCATATGAGAAAACTCTTTCCGTACGTTTCCCACCAATATCAAATATCACTGTCGCTCCTTTTGCTCCATCTGGTACGTCTATCATACTCTTTCTTTGATGTTTACTTGATGGCAAATGATGCTTAACCGCCCTAAGTAATTTGTCTAGAGCCTTCTTTTCATCTTTACATTCAATATAGTCATAGGAAACTATTTTCATCATGACCGAATCATTGTAAGGAGACTCGTCAAGGCGAAAAGGTATAATTATCTTTTTAAATTCCAACGCAGTGGATATCTCGTTGCTTGTCCATTTAGACTGATTTGAGTTCTTTGATGAGACAAACAAGAAAATCTTACAGTTTCTAATTGCTCTCGTCAAAACACTTGCAAACTCATCACCAGAATAAATACCCTCTTCATCAAACCAATATGAAACGCCATGGGCCTTGAACAAATCCTTAACTTTTGACAACACATTGTTGGGCAAAACATCTCCTTTGTCGTCCACGTAATCTTTACGAGAATAACTTATAAATACATCATGTGCCAATGGGGCATTGCAATGTTCACAATGATCTAAGCCATTAGGATTCTCCCATCCACAAATTTCACATGTTTTCATAATGTTCTTTTCTACAGTTATAATATGCCGAGATACAACAAGCGAATATAGAACTATATCCTTTTTAGTCCCTACAATTCTTTAACTAGCTTCTTGTATCCTTTTTGATTGTTCTCAAAAGAATAAACAATAGCAACAATCTTGTCTACAGTAGTAGTACCTTCTATTGATACTTGATATGGGCATTCCACAAACCTAAAGCAAAAGGGCATTTTTATTTTCTCAAAATCAAATATTGGGAAATTTATCTTGCTATATAACTTTTTCCTTATATTTTCATATTGAACGGAATCATCAACAATAAAACAGGTTTTATCTAATAAGCGCGAGCATTGTTCTATTTCCCATAAACAGCTCTCTTTCTCATTCATCAATATAAAAATGGATGATGCTCTGTTCATAAGATACTCGACTCCACTTTTCCAAGTTTGATCATCAAGGTATATTCTTAATGCTCCATAGGGAGAAGTGAGTTCTTTTGTCATTCCGACAGCATATGTTGGAATAGACTTAGAAAGAAGTTTTGTAAGGTTGAATTCAGAGAACGTTTGGCCATCTGCAAAAGTAGCCTCCTGTAATGATTTATAATTATCCTTCTCAAATCCTCGTAGATACAAAGAAAATTTCTTTTTAGATTTGTAGATGTCTTCTATCACTAAAAGACTAATAGGATTAAATTGGCTAAAAGACTCAAAACCTTGTCCAACGATGTGGCCCATAAAGGTAACTATAAATGCTGTAGAAGCTATGCTAACATAATTGACAGTGCCGTTCTGGTATCGTTGTACAAAATAGCCATACACAAAATTCAAAATAAAGAAAACAAGTAAACTAGCACTTCTTATTCTTTTGAATTGTGTCCTTGTTTTTACGGCCTCTTCCAAAGAATGAGATTGCAACATTCTTTTGGAATAAGGCTTCTGTATCAAATAAATAATTCCAGCATATAATGCAATTACTAAAAATTGGAGCATCCCTTTTTCTCTTTTAATGATTATCAACTATTCAGATTATTGCAATCTCTCTCAATCTGTGCCACTATTTTGCTTTTAGCTACCTTATGTACCTTCACACAGAAGTAAATGAGAACGAATGAACTTAGTCCCCCTATATAGGGATTGACCGTTCCACTAAGAGCAAGAGCATCGTAAATGCCATGCGCAAGTACGGGAACAAGTAATACACATGCTGCTATACGAGGGGAATGATCAACAAAATGATAGATGGAATAATAATAACCCATCAGTACGGCAAATGCATAATGTCCGGGGACGGCTAAAAGAGCGCGACTAATTGCTACACTCATCCAGTTCTCCTCTTCACCGAAAATATAAAATACATTCTCCAATGTCGCAAATCCTAGTCCGACGCATACGGCATAGACGATACCGTCGAAATGCTCGTCAAAATAAGGATTGTGACGTAAAAGAAACCATAAAGCCAACAATTTGAAGATTTCTTCAGGGAAAGCCGCAACAAAGAATGCATCTATGGTAGTGCCAAGTAATGTTGTCGGCCCTTCACCAAATAGCATATGCTGAATACCCATTTCCAATAGAGCCACAGGTATGCAAATGGCTACTCCACACAGAACCGCCTTCGTCATTTGTCCTATCGGTTCTGGTTGGGGGTCCTGTCTGACAATGTAAACCCACAAGAGAATGGCAGGAAGAAGGGCTGCAGCTAATAATATCAGTATACTCATAAGCAATTCTTGCTATTTGTTTCGTTTCACGATGTCAAACCCCAGTTTTCTGACCAGTTTTATGGTGTTGAACGCCATAATGCGATCATATTCTTTCTCTCCGTCTGGAAGAGCGGAATAGGGCACAAGGTCTGGATGTTTTTTGTTTGTGTCATCCCTTTCTTCCCCATACGTCCATCCTTCATTCATCCTTGCTTCTGCCCATACGTCATGAGCATTCTCGGCAATAGCTTCTTGCAATTCTTCAAGATCGCCATCCAAAGGAATTTTGTCAACGTTAATGGGTTTTGGGGTATATTCATCTACAGACTGAAGAACTTGAATCATGTAGTATTGCGATTCTTTCCAAGCACTCAGAAAGTCTGGAATGGGAATCCTTGCAATATACGGTTCCTGATAGGGGTCAAAAATGGTGATGGCATCCCCATCTACATGTGTCACAACAACAGCATGATTGGTTAAATCTTCCAAATCAATGTCTTCTGCATACAATTTTTCTCGGTCTACGCCTATAACCACGTCGTTGTCCATCTTAATGACCCTCTTAATGTCATCAATGGTGGAATTATAGTTTCTACAAACATACATTCCTGAATACGCCAACAGATTGCCCAAACAATAGAGCGGTGTTCCTTCTGGTTTTAGCCAGTTTTTCCTTCGAGCGGTATTTAATAACCACTCTTGGTCGTATGGTAGTCCTCTACGATGAAGGATAAATATCTCGCATAATACCGCGCAAATGTTTTCACCACTCAATGCTGCCTTTTGCAACATAGGCAGAATCTCTATCTCCATAGCCACGGACTCGTCAGAAGAGGTTTCCTCATTCATTAGTCCCTCTTCATCTACTCTTAGGGCAATGTCTAACATTTCTTGTAAAGTCGCATCAGTACGTATCGCATGAAGAACTTGTTTGGTTTCCTCTTTACTGGTATTGCCTTCGAGATATGCAGCCAGTAATTCATCGGATATGTATTCTTTATTTGCCATATTCTTTTATATCTTTAAGCGCTGTACGTGTTAACGATGCTATCGCACGGCGTTTGATGTTATACAAGTTCGCAGTTGTTATTTCCATTTCTTGAGCCAATTCGTCTGGTTGTACATCTTCAATAATAAGCCGTCTTATGACATGCACATACCTCTTGTTAGGCATTTGATTGAAAAGCCGCTCCAAATCGCCCTGTGCTTGTATCGCAGCATCGACATCCTCTATTTCTTCACGCCCATTATAAGGAGGCTCATGTGTATCGTCTTCTATCAAGTTTTTGCGTTTCTTAATGAAAAAACGTATAGCCAGAATTTTTAGCCATTGGTAAACGGAACAGCGGTACTGGAAATTCTGTAACTTGGCGGCATCGTCCTCCATGAGGTAAACATACAATTCGTTTACCATCTCATCGTAGTCTACCTCATAGCTGAACACCAACTTCATGATGGCATAAAACAGCGGACGACACTTGACGAAGAAGAATTCCTCCGTCACCCGATTGTCTCTCGCAATCAATCCTTGTATAAACTCTTTGTCAGTCATCTACCTTGTCCTTCTCTTTCACTTCAATAATGTCCAACGAGACATCTACTACATTGTAGTCATAACTCTGGGTTCGCACTGACAATTGTTCCCAATCCTTCAGACAACCGTGCAATAGCCTTGCCTCGTCCTTGAATCTTTCATCCCCCTCATTTTTATAGCCCAAGATTTCATGAGAGGCATTCCAGCGCAGGTGTTCTGTGTGTGCTAGTGTATCAAGAACCCTGGTAATGTTAGTTCTGGGTTGAGCATGAGATTTCCATTGATAGTCTATTTCGTTATTTTTACGGAACAATTGATGGTCTGTCAAGGCAGCATACTCATCAGCACCAAGTGCACACTGAGCCAGCCTTTGTTTAGTCTGTATATGGAAACAATTCTCAAAATTCTGGCTTTGCATCCTTCGCAGTTTCATAACATTGGAATACGTCGGAGCATATCCCGCATACTCTCCATCAATCTGCATGTATCGTCTGTATTCTTCATCCCAGGAAACGACATTGTCCACGGTATCGTTGGATTGTATTTGCAACTCTCGGATTGACTTGTCGTAGCGCTCCTTGAACAACTTAGCCATGTTCTTCAGTTGATCACTAACGATATAATCATATTGATAAGTCTCTTCTGCTGTACCAAACAGCGTGATGGGGGCATCTGCCTCGTATGAAGAAGCCACCTTCCTCTGACGTTTGAAGCCATCTTCATGGTCTTTCTTCAGTTCAGCTTCCCACAGACGGTTATAGAACTGAGCAATTTTCCTGATATGCCTGTCTTCATCCTGACTTACCCTGACTAATATTCGAAAATGGCTCATATTCTCCCTGTAACGTATTGCCAAACGAAGCACTCGTACACCAATGGAAATGTTTAATTCATCATCTCCTGTTGCAATGGCAACATAATTTAGGCTCTTTATCCACTCTTCAAGTTTCTCATAGAAATAAACGCTCTGACAGTCCATCTCATGTAATGTGATAAGCGAGTCTTTGTTGTCATCATCCTTAAATGGCATGGCTGGTTTGATAGCCGGAGCATTTGCAACAAAAAGCCCTGCTAAGTCGGGCATGTTCTTATCGACCACGTTACAATGAAAATCTGATCGGATTACCTTTTTGCGAGTACTTCCCGTTTTGACAAAGGTGCCAAATTCATAAAGAAAGCGAACAACATCCAGACCTACCTGTCCAAAACCTACAACCAAAGCATTGAAAGAAGACGAAACAGTTGCATCGTCTTCTATCTCAACGTAATTCACTGGTTGTAAGTCAGCCTTGTACTTTAATAAATCAACACAAAGACGGGAGGAATCCACCACCTTTACTTCAATATCTGCTTTTGGTTGTTCATACTCTATCACCCGATGGATGCTATTGTTCCGTGTGTGACAGTAGAGTACTGCTTTCTGTTTTTCAGCCCCAGTCCCTAAAATAAAGTCATTGATGGTCTTGTCCTTTTTAAGATATGCGATTGATTTTATGTTGCTCTGTTCATCATCTGACAGGAAGAAGATGTGTACTTCTTTTCGTGTTTTACGTTTGATAATTCGGCAGAGCTGTCGCATGTTTAGCTCTTTCCTGAGTTTGTCTGGCAATTCAACGTTTTCACCCACGACCGTGGCTGCGGACAAATTGCTAAAAGTGCTTGTGGTAAGACATTCCAGTTCTATCAACCTGTTCAGATCCTTATTCTTTAAAGAAAGGAAATTAAATAGCCGCTCCATACCATTTCTCGCACTCGTCGTTTCGTTATCGCTATTAGTCCGAACAACTATAGTGCGTGAATTCCTATCATTCTTATGGTGTTTTCTTATACTGCTTGCAAGATGATAAGTGGCATCGTTCATTCCCCAGAAAATGTATGTAATATCCCTTTTCCGAGAAAACCATGCAGTAAAGAACATCCTGAGTCCCGCTACGATATTATAGCCAAAATGTTTGATGACAAACACCATACTTACCAAGGCTGCCATAAAGTGTGCCGCTGAGAAACACGCCATAAAGACAGTGCTGTCATGGAATTCTCCGTGAATGGCACTAATGTCACTATCCAAAATGAACATTCCAAACGCATGTAACACTGCCATTGGCGAATTTGAAAGAAGAGAAATTGCTTCACCTGTGTACATTCCCACGTCGTACACAGCAAATCCGAGAATCCAAGCTACAGAAAAAAAGAAGATAAGTTTACTGCTGATAAAATTCCATACGCGTTTTGACTTATTGGCAAAAAACAAGATGGCAATAGCCAATATTGCACCAACAATGCCCAACACTACTGCATGAACGAAGTACTCCCCCAGGTGGTCTGTTTCAATGGCATCGCAGTGGCCATATTCATGCAGACATGGTATCCATCCGAAAACTGTTGTCATATTCATAATCTTCATTTATCATAAAGCGTCCAACAATATAAACGATGCCCAATACTTTGGGTCATTAAATCCTTTCTTTCGTATATCCTGCTGCGCCTTGACTAATGCCTCACGTTTTGTCGCACCATTCATCATGTGCTTGTAGAAACTTATCATCAAGTCAGCAGTCGAATCGTCATAGACTTTTTTCAGACTCATCAGCAGCGTATGTACTCCGGCATTCTTGAAACCACGTTGCAGACCAAACACACCGTCACCGCCCAATTTGCCGAGACCTGTCTCACAGGCAGAGAGTACTGCCAGGTCGCATTGGCGCAGGTTCATCTGTGCAATGTCAGCAGCAGTGACAAGTCCGTTGTCATCAAGATTCGCTCCTGCAAAAGCCAAAAGACTATTCTGCATAGACTCCGCATCAGTCTGTCTCTTGACATCTTTATATGCGCCATGAGTTGCTATGTGCAATAGGTTCACCTTTGTATCTGTCAGTCCTATAAAGGCAGACTTGCTGGCCTCTGTATCACGGAACCGCTCCGCATCCTTCACTCCTTTATCCTTGAGTATTGCTTGTATTCCGTTCACCTCACGCAACGTGTTACTTAAATCAGCAAAGCCGTCAGCCCCATCTGATTCACGAAGTGCCGCCAAAGAGCGTTCTGATGCTTTTGATTTTGTGGTTTCTTCATTATAGTTGATGTCTCCAAAGAGTGCTGCTTTCGATGGCTTCATGTTCTCATGACTATAACACAGTTCTTTTGTGGATGACAGTCGATAAACCTCAAACTGCTCAGACAGAGGTTTCCCGTCATATTGAAAATATTCTATAGCAATACGATTCAACGCACCATCAGCAGAGAAGAATATTCTGCTTTTGCCTGCAAAATAATTTCTTAGCACATCCCAGACAATGGTTTCCTTATCCTGCTTTATAAATAAGCCTTCGTCCTCTTCTAAAGCCTTAAGGTGTTTGGCATCACAAATCTGCACTACTACAGGACTGTTCATCTCTTTTGTTAGCACCAAGGCAACCAATTCATTGGTACTTTGGGCAATGTAACTACCTATCATAGCGAACTCTATCGCTATATCAGAAGGCTGCAAAGCCTTTTGTACATCTTTCCATGTATAGGAGATGTAGTCTGTGAAATCAGCATACTCTGCACAACCATGATACAACTCTAACTGTAATGCCTGATTCTTTTGTGTCAGTTTCAGTATTTTGTCGAGATCTTCATCTGTAGCAGAACTCTTCCTGAGCCTTTCTATCTCTATTTCATTGGTTTTCGTCTGCTCATAGATGTCCCTCAGCTTTGCATCACCATTGGTCGCAAGCACCTTTTCAAATTCAATGGAGGAGTTAAGTAGAATACCTTTCGCTAAAAGCTCCGCATCATAGGCAATCTCAGCCATCTGCCTTTCCTGAACTTCTTGACCCTCAGGCATTTCAACCAGCAATTCCAGCATCTGAGAGATATCTTTCTTCTCATCACTCCACACAATCATACGCTCCGTTTCATTCTGTAAACGGAATTGATCCCGAATGGCTTCACGCACTATATCCATATATAGCGCATAATAGTGAATACTGTTCTCATAGTCCTCTTTCATTTTGTAGCAGCCGCCAAGAGTTGCCAAAGAACGGGCATACATCAGTTTTCCAAGATAGGTTTTGGTCAATTCCAGCCCATCAAGTTCTTGCTTGATAAGCCCGTCAATCTTTGCAATTCTTGCTTCATGAGACTCTTCGTGCTTATTATCCACAGTTTCGTTGATGCCTGCGTATGTATAACATAGTTGTAGTGAAGTTGCTGCCTCTGCATATTCATTAGCCATACCTCTCTTGTCGAACATTGCCATTGCTTGTTTGTGATGCTCAATTGAGAGAGTGTAGTCCTTGTTGAATTTCTCTGCCTTTGCCAATCGAAGGATAGCCTTGGGATATTCCTCATTAGCCTGGTCATATTGTTCATAATAGTCTATCAATTGGCGATAGCACTCAGCAGCTTTTCCATAATCCTTCATGCCGCTATAGGCATTACCCATGCCTTTCATGCACTGTGCAATGTTCTTTCTCGCCTTCTCTGAGTCATGTTTTTTATAATACTCCACAGTCACTTGATACGCAGCAATCGCCTGCTCATACTTTTTCCCTACAAAAGCATACATACCAGCCTTGTACATTAAGTTTGCATACGACTCAGACTCACCGCTAATACTTTTCCTAATATTAGCTGCTGAAAGGTAATAATCTGCCCCGGCAGCAAAGTCTCGCGCCGTACCGCCTAGATATGAAGCATATGCTTCGTGCACCTGCGCCTTTGTCAGGTCATCCATAGGCATTGCTAAAGCCTTTAAGTAGCATTCCTTAGCTTTTGCTTGATTGCCCGTTGTCCCATAATACTGTGCTCGTTCGAGCATACACTTTGGCTCATTGCAAGGTTTATTCAGTTCATGCTGGTTATGCTCCTCCATCAGTGCCATGATTCGACTGATGCCTTGCTGGTCACCTTCATCACTATATATTGAGCCAAGACTGTTCAGCAGAAATTCATAGATCTCTCCATGCTTCTCCACCAGGGGAATAGCCAGTTCCCACATTTTTGCAGCCTTTGCCTTATCCCCTGTCATATAGTAGTATCGTCCCATATTGGTAGTATACATACCTATGTTCTTGTGCGGTGTTTTCAACTTTCCACATAGTTCCATCACCTTTTCCTGCAACTCCATAGCCTTCTGCCAGTTCTTCTCCGCTCCGAAGGAGTAGGCATAGTTATTCAGCGAGGTGATATAGTCCTCGCTCACCTCGCCCAACAGTTTCTTCCGCATCTCCATCGCCTGACGGGTACACTCCCGTCCCTTAGCAATCTTTCCTTCATTCACCAACTCTCGTCCTCGCAGGTGCAGACTGTCTGCTTGCTGGATGGTTTGAGCCTGTCCCACAACGCTCAAAATGCAGAAACCGACAGAACAATATATCCTTAATAATTTCCTTGATTTCATAACTACCATGATACATTTAATCGTTTCAATTCTTCAATAGCTTGAACACACCCTTTTCTGGCTGATTCTTGAAATAAAAGAATAGCTTGATTCGTATTGTGAGCAACAGATATTCCCTCAAAGTGCATTTTCCCTAACTTGAATGTTGCTAAAGCACTACCTCCTAATGATGCCATCTTATATAATGCCGCAGATAGATTTTGATCTTGTTTTACACCAGTTCCATGATAATATAAAGTCGCAAGATTACATTGGGCAGTAGCATTCCCTTGGTCAGCAGCTTTACGATATAATGAGGCGGCAAACGAATAATCACGAGGGACGCCATCCCCTTTCCGATATTTATCAGCAAGTTTCAGTATTTGCTTATTTACATCAAGATGGCGCTCTTCAGTATCCTTTTTGTCGAGAATAGTTTCAAGGCAAGAAAAGAGTTTCTCTTTTTCTCTCAATACTTTAGAAGACGTGGAAAAGTCCACAAAGTCGAGATTCCCCAAATCAAAATCAACAGATTTATTATATGCAGAACCGTCAAGTTTAATCGGAATTATACGTCTTTTCATCCTTCCAGCATAACCAATCTCCTTTTCTGTCCATTCCGACTGGTTAGAATGTAAAGAAGAGAAGAAAAGTAACATTTTGGAATTATCAATGGCATCAACTATTACTTTCTTAAATTGATCTCCATGCCTAATTCCTTCTTCATCCATCCATATTCGAAATCCCTTATTCCTAAGTTCATGAACAGTTCTCAGAACACGATCTTTGTCTCGTGTAGAATAGCTTATAAATATATCGTACTTCATAGAATAATTTCTTAATTTAATTATGTCATAACTATTCAGCATCCCCAATGTAAGGGCCGAATACTGCCACATCACCGCCTAAGTCGCTGACAATACCACTGATACGACCTGTTCTATGATATTGTCCCCGGACTTTCTGCTTGTTGTTAGCAAAATCATAACCTTCCACTTCAAACGCCTTGAATTTAGCTCCTGTTTCCAGTAAATTTTGATTGTCCATCCACCCAGTAAAGAAATGATATGAATAATCTCCTTTAGTTTCAAATTCACTTACGAAATAATAATATCCCTCCACGACAAAACGTCCCTCGTTCGTCCTTTTCCCATTTACTCTATTCATATTAAACACAACTTTATCATTATTGTCTTTAACCACTTCACCTTGAGGGCTTATCTTTGCTGTCGAATAATACCAATCTGTGATAGAGTTCACTCTTTCGCATTCAACATTAAAAGCAGCCAAACTATCGGTTGTATGGATCGTAAATTTGGGAACTATTTCACCTTTTTCATTAATTATATTATTGCTTTCATAACAAGAGAATCCTCTTTTGACTATATAAATCACATCTGAAACATCCAGAGAATCCTCTACTTTGATTGTAAAATTTCCTCCCACATCAGAACGATAAATTTTGTCTCTCATAATAACAATAGCATCCTGAATATTAATCTCCTCATTATTAATATTTGCTACTACTCTGCTCGTATAGCTAAGACAGATTGGATTGTTTTTCCGAATAAATAATTTAACACTGGGACTGTCAGTTAAATGTCCTATAGTAAATACAGTATCTACTATGTGATAATCTTTTAAAGATTGGTCATATTCAATTATGAATCTTACACTTTTAGCACTATCTAAAGTTACATATAATGTGGAATCTCGGTAGAAGTCATTAATATTCCTACGAAGTAATGTGTCAACGGTGTTGTCACCTTGACCAATCACAAGCAGTTTTCCTCGCCAAATTTCCCTTTCGGAAACTATAATGGAATCTTCTTGGAACCCTATGGCAATTTTTTGTGATATTCCATAGCCTTTTTCGTCTTTGTATTTTTTGTTAACTAGCATCAGAAATACGATTACACCAATAGCTACAACTAATGCGGAAGCAAGTATAATTCCAAAATATTTAATCCTCGTATTGTGTAGGCGAAGTTTTTCATTTCTTTCTCGTTCAACTGCTTCTGATTTTAAATGATAAATGGTTCTAGCCAGTGAATCATGTATAAGTTCCACACATTCGCGGTTGCCTGCGGTAACATCTTGTATGATTTTGTATTGACCACTCATTAATGTATCAACATCGTCTTTGGCAACCTGTTTAAAATCTTCTTTATTGACAAATTTTCGACGGTCTATGTCAACAAGATTCTCCTCTATAAAAAGTCGAGACTCCTCTGATATATTAGCTACACAATTAGTGTAAAAAGTATCCAATGGATTCTTTGATTCATCCGCTAAATCATCCAAAGTAATGTGTCCATTGTGCTGGGAAAACAATTGACTGCATACTAATGACAAAATGTTAGTGGAAATTAAGCCATTGCCGTCTTTTGACAATTTAATGATTTTGGCAACTATTTCATCCTCAACCCCTTTCTCTAAAAAATCCTTACCTATCATGATTACCTCTCTTGCCTCCTGATTAGAAAGAGGAATAAGCCTATAACGATTTTGTTTCATTTCTGCAAGATGATTCAAATCTATACAATCCTCCAGATAGAACAAATCATCTTCTCTAATAGAAAAAATGAATCGGAAATTAGTAGCGTCATTAAAACCGTCCAAATCAGGTAGTTCCCTATTATCATCCATCAAGGCATGAATTTGCATCAATAGAACTTCAGAAGCATGTGGATGTTTAATAAATATTTCCTCTATCTGGTCAAGTGCTATAACTGGATAAACCTCTTGACCTGTGCCATTCTTAAAAACTGTACTTCCAAAATATTTCCAGAGAAAATCTACAGCAGAATTGTTCATTGATGAATATTCGGGATATATTGTTTCAATTTTACCGCCTATAGCCTTAATCTCTTCCTCAATACTATTGATAATTCTTTTAGCATACGAGACGTCTTTAGTGTTATCGTACTTTCCCAAACGTATGGATATAGGAAGATAACCTCGACCACGCAAGATGGGGAAAACACCTGCGTTTAATACCGATGTTTTACCTATACCGGTTTTACCGTATAATGTAACCAAAAGATTGTTATCTATCATTGCGAACAATGAACCGATTGCGGCATCACGACCGCAAAATATATGGGTGTCATTTGATTTGACAGGGTCTCCATATGAAAGTAAACCCAACCAAGGATTGTTTGTCATATTCAAACGTTTATTTCATTCTATATTATGCTTCATTTTTTCGACAAATCGACTAATGGGTGTATTCATTAGATTCATTACAGTTTGGCCTGTAAAGGGGAATAGGGCGTGGTAATCCTCTCGTTCGTTGTAGCCACTGATAGCCAGAGGCATAATATACATTTTCTTTGTATTACTATCAATATTGTGAGCTCGTTGTTTGGCTAAAGCCCACTCGGTTTTTATGTAATATCTATCTAAATGACCGTCACACAAATCCTGTTTGACTTGCGGGCTAAGAATCGGCACAAACACTTTACACTGGGCTATCGCCTTATCTATACGTGAGTCGTATTTGTCACCGCTGTCCAATTTCGCAGAGTCAAACCAAACATCAAATCCTTCCTCTTTTAGTCTTTCCACGATACTTGATACAATTGGCATGTCTTCATGAGCGTACGATATAAAGATGCCACCCAGCCTGGAATTAGCTACTGCTATATCTTTTATGCACTGGTCCTTATATGCTAAGATTGACGAGATAAAAGAACGGGCGTCTGGTTCTGTATATACATTCTTGCTTTTTAAATATTCGTTCAGTTTCTTTCCTGATTCAGAACTAAATGAAACTGCAACTGCATCTTTTAGTGATGAATCAATAGTATTTACATCTTTTCGCAATATATACCAGAAGAATCTAAACAACCAGTCATCAAACTTGCAGCCCAAAGAAATAATACCTTTTGGTCGTATGTTGTTTAAGAAGTTAAGCGGTGCATTTTTACTGAACCACCTTGCAACGACTTCAATCGCATCATTTTCTGTAGCAACAAATTTTTTTCCTTTATTATTAACTTTTCCACATATATAGTATAGTGTTGGACGTACATCAAACTCCTCTGAACTCTGTTCTTTCTCATCCAAATCAAAAGATTTCCCTTCGTCATAAATACTCATGACCCGCAGTTCACTGCCCCAGATTTCTCGCATCACATTTTCCAAATATTCATCATAAGTAGTTGTCATAACTACACGGAAGAACTTTGTCCGTAATAGATCTTTTAACTCTTTTGAGACAGCATCTGTATCACAATAGTAATTCTTTTCCTTTCCAATCTGAGTATTACCAATTAGAGCACTATTTATAAGCGAGCGAATCTTGGCATCGGAACGCTCTGTTTTTCTAGCAAGTTCTGTGAAGGAAGAGCATTGGAAACCCTCTCCGAGCAAATTCTCACCTTTCAAATCCTCTATAATGCTGGATAAGATATCTTGTGTCGAGTCTCCTCCTCCAAATTCATTTTGGAGAACAACCTCACTCCCGACTAATAACACATATTTACCCTTTATTATGTCCGAAACAAATGTGTCCCAACTGAGATTGCTGGTTATGTTTCCACTGGGTTTGTCCGTTGGTCTAGAAATACGTGGCATATCTATACTTTTTATATGATTATAACTATTCTAATTTCCTATTATCACAAAGCTAATATCTTTATTCGAATTGTTAATAATCTCAATCTCCAAGAGGTTTTGTTTGTCTTTCGGGAGGTCGAGCATTTGGATGCGAGAAGGACGGCCTGTATTAACATCATCGGTATCATTATACCACTTGTCGTTGGTCTTGTCGTGGATGCGGAGTGTGACAAGCCCCTTAGGCTCAGTCACAACAGCGATGTACTGAGTACCTTTGGCTGTCAAGGTGTAGGTAGTGGATTTCTTCTTTCCCACCATGCACGTCTTGGCGAATACCTTTCCGCTGCTTGAGGTGGAACGTTGAGCAGAACGGTCGGCATATTGCTGCGCAAACTTATATACCGTACGATTCTTGATGAGACTATCAACAAATACATGGTCGAAAACGAAATGTCCTTTGAGCGATGGCACATTCTTGTCACGACAACGCAGTTTGTTGAAAGGCTGTACGTCGCTGGCAATTAATGCCTGGTTTGCCTGTTTCAAGCCTTCGTTACTGCCTGCGCCAACGACAGCGCGGAGAGTCATGCAGGCATCTATCGCCGCCTGTACTTCCGGTGTTGGCTGTTGCGCCCAGGCTCCTATACCTATATACAATAGGGCTATGATGAAAGGTATCTTCTGTTTCATATTCGCTATGAGTTTAATTCTTTCCAATTACCAAACGCAATCCTACTGTCGGCGTTTTCTCATGACTGTTCATCGGATCACGGTGATAGACTGTCAGTTCAAAGGGTTCCGAGTCGTAATTACCACCTCGGATGACTTTCGCTTCTGGGTCGATGGGTGCCATATCAGTCTGGTATGGACGGAATTCTGTGTCACACCATTCGCTGACGTTGCCACTCATGTCGAATAAATCAGCCCCATTGGGTCGCATACGAGAATGGGAAGCATCGCAGACGTATGGTTTACCATTGGCATTCTTTTTATACCAAGCCACCTCGTCGGGGTTGTTGCTTCCTGCATATTTAGTGCTATCTTCATTCAACCCACCTCTTGCTGCATATTCCCACTCCGGTTCTGTGGGGAGTCGGAATTCCAAGCCCGTGAGGTCGCTCAGTTTTTCACAAAAGGCGACACATTCATCAAACGATACATTTATCATGGGCATGTCAGCCTGCTGCGCATCAAATTCCATCTCCATCACTTTACTCCACTCACCGATAGATACCTCATATTTGCACATCCAGAACGAGGCAGCCGGCTGTTTCAATGGCGGCGTTTCCAAATCGACATCTACATCGTCATCATAACTGCCATCAGCGTCAGGCATTGCCCCCATTACAAAGGCGCCGCCGTCAAGATGGACCATATTTCTAAGGATGTGATTGACCGCTTCCAACTGTTTCAGGGTGATGTCGTCGCTCCAGTTCAGATATTGTTCGCCATCGAGTGCCGTTTCTACTTTCAAAGCCTGAACCATCTTCTCCTGTTGACTTTTCTTTACCATCCAAAGACCGATGATCAATAGTGATGCCAACAGGAAAAAGGCCAATACAGATACCACTTTCTTGACTACACTCGAAGGCCTTGTTTTGAGTTTCGGCAGTATCTTGGGTACGACATCCTTGAACAGCGCATCGGGATTATCACTGTAGAAAACGGCTTCATAGCGCTTGATGCCTACAATGTCGTCTGGGAGGTTGAGTTTGCTGAAGTTAAACAATTCTGTTGTTTCCGGCACAACGGGGATAATGTTCAAGTCCTTTCTGTGTAGGGCACGGGCAATCTCAATACGCACAAAATCAAGGGCTGCGTTAGGTCCTAATTCTACGATTTCCTTTTCGAATTCCTCCTGAGAACAAGCCCCCAAATGATTGTATAGCTCAACTTCGTCTTGCTCAAAATCCTTTTCCTCAAACGCCAATGAGTTCTTCCCTGCCACTAACAGAAAGTCCTTGCATCGGTCAATACGACGGGCAAGAGCAACGTCGAAGAGACCTGTCAGGTTTTCACGGTCGAAACTTATCCTGCCTTTATATTTCGACTCCAACAGGTCTTTCAGATGCTCAGCCTTATCGCCAGCATCCCTTCGACGATAGCTGATGAAAATGTCGTACTTGCTCTTAGCCATTCTTCTCTATCTTATAGCCTAATGCGATTAACAACTTCAGTGTATCCTCGGCCATGAGACGGTCATACTGTTTTTCGGACTCTGGCAGTTGGGCGTATGGCACCATGTCGGGCGTTTCCAATTTAGAGTCATCCCTTTTCGGCCCAAATGTCCAACCTTCGCTCTGACGCTCTAAAGCCCATCTATCGTGAGCATTCTCTGCTATAGCCTCTCGCAATTCGTCAACGCATTCGGGCAGTTCTACATGTTTCAAATCCAAGAATTTGGGGTGATAGGTCTTTATATCGACTGGAAAAGCGGTAATACAGATGCCTCCTGTCGCGTCCCACGCCTCAACAAAAGTGGCTATCGGGAAAGTCTGAATGTCGTTTGACTTCGGAACATACAAATCCACCATGTCTGTAATCTGATTGGCTTTTATCACCACAGTAGCTGTCACTCTTACATTATATTCTCCAAGCAATGATGCATCAACGACAGGAATAACGATACCGCCTTTTCTCAATGCAGTGAACACGGTACCAGGATTAGCCGTGTTGCGTTCATACACTCTGAGGTCGGTGTCCTTGAAGGAGTCACCTCCTATTCCTTTCTGGTTCAGTGCGAACTTTACGCACTCTTCATAATTTGCTATACTCATGATTATTACTTTTTAATTTCCCATTTCAAGTTTATGAATGTCCTCAATAAAATCGCAACGCAAACATAGAAGGAGTTCTCTGGCGTATTCCTCCAGCAACCCCTTATAGAAAGTGACATCTTTGTGGTTGGTTTTTGTCACCCGCTCCCATAGCGTGACTCGTTTAGCATCATCATAAGCATATTTGATACCCTCTCTGTCATCGTCAGTCATGAGAACACTCAGATGTCGTTTGTCCAGAATATCCTCCAAGGAATACTTCCCATTGACATCAATTTTTCCCCAAAGGTCTTTGAGAAATACATAGTATTCCTCTTCAATTTGCAGAGGAAGTTCCTTCTCATAATTGCCAATATCTTCAGGCCGTTCTATTGCTGCCTCATGAACGAGCTTGCCAAAATACTTGCTAAGCAGTTCCTGCTCCTTCTGTATGCACAGTCTTTCTATTTCTTCTTTCTTCATATATGATTGCACTTTATTCGTTAACTATACTTCTTCAAAATTATAAATCCCTGCCATGTCTTGTGGGAGTTCCGTCCTTGGTTCGATACTGATAGGATATATCTTCAAGGTTGCCTCATGGTGGCTTAGTTGGGGGTATGCACGTAGCATCGCTCTTCTACGTTCTCTTCCCACATATTCACTATTAGCGGCATTTGCAGACCAACAGAGAATAAACAAATCAGCAGAGTCAATGTATTCGAAGATTTTTTCTTCATACACATCACCAGCCCCTAACTTGTCTCGGTCAAAGAAATAGTCCACCCCTTGGGCCTTATATGCTAAAGCAAAGTCTCTTACACGCACCGAATCCTGATGAGCGTATGAAATGAATATCCGCTTGAACATCCTTGATATAATCTCTGAATTCAACTTGCGCGGATGCTCCACGATGTTGGTTAAGAATCTCATGTCACCAACGAGTGCGCCATTGACATATAGATTAACCTCACAACTCAATTCTTCTATGCCAAGATTGGCTGGAACGAAGTAGTCAAATGTGCATTTCGTAAATTTGCCTTGCCAACGTATTTCTTTCGTAGAGTTTGACAACAAGGATTCACCATAGATATTCAACTCCACGTTGACCAGGTCACCAACCTTAAGCCTAGTTTGTAGCGGTTTGTAGTCACGGCGTTCTGCCTTCTTGTCTGCTTCAACGGCTAACCGTTCTACCTCATTGCTTTCTTCTAACAGATGCAAATATACTTGCACCATCAGGTGAGACTTAGGCTTCACTTCTGAAGGGGCAAAGACAGAACTATAGACTTCATCCTCAGTGACTTCTTTTTCTTTCTTTCCGAATATATTAGACCAAAACGAACCTTTGGAAACATTTTTCCCAACTGATTCACCTTCATATTTCGGTTGATACGTTTTAGGCGTGTTATCTGTGTGATAATTCGGGCCAATCGCTGTATTCGCAAAGTCGTCGATTCTGTTCCTTCTGTATGAATTTCCAGAATTTGAGCTTTCTGGTGGTGGAGGTGGAGGAATTGAAGATTCGCCAAGATCACTATTATCTGAATCTGTATAGTCAAATGGATTACCAGCAGTATAAGCAAAATCGTTGATACTCGGTTCTATCTCTAAGATTTGATTCTCTTCTATGCCACCATTGCTGTTTATGTCAAATGCCATCGCGTCTGCTTGTCCATCCCCATCAACATCTACCATTACGATTGACTCATTCTCTCCATTCGAGACGAGAATGTCAGGGAAGTCGACACATGTTGATTGGAAATCTGTATGGGTATTATACTCTCTACTATTTAATCCTTTGTTTCTGTCGAATTTAAATAACCGTTCAGAAGATCCACCGTCAATTAAGAGATAATCATCATCTCCAACGAGAGTCAGGCATTGACTGATGGCTTTTTCCAAATCAGAGAGGCTTTGATAACGTCTTGTAGAATCAAAAGACAACGATTTCTTTATAACAGAAGCCAATTGTTGCTCATAAGCGCAAGACGGCTTCTTCAGAAGTGCAGGTGAGGGCAGTTCTTTCCCTTCTATTCTGTATCTCAATGACTCTTCTCCATACTCCACCCATAGGGGAGGGAATAACTCATTGAGAAGGAAGTAGGCCAGCATACCAATCCCGTATGTGGCAGACCTCTCATCAAAAGCACCGTTCTTGTATGTTTCTGGAGAAGAATACCAAGGACTGCCAACTCCTGCTATATTTGCAGGATTATCTCTATCAATCCAAATACTACTTCCAAAATCTCCTAAAACATATCGCCCTTGTGAGGTACGATAGATGTTGTTAAGATGAATATCGCGATAGTATATCCCATGATTTAAGCAATCCCGTATTCCTGATAGCACATCCAGC
>ERZ842401.1974-NODE-1974-length-28070-cov-4.520221_pt1 | contig 28070 bp, 52 predicted proteins | sample MGYA00521270_ERZ842401 | MGnify/ENA primary metagenome ERZ842401 (study PRJEB31892, sample SAMEA3878208) | bioreactor metagenome | biome: Moose rumen | place: Sweden | collected 2011-10 | study: EMG produced TPA metagenomics assembly of the PRJEB12797 data set... | reverse complement strand
GAAGTCACCTGGTTTCTCGAAGCAACAGAGAGCAACATCATGGCCTTGTGCCGCAATGCGTATGTTCTCCAAAATCTGCTGAGGGTTTAATCTTGCAAGTACCTCCCGCTTATAGCGTTCTGTGTACTGCTCATGGGTCTGGTTCTTAGCGAACAGGATGGATGCCGTAGGTGCTACCCGTTTTATTGACATTCCATAGAACCATTTGGGGGGATATAAGGCCACCCCTATAACCTTGATGCCCGCTTGGGCCAGTTTCTTGCTGTTTGCAAAATACGATGTATATACTTTCATATTCTTGTAACTTTGGTGCAAAGATAGTTAAAATTATTTGAATAGCAAATAAATTCGCATTATTTAACCTCGTTTCAATCATTAAATAACTCTAATTGGCGGTACTTCTGTACTGGTGGATGCTTACAGGCAATATGACCGTTATGTTCATTACACCATTCATAGCGGATGAAATACGGACATCTATTGTGACCGCTGCCAGAATAACATACATCATTCTGGAGGTCTCTCTCGCCAAAAGGACACAGCACCTCTTCGGGTGGGATTCCTGCATGATGGGTGGGTACATAGGTAATCATATCCGATACATTTAGAATCTTCCTGTCTCATGTTCATCTTCGTAGTGCTGCCAGTTTGAAGGATGGTCATCCTGTCTCTGTCGGCACTTTGGCACTTTCTTGATATACGTGCCTCGCTTCCTGCAAAAATACACAGGAATGTACTGATTAGTCACGTCTGTGAACTTGCAGCCATAGCATGGAAATTGCTTCATATCTTCATAGGTCATACGCTCTCTTTTCTAAAAGTCCGTCCATTTATCCGTCTGTATTTCACCTTGGGGTCATACTGCTTTATCAGTATCCGTATTTGCGTATCTGTCAATTTTGGGCAATCCACTTCCTTGAAGATTCTGGCATCGCCTTGATGGTCTCCGAAGTTGCGCAGTGGATAATGCCGCAGGTAGCCAAATTCGTTTGGCATCACAACAGAGACTTCGTATCCGTCATTCCAGTTTATACCGAATTGCATACTGCCTCCTTTCTGCCATATCTTCTATCTGCCTCAGACTTGGCCCATTCGTAGTTTGCTTTCAGATACTTGCTGACTGTCTTAGCGGAGCATCCGAAAAGCATTCCGATTGTCTTGTATGTGATTCCTGCACCTTTCAGCACAAAGAATGAAACATAATCGTCTGGTTCCAATTTCCTATACATACTCCTTGATTCTTTATGTCGGCCCTCCACACTTGCGAAAAGCACCAGATGGGAGATTCCATGTTTCGCTTTCTGGCACAATTACAGATGCCGTGTATTCGTATGATGTAGCCAGTTCTTTCAGATACTGAGTTATGCCATCATAGGGCTTACCCTTGTTTATGAGCGTAGATAGGTCAGTATCACGCTTCATGGTATAACCGAAAGACTTTTCAAACTCAACCAACTTGCCTGCCTGTTGGTGACTGACACAGGCAGCAGAAGCGAACTGGTCGCAGTTCCCAAAGATACAGAACTTGCAACTGCACCGACCAAATCCCATGAAGTAACAAGGATGCGGACGGACACGGTATTTCTCCAACAAATCCCATACCTGTTGCTCTTTCCAGTCTCGAATAGGACGAAAGCGGTCAATGTGCCTGGGATTTCTACCATTCCGCAAGTCTGCCTTGTCTTGCTCCAAGATGGCATAACTGGCTCTTTGCTTACTTTCCTCGCCTCTCTCCCCAGATAAAATGAGGGTGCGAATGCCTTGGAATCGCTGCTGATGTCGCAAGGCCGTTGCGCACACATCAATTTTCAGATATGCGCTGCACCAACGAGTGCGGAGGTCTGGGGATGGCTGTGGGAACTTTCTGCGGGTTGATGGCTTGCCATTCTCGCCACCTGTTTTGCAAATGGTATGGTCTGGAAGTTCAAAGCATATCGGAGCGGTCAGACTGTTCTCTCTGAGCATTTCACGCTCAAAGCCTCCGTCTTTCCACTGGAAATAGACAGGAACGCCAAAGGCTTCACCAATCTTTCTGCAATAGCCTGGAGTGACTTCCCAATCAAAAAGCGTTCTGCCTCTGCCATCAATATCTTGGTGCCAGAGTTCAATCTTCTCTTTCGGGATGCCATTGTCAAGGAGGAAAAGAAGACAGGCGGTACTATCCTTTCCTCCAGAGAAACTGACTATATACTTATCGTAATCGTACAGGTTATCCATTGTAGTGTGTCATTACCCATTCAACCATGCGCTTTCTCAAAGTGCTGTCACACTCACAATAGAAGCGGTTCAAGTCATAGCCGTACTTCGCGTATTTGAATGCGAGGTGGAATTTGTCATATTCGCTACCTGCAATATCGCTCAGCATCTTATCAATCTGAGTGGCGCAAGCGTTATAGCCAAAGGATATCCATTTGTGGATTGCTTGCTGTTCTGGTGATTTCGTTTCTTTCTGATTCATTGCTCTTTATTTTTTTAGTTCCTAAAACGAGGGGTCTATATAGTGTCTTCGGTAGCCGACTGAGAGGGTGACACTTCCATTCTCTTTCGGTTGGCCCTCTTCTACCCATGTTCCACCTCTTCTGAGAGTGAAGATGTACTTTCTTCCAGTCAGCGAATCAAGTACCTTGTATCTGCCTCCGTAGTAATCAAGGCACTCAGTTTGATTTTCCTGTACGACTATCTTTCTGGGGCTGATAATCTCTACTATCGTCATGGCCCTGCGGTCACTGTAGAGGTTTTCAGTGGCTCCCATGCCAACGGCCAGAACTGGATGGGCTTCGTTGAACATTTCCAGAGCCTCATCTTTCCAATCCTCTTGAAGTCTGCGAGACAGGTGGCGGAGGAAAACCTTTTCTCCCCATCCGTTCAACTTGCAGATGTCGGCCTGTTCCTTGATGTCGGCAACATCCTTAGTGGTCAATGTCTCTGTATATTCCTTGCCCCTCCAAACTAACTGCTTGGACTTGATAATCTGGGGCTTCGTTTCTTCTGTCGTTTTCATTGCTCTTACGTTTTATCTGGTTATTGTTCAACAGGAATAGATTTGCCTGTTAGCCGTTCAAGTCCTATTAAGACCTTCCAACCTAAATTTTGTTGTATAGACATCATCTTTTCGTGATGTTCCATTGCCTTACAACGGAAATCATTACTCTCATGACGCTTCTTAAAATAGTAGTTGAAATCCTTGACGTGCTCGATGTATTCATCCAACACCTCTTTGTCAACGTTCACGGTTATAATTACTGGATACATGGTTGTGCGCTTATCGTTCTAAAATCTCCTGTAGGTTACTGATTATATCCTCCAAGTCAGAAGATGCAGATTCAAGGTCGCTGATATTCTCGTAAATCGTCTGGCCTCTTTCTGCCTCCTGTAACCCCTCTGGCATATTGTCGTATGCTTCCTGTTCTTCCTCCGCGATGTTGTCAATCTCGCATTTCTGCTCTTCCAGTGCATCAATCACTGACTGTAGCCATTTTCTTCTCGCCTTGTTCATTGCTTTCCGTATTTCAGTTTCACGATTAAAATCTCTCTGGCTTTTCCTCCACAAGTCTCTTCCCGAACTGATACGCTTCCTTATCCTCACAACTGTATGTGACAACACCTGTAAGTTCAAAGGTTCGCGGATGCTTATACAGGTGGAATCGTACAGGTTTGCCCTTTTGCGTGTAGGCAATCAGACCATTGCGAAGATGATAGTCACCAGTAAAGAGATAGACAATATCCGTCCCCAAGTCATCTTCAAGTTTGCCGTGTGCATAGACAAACGGAACTCTCTTATACATACTGCGCACATGGCTGTTCTCCATCTGCTCCAACTCTGCCTCTGTGGCGATTCTTGCGTCTAAAACCATATCCTTGTAACTGGTTAAGGGGAGGTGGTTAGCCCCCCCCATTGCCTTTTAGATTTTACTTACCAGATAATCAATCTCGGAATCAGAGAGGGCGATGCCGTTCTGTCGCTTTGTCTTGATGATGAAAGCAATCCCGCATTCTTCCTCGATTCTGTCATAGACCTTGGCATCGATGCTCTCACCTGCAGCGGTGATGATGGAGCGAGCGAACTCTTCGAGGTGGGCCTGTGCTGCTTCGCTGCACTTCTGGATGGCCTTCTCTTTCTCCTGTCGCTCTTGCTTTAGCATTGCCTGGAGGTTGTAAGTCTGGGTGTAGAAATCACAGCCGCCCTCAATAGCGAAGTCGTTTGTGATGTTCTGGCACATCTGGTCGATGTCCTTATCAGTGAAAAACTGGTTGAAATAGGTGTCACCTTTGAGGGACTTCAAAATCTGAATTTCTTTTGCCTTATCCATTGCTCTTTGTTTTATAGGGTTTAACTTCATTTCTATAGTGCAAAGATACAAAATATTTCTGAATTATCAAAGCCTTTTTCTAATTATTTTCGCTTGATTTCCAGTTGGTTAAGGATTATTAACCTTTATCGGATTCAGCCTCTTTCTTGGCTCTGGATGCTGCTCTTCGCTTCTCCAGACGTGCCTCTCTTTCCTCCGGGGTCTCAGATGCTTTCTTGCGGTGATACCACTCACGCGCTGCCTTGCGGTGTGCCTCCTTGTCAATGGGTGCAGATGGCTTGCCGGAAGGCTTGCGGTTGGTCATAATCTTCTCTTTGTTCTTTTCGTAGTACCGTCTATTGTACTCGCTTTTCTTCTCTTTGTCTGTCATAGTCATTTCGCTTTACCTGTTAATACTTTATCGATGCAGTCAGTGACAAAGCCAACCAGAAGGCATGAGGCTCATCATTGGAAACATCCACCTTGGCACCGATGGCCTTGAATATCAGATTGGCCGCATGGTCAGCCTCATGCGCCAGTGTCCCTGTGGTCAAGTCTTTGGGCTTGTGCAGCCAGACAATCACGCCATAGTCACCAGAACTTCTTTCTGTGACATCATCGGTTATCGCATACGAAGACTTCACGACATCATTACTGAGCATATAGGGGTCGCTCTCTGAATCATCGAAGAGGTCTGACAAATCCTTTTTCGTACCTCCTTTTGCCACCCATATTTTGCGAGGGTAGATGATGGGGTCGAACTTGTATATCTCGAACTTAGCCATGATTCTTCGGACACTTGATTACCGCATCAATGGGCGCAGCACCATCATAGCGAGGATGGGCGCAACTCAAATCCTCAGTCTCGCAATTCTCCATGGGAATGTGGTAAGGCCTGCAAACGTAGTCGCACCTATAGCAATTTATTTTCTTCATACATCAAACCTCTCTTCCAGTTTATTCTTGATGTTCTGGTACAGGCCCAACAGCGGTGCCTTTGACCCATAACTCTTCAACTTGTCTGACAATAGCATCAGCAGACATCCGACCTCTTCATTGGTCAGACGGACATCTACGCTTCTGTCTCGGTTGCCAGATTGCTCATTCAGAGTGTCAGCGGCAAACTGTAGGCCCTTGATAAATGTACGCAGTTCCGCGTCACCGTTCAGCGTGACAGTGATTTCGCCAACTTCATTGCCATTGCCGATAGGCTCAAAATCACACTGCATCTTTGTCTTCCCAAGGTCTTTGATGCGGAAGTACGTTCTGGCACCATCGGAACTCTGGAATCCGTTAGTACCTGCCTCAACTTCGAGGATGTTGCTGTCTTCAAACTCTTCTACCATTGTGGGGATAGAAAGCCCATCTACGATTACATTACTCTTCATTTCGTTCTGTATTTGAATTTCGTTTCCTTTAATAACAAACTTTCTGTCATATTCCAGACTAATTTTGTCAAGTAGTTCGCAAAGAGCGGAATCATATTCTGGCGTGTTTGTCAACCTGTATATTTCCTCACGCTGTTTTGCTGTCAGATTGAACGGTTTGAACCTTGGTATAATGCCTGTTCCAGTAATCTTATCTTCCATACCTCAGTTCGCTTTCAATCTCATTCTTCACTCTATCCCACCGTCTGCCATCAACCAAGCCTCCAGACTTGATGAGGGTCAGCAGGGAGCGCAAATCGTCTTCGTCCATGTAGTTCAGACAAAAACCTGCAGTCGATAGTCTCTGGATAATCATTGGCTTCTTCCTTTCTTCAAAATATACGCTACTGCTGTTTATTTCGCTTCCCTGCTTAAACTTTGATAGGTACTCTTTAATATAACTTTCCCTATTCTCTAAAAATTTGGCCGTTAGATATTCGCGGATTTCTCGTAACAATCTAATTCTTTCTCTTCTGCTTAGATTCAAATTAAGAGAATCTATACAAATTGCGATATATTTCTTATTATTCATCTAAAATAATCTTGACCTTATTCGATTCCAATTATTTTTGTTTCCGTAGTTCCTACGCTTATCGTAGGCATGAAGTTTCTGGCGATAGGGTGGTACTGGCTCTTTCCGCTTCTCACATACACAGTCATGCAGAATGACCTCTGGCACTTCTGGCATCGTTAGTGTCTGGATTGGTACTTCATAGACGATGGTAGTACCATCACCAACAAAGAAGTCCATCTTTTCTGACCGCTCAGTGTCTTCAAGCCTCCGCTCTATCATGTTCAACAGTTTCTCTTCGGCACTTGCCTTGTCTATCCTGTTGGCGTAGAACTTAACGGTAAAATCTATCAGAGTATCATAACCCTCTCCGATAAGTACGTTTCCTGTAGTGCTGACAATATACACCTTTCCGACATAATGAATCAGCATACCCTTTCGCATCTTCCGGAGCAGGGCCAAATTCGAGAGAGTAGTCTTTGCGTCTAACATATCAGTCAATCCGCTTATAACTATAGACTGTAGCCCAAGGGTTCAGAATCCATGTATTACCTCCGCATATTTTATTGATGAGGGCATGAAAAGCCTCTCGCGGAGTGGGGTAGATGGTTCTCTTCCCTACTGGCTGCTTGAACTCATAGGCCACCTTGCCAAAGCCTGGGATATGGTCATTCAGTGGGGTCTCGATGATTCCCTCTGCCAGACAATCCTCATCTGAAATGTCCTGCAGTCGCTCAATGCGAATATCCGTAATCTGGATGTGGTGGGGCATCAATTCAGCAAGCACGTACATCTTATTCGTGCAACCCGGATGTCTCTCCTGTACCATTCTGATAACCTCATCCTCAATCTTTGTTGGCAGATACTCATCTTCCCAAAGTTCCTTGTAACTCTGTGCAATGGCCAGTCTCTCGCCAATCCTGTACTTGGGATAGATTCTGGTATTATGCACCAGTACACCGTTATTGTAGCGCATGACAGGAATCACCCTATCTTTGTAAGGGCCAAAACGGTACTCTGCATTGGGGAACTCTATCATTTCCTTTGGAATCCTCTCTATCCGTCTGGTTTTTGTCTTACGCCTCTGGATGGTTGCAGACTGTAAGCCAAAATGTTCATCAAACATTATCTTTCGCATACTATTCGTGATTACATTCAACAATATCATTCTCACACTTGCCATGATGCTTGCACAACTGGCACCCAACAGAGCCAACCGTATGCTTCACTCCAAAGGGGCATGGAGAGGTGTAGTATTTCACCTCACCTGCCATTGTTCTGATTGTTTCTGACTTTGCCTGTATCTCCATAACGTTACACCTTTTTGATTTCAAACACATGGAAAACCAATCGCCCATCATGCAACTGGATAGTACCTACATAGTCATCGACAATCTCATCGACAATGGGATGACCAGTACCCGCAATGCGGAATGCTCTGGTTTCAAGTTCTGTCGGTGTCGGATTGACTGCTGCCCAGATGCAGGGCTGTCCGTTCTGGACTTGAACGGTCAGCACCTTGGCATCTTTCGGCATGGTAATCATTACCACATCTTGAATGGGCAAAGAGTATTTATATACGGTCTTCATCTTCAACAGATTAGAACTTACCTACATAGTTGGCCCAAATGTCGATGAACTGTCTGGCTGAGTAGTCTGCCAGTTCCGAGGTCTTATAAGCAAGGCGGGACGCGCAGCTCGCAGCCGCACGCGACCAGGCGAGATACGAAGCCACGGACCCGAGACCGCTCCGCGCACCGTAAGTCGAGTGGGCACCCCAGAGACACCTACGTTTCTTCTCATCGTCATCCATAGCGGCAATCTCTTTCTCAGTATAGTATGCGTACCTAGGATAGTAGCGGTACTCATCTTCATCAAACGTGGGCTTCCATCCCTCGTTAAGTGCTGCTGTGATGATGCACAACTTCACGTAGGCGATAAAGTGTTTATCGTCATCTGTTCTGTCTGGCAGGTTGGTAATGGCCTCATACATGGTGACCATCGGATGCTTCACACCCAGAATGTTCACGGCATCATCAAAGGTCTTTACTCTCTCCGTGATGGGCAAAAGGCTGTCGATGACCTCTTTGTTCTCTACTTCCACACCGTGTTTCTTTAACAGGGTGGCTAACTCTTTGGCAAATGCCTGTGCCTGTTCGTCTGGCACGTTCAATGATAACGATTTCATTGCTCTAAATGTATTTAGTTTGCGCAGGGTGGTTAAGCCTGCAAATCCTATAAGTCAATATCATATCCAAGAGTGGATAGGGCGATAATAACAGTTGGAGGCAATTCACCACAACAACCATCATAGTCTATCACATCATTGCCATCAGTGACATAGTTCCCGCTCATGTAGGTATCGCTGTCATCCCCATTCTGGATTTCCCAAGAATGTGAAGATGGAGTAATGGCTACCCATGTATCGTAGTCATCATCAAACCAGAACTCATGTATTCCGTTATCTTCCTTTCTCTTTACGATTTTCATTGCTCTTACCTTTTTACTGATTCATTCCGTTAATGTACTCGCGCAGGTCTCTCAACTGCTCCAGATTGAAATTCTTGGTCAGATGGACAACTTCGTTTATCAGATTGTCACGCTCTGCCATTGTCTTCTGGTAATTCTCGTACTCTTCCTTAGTTCCAAGAAACAGGCGATAACAACCCCACTGTTCGCATCTAAGGTCTTCTCTGGAAAACTTATTCATCCAAGAACCTACGCCATCTATTATGATGAACTTACGGCCTGCACTCTTTACAGTAGCCTCATAATTCTGTTGTCTTTCGTCTGAGGTGTAGGCATAGACCTTATCACCTCTCTTAATCGTTTCTTTCGTTTTCATTGCTCTGTAGATTAAAATTCGTAGTCTTTACCCTCAATGAATCCGAGGCTAAACATGAACTGCTCCACCTCTGACCTGGCATCTTCAAACTCCACCTCATCGGGATAGTTCATGTACCAGTCTGTAGAGTTGGCCCTGCGGAACTCTTCTTCGCTTCCGTTCTCAATGAGAGACTTCTGGAAAACTTCACGCACTTGTGCGTCTTTGATTGTGATTGTAACCGATTTCATTGCTCTTTTATTTTGTTCTTAATTATAGTGCAAAGATACACAATTTTTCTGAAATATCAAAGCCTTTTTCCAGATATTTTTCACTGATTTCCAGAGGTTTAGAATCTTTAACCTTTTCCTCCTTTGGCTCTGGTTCTGAGCCTATATAGAAATGCTCTGAGCCACACCTTACGAAGATGTGGCCACCAGATATGAGGAACAGCAATAGCAGAATCAGAAAACATCCGCAACCATCACATCCACTGTAACTGTCTTTCTCCTTTTCCTTGTCTTCCATATCAATATGCCTTTCCGTGTCTGATTGGTCTTGATTCATTGTAGCGCATCTTTGCCTCTATGTGCCAGTCGAGGTCAATATCATATTGTTCGGCCCATGAATAGACATAGGCAATGGATTGGGTTATTTCCGTGTACCCGCTATTCAGAACATTATTTAGGAACATCCAAGCATTTTCGGTAAATGAGCATTTCCGACATACACCTATAGGACAGTATTCAATCCAAATCATCTTCTCGCCAAACTTCTCATAGGAGAAATCAAGCAATCGAATAACGATGTCTGCAAACTCTTCCTCCAGACCTCCTTTGATGAAAGTCTTATACGCTTCCTCAAAGTCGAGCATTGAGTTTTCTCTGAACTGCCTAATATTGGCACGTTTCCCTTTTCTATCGGCTTCCACTGCCTCGGCTACTTCCGTCATCACCATACACAGCCAATGGTCATCTGACTTCTTTGTATCATGGAAACCATGAGCGCAAGCATTCCTGTGAATGCGTCTGGCCCAATCCCGTAACTTCTTTTCTGTAATTTTCATTTTGTACTCAAAAACATATCGCGGTTTGATTCATTACAATTCTCTATCCACCAATAGCCCTCTGCATCATTGGGGATGTTCCTGCCCTCAACATAGCGGACACAATGATTCTTCAGTGCGCAACCTTTTCCGTTGCAGTAGTTGAAATCTCTACTCATACCCATACGATTTTATTGTCACGGATAAAATAATGGCTCTGGCATTTATAATCTGGCGTGTAGATGGATGGCGAAACTGTTATTGATTCTGCCTTGTCACCATCAAACCTCAACTTCAAATCCCAATATCTGGGGCCATACTCTAAATAGACAGGCTCACCACATCCACAGGGGCAAAGATGGAATGACCCCCTGTAAGGGCCGTCATTCTTCACATATATTTCTCCCTCCTTGAATTCTTCCGGCCATTTCGGGAACTCCTTTACCAATACTGGTTTAATCTCTGTTAGTCTCATATAGATTCCTCTTCCATCTTCTGTTTTCTTCTTTCATTTCTCTGCCAAGAGAGGCAAAGAGTAACAATCCCAGAACTACAATCCCGAATATCAACATTGCGAATAACAGGATGAGTAAAACCGCATCTAACGCCATCATACCGCTCTCAGTTTAATGTCAGTTATACAATAGCCAACGCCTATCTGGGCGAATACATGGGTGCTGCTGAGTATGTCACCAAGTTTTCGGGTATAGGCATCACCTTCGTTATACTCCCTTATCGCATTGTCATTGGGATAGTGATTCTTATACTCCGCATTAAAGTCGTTCAGCACCTTGGCACCTGCATCGGTGAGTGAACAGGTGACAGTCATTTCCATAAGATTGCCCGCCTCCTTACAGGTGCATTTCGTTCTCAGAGCGGCATTCAGTTCATCGTGCGCATTGCCGATGTTCATTCTGCCGAGTTCGTCTTTCGCCCTGCTGATATGGGCGAACACTTCTATGATTTTCTCATTTTCTACAAGTCCTATCATAATTACCTTGGTTTGAAACATTCATCATTTGGCTTATTCTCAATTCCAGAGATAAGGCCATCAACAGCCTCATAGCATACCTTACCCCATGACTTGCCTTTGTGGTCTCGCAGGGTCATGTACCAATAGCAGTCTTCACACTCCTTTCGCTCTTCCTTAGACTTTCTCCGTGTCTCTGCCCTGTGTTTCGCGTCATACTGGTTATGGCACCTCTGGCACAATGCACGAAGATTCTCTGGGTTGCAATTCTCTGGCGTATGGTCGAGGTGGGCCACAGTCAGCACCACCTTGACCATCTTTCCAGTATTCTCATTCCAGAAGTGGGAATGATTCAGCCGTCCGCAGAACTCACAGCGATTGTGCGCCCTCTCCAAGATGGATGTGCGTATCTGCTTCCAATTCTTAGGATAGCGGGATTTATTCTCTGGCTTTATCGGCATCGTCTTCACCTCTTAGTGTCTGGATTCTCTCTTTCAGCATCCTTTTCAGTGTCCGGCCACGAAGTAGCCAGTTGCTATCATCAAGGATGGTCTCTATAGCGTTAAGGGCCTCATTAGCACCTTTCTCGTAGCCCATACGATGACCGTTGCTTACGATGGTGGGATTGACACCCTCAATGGGTCTGGCCGTCAAAGACATCTTCACACAGTCGGCATAGCCAGAAGCCATTTCTCTGATTGTCTTTGCCATATCACTTGCCTTTCTTATGTTCTGAATACTGAGGGGCAGGGATGGTGCGTGTTCTATCCAGAACGTACTCATACACCTTATTACAGAAATCCTTATCGAGAAGAGAGACATTTTCCCTTGCTGCCTGGTGCAGCCCGCACTCAAAGAACTGCTGCATGGTGATAGCCGACACCTTGTATTTGCCTCTGATGTCGCTGATACCATTCAGTTTGCCAGTCTTCATGTAGAGCATGATGACATCTTGCAGATACCAACGGAAATCGCTCTGTCTGCGCTCCTTGCTGTTCATGGTGTACCGTCCACCTGCTTGCTCTTTGAGTACATCAGCAGCGAACTCCAGAGCCTCGATGAAAGTACCCATTTCAGCATCACCGCCAAGACTAATCTCAATCTGTCCGGCATTGCCGCAACTCTGGCCTGTAATCTGGCAACTCATGTCTGTGCTTCCAAGGTCTTTGATGCGCAGGTATGTCCTGCCGCCATGACCAGAATCACCGCCACGATAGCCAGTGGTGCCCACTTCAACCTCGATGATGTTGCAATCAGTAATCTCTTTCTTGAAGGTCTTAACCTCAAAACCATCAACCATCACTTGACCCATCTGGGCCTCATCGAATAAATCCTTTTTCTTCATAATTCAAACAATGTTTTAACAGGTGAATAATTATATACCAATATTTCTGTCTTCTTTCTTTTACCCCCCCCCTATTGAAATTCGCCACTTTCATATTCATGGTGATGGACTTATACTGCCATCCGTTTTTGTCGATATATCTCCGTAGGGTGTCAGTCATAAACTGCGACAGGATGAACTTGCCCTTGATGGATTCAAGCCTTGTGAGTAGTTCCTCCAGATTCTCTTCCGTAAATCCGTGATAGTGTTTCTGCACACATCCTGGATATGGCGGGTCAAGGTAGAAAAACGTATCTCTCGTATCTCTCTGCTCAATACACAGCAGGGCATCACGGCAACTTATCTGAACATCCTGCAACCGTTCCTGCAGTTCCTTGGTGAATCGCTCTCTTCTGTGTCTCATCACTCTGCCGGAATGGGAGCCTCCAGAGCCGTTGCACCACTTCCAACCTCCATCTGGAGAACCAGAGAATGAGAAGTTTGTCAGCATCCAGACTGCCCATGCCCTGTCTGTCTCTGAGGCTTCACCTCCGAGCCATATTCTCCTTGCCCTCTTCCACTCAGATTCACTGCAAAGTGTGTGCTGAATCCTGTCATTCAGTTCATCGAAATTATTCTGTACTTGGAGATAGAACGTCCCCAGATTATCGTTGATGTCATTGATGGCTTCAAGATAGGACGGCCCCTTGGCAAAGAAGATGGCACCACCACCGAAATATGGCTCACAATAAATCTTGTGTGCGGGTATCATCGACAATATAATGTCGGCCATCTGCTGCTTGCCTCCGTAGTATGTAATTGGGGTTTTCATACGAAAAGGTTTCGTTGCTGATTCTCATTGATGAACTTCACGGCATCCCTATAGAAGTCCTTTTTAATCTCAAATCCGTAGGCCCTGCGCCCCATGTTGGCTGCTGCAAGTAGGGAACTGCCAGAACCCGCGCATGGGTCTATGACCACATCGTTCTTGTCTGTGAATATCTCTATCAGCCTTTCCAACAATGCGACTGGCTTCTGGGTGGGATGGATTTTCGGGTATCTCGTTTCTCTGTGGAACTCCATGCAGTTGAAAATCATACCCCCCCCATTGTTGAACTTCGGCAACTTGTCACGATACAGGATAAGTCCATACTCGCAGTTGCCTACTACTCTCATGTTGGCTTTCAATACCTGTGCCGAGTAGTTCTTACGGAATACCAGATTGATGTAGTGATTCAGCCCGTAACGCCTTGCCAGTTCAATATAGTAGAACTGTTGCTCGAATCCGCAGAAGAGCACCATACATGGTGCCTTGCCTGTTTCCTTTGGTTCCTTGACTAACATCTGGCTGCAAAAGTGCATGAACTCAGCGGGCTTGAAATTCTTATCCGTATCAAAGAACTCCTTGCCTGCAAGTTCGCTCTCTCCGTTCTTATTGTCACCGTCCACATACCATGATGGGTTACTGGCATAGGCGTTTTTACCCAGATTGTAGGGTGGGTCAGCGATAACCAGTTGCGCCTTTGGTATCTGGTAAGGCTTCCAATTCTGGAAATTGTCATTGAATAATGCTATTCTATCCATATCGTCTCTTTTGATTCTTCATTGCTCTTTATTCGTGATTCTTGATGTATTCCTCTGGGGAATATCCATATTTCTTTGCGAAGTGGCCGCTGAATATCTCCCTTGTGCGCTTGTCTGTCAGAGTATCGGTAGCGATTGACTTTGCCAGTCTTAGAATGGTACTCTCATCTTCCATCTTCACCGTTGCCTTGGGTCTGTCTTTCTGCTCTGGACTACGCTTCAAAGGATGTGGCCGTATCTCGCCATACTGTTGCAGACAATACTCTTCCCAACTGATTTTCCTGGTCTGTTCCGCAATCTCCTTGCGTTTTCTCTCTTCTTCCTCATAATGCTCATTATAGGCTTTGGTGCGCTCTTTCAGAAAGTCGCGGATGGCAGAAGTGATAACGATAGGGTCAACGGAGCCGTAGAATCTGCCATACTTGCCAGACTTGAATCTCTGGAAGAAAAGCATCACCTCAGTTACTTTCAAGAAATAGAACTCAGTGGATATTACGCTTGCGCACTGTTGCAAGGCATGGCCAGTAAGTTTCTCCTTGCATCCGCAATACTCTGACAGGTCATGCAGGTGTGCCATCAGCCATGCAGCGGGGTATTTACCATCGAACTGAGCCTTTAACTGTGCCAGTGTGGGATAGTCACTGAAAAAGCAATCCTCATCTGTCACCTGCTTACGGAAAAGATAGTCAGCATGGTACTTATCCAGTACCTCTGCACCACGCTCTCCGTATTTCTGCAAAACACCTCTCCGCAACTGCTCGACCTCAATCATCAAGGATGAAACTGGTGATGTTGCTTGCTGCGTTTGCAGTTCGTTGTTCTGCTGTCGAATTAGATTGCCTACTGTCTGTTCCATTGCTCTTTGAATTATATGATTTATCGTTCTTTGCCCATCTGTCCAATCTCTTTTCAAGTACCCATGTCGGTGCTTGCTCCCATTTCATCTTACTGCCGGATTTATTCGTCTCTGACCAGTAATCGTAGAACTCCCGAATCATCTTTTTGGGATAGGTCTGCAAGTATGGCACCAGAGAGTTGTAGAACGCTTGCATCCGCTTCCCTGTCTCTGCCTTGATTTCCTCTTTGGTCTTCTTTGGCTTCTGAGGCTCTAAGATAGGACTTTCGTTGGACGTTTGCTGGACGCTTTCACTTGATGAAGTTTGGTAACTCTCGTAATTTGAGATAGTTATGACACTAAATCGGTTGGACGGTTCTATCTCTATTTCGCCTGTATCTTGCAATCTCTGGAGGCAAGTGCGTACTGTTCTTTCCGATATTCCAGTCTCTTCAATAAGTCTGTTTCTACCAGTAACCAGTTGGCCACGCTTGATAATCATGCCCTGCCATTTCCTGTCTTCCGAATTGGCTTTGAGTAGTAAATGCAGAAACAGATGTACCATTTCTGGTTTACCGTACCATTCCCAATCAAGGAATTTTCGGTATAACTTTATCCAACTCTCTGCCATTCTTTTCTAAAAGATAACCCTATCTTTCTTGCACCGCTGCTTACGCAGGTGGAACTGGTGCAATACTCAATAGGGCCGTATTTCGATGTCTGAAAGTTCCACGTTTCAGATTGATTATTTCTGGCTACAAAGGTAGTTAAAATTATTTGAATAACAAATAAAACAGCCAACTTTCTTGCCATATTAAACCTTTTTTATAAATTCACCTTGATACCTTTGAGGCTGCTGAGTTTCTTAGCCTCGCGGGTGTAATACTCAATCATAGCCTCTAACTCGCTGTCGAGCCAGTGCTTCGTAGAGTGGGCTTTCACATTGAGCCAATCGACTTTCTGCTGCCCAATCTTCTTTACCAGATTTTCGCGATACTTGATGAGGTGGTCAGCACTCATGCGGTTGCAGTTGTGCATGGCATACCCATTGGCTACAAAAGTATGAGTGTCTGTTTCCATCACCACAATTTCCTGTTTGCCGACATATCGAATGCTCTTAACCTTAGTGTCATACTGAGATTTAAGTTGCCCTAATTTCTCAATATCAACCTTGGCTATCTTATGAGGCCGTACACGCATGAGGAACTGCAATTTTTCAATGTTCGTGCCAGTTATTAGGAACTGCCACGTTTCGCAAGTTTTCCTTATTGCACTATTAGCGGACTTATCCATCGTTTGCCTACAAGTCTTATTGTTGCCTGTAAACTTTTCCAATAGGCGTTTTACATCATGGCAAATATCTGGGTATTTCTCAGACTGAGCGATACCAACTCTAAATCCATAACGTATTGTGCCATCTGGATTGTTGATGTTCTGTTGGCATACATGACCGTCAGCATCAATCATTCCGGCTATCCAACCACTTTCATAAGAATAATCTTGCTCCACGACATTGATAATCTTGCAGACAGTAGTAGAAACCTCTCCCCAATGTGGGCCGCTTTTCCCTCTACCATTAAGACGCTTGCCATTGCACCACATATCTTGCGTTTCCATCCAACGCATACCAGTACCTCTGTCTCTTACAAGCCATTTATGGTTTGCAGTGGTTTTAATTCTATCGCCATTCTCCAGTTCTACCTCATACACATCTTGAATATCTCTGTGGATATGGGTAACGGTGCCAACTTTATAGGCTCTGGGATGATGTATATTGCTTTCCTCATCAAAAGAGAAAAGTCTATCCCCCTCTTTCACATCACCAAGTCTTACCCACTTCAATTCTTGTGTCAAAATGAGGGCATCGGGAGTGAGGCAGTAGTGACATTCGCCATTGCAATTATCCTCATCAAATCTGGTTGCCATGTGAATACGGCTGTGGAAGTGTCCGCAATCGACTTCTGCATAGGGCTTGATTCTCCCACATGATATGCACCTGCAGTAACCGCTTGGCATCGTATCACGCAGTCTGATATAGATGGCAAACACCTTATCCAGTTTCTTCACCAGATTTGGCTTTCGCTTTTTCTTCACTTCTGGATAGAGACCAGGAATCTCTACCTTTTCCTTTTTCTTCTTAGGTTTCTTCCAAGTCGGCAGCATACTACTCGAATTTATTGATTATTGCAGCCTTTCCCTCTGCGAATATCGGTGTGGTTGGGAAAAAGGTTGTAGGAACGCCCTCGAAGGCTTCAAACATGATGGTAAGACCACAGGCGGATGCCACAAGTAACTCTGTCTGGCATCCTGCGCTATGATTCCACTTCATCATCATGTAGATGCAATCACAGTCTATCAGAGCGCGTATGTCCGTCTTCATGTGGTCACTCGTAGATGCGTCTTGATCCAAACCGTTTTCCATCGGATTGAACACCTCATATCCGTTATGTTCCAGAGTGGCTTTCACTCTGGCAAACTCTTTTCTTCTCTCTTCGATGTCATGGCCGCTGATAGGGCCAGAGATATATACTTTCTTCATGCTTAATGGAAAATTACATTTGTTAGTTGCTTTCCGTTGGAGGTGACACACCACCTCTGGCTACCAGGCACCTCAACTTCTATCTTCAAGTCAGCGACATTGCCAAACCGCCTGTAACTGCCTCCAAGGTCAACAACCCAGCCATCCTTGCCCTTGCATGGACGTATGGCCCTGCCTACCATCTGATAGTACAGGGCAAGCGACATTGTGGGCCGTCCGAGAATTACCGTATCAAGTTCTGGATAGTCGAAGCCTGTAGTCAGTGTGCCGACATTGGCAACCACCTTGATTCTGCCGGACTGGAAATCTGCCAGAACTGCCTCGCGCTCTCTCTTTGGTGTCTCACCTGTCACGATGGCGGCATTGATAGATACAGACTTCAATTTCGCTACCAACACTTCTGCCTCATCAATGAATCTGGTAAAAACCAACACGCCTTTCCTGGGTACACCGTTCTTTGGATGCAGAACGCGGATAGTCGTAGATGACAACTGGTCTTTGAATCCGATACGCTCGTATTCCAGTTTCAGAGACTTGTCATCATAGTCTGCTCCTGTCGTATTGGCCTTGACCTTGCTCATGTCAAGTTTGGTGCAGTCGAAGTAGCGGAGGTTTGCCAGATATCCTTTGGCCAGTAAGTCCGATACTTGGCAATAGTAGAGAACATCGGTAAAGATGCGTGGCCGTGTTCTGGTGATGAATTTCAGAGTAGAGCCACCCATAAACGAACAGAGACGGTAAGGGGTAGCGGTCAGCCCGACCACCCTGCGCTCTGTTGCTTCAATGAACTTCTTATATTGACCTGCCTTGCTGTTCACCTTGTGGCACTCATCAATCATCACGTTCTTAAACTGCATGAACTCATCCATGTGGTTCATCACGCTTCCGATGGTTGCAAAGGTGATTCTGTTGATGTCCTTTCTGCCTACTGAGGCTGAATAGATGGAGGCATCCCAACAGCCGTAACTCTGCAACTTGGCGAAGTTCTGTTCGAGTATTTCCTTGGATGGTTGCAGTATCAGCAGAGGCCCATCCAACTTAGATGCTATGTCAGCAATCACAAGGCTCTTCCCTGCGCCTGTCGGCAATATCAGCAATCCGTTGTTTGCCCTCTTCTGGGAGAAAACCCTTACCGCTGCTTGACTGGCATTTCTCTGATAATCTCTTAACGAATATTTCATTGCTCTTTACTTGGATTGATAAGATGGCAGTGAGTGGCGTTGCTTATGTGGTTTGTTTGACAGATTTAATGATACCACCCACTGCCGCTCTCAGTTATTCGTCATCATCATTGCCTCGACTGGCGGGTGCCTGGTCATTGTCATCACCCTCGCCCTCATCGGGGAATGGCAGGTCATCGTTCTTCTCGGCATCATCCTCTGCCGATACTGGTTTCTTAACTTCCGGGAACTCAATGCCGAAGACATCCATCATAGCCCTGCGGTTCCAGTCTTCCTGTGACCAGAGGCCGTTCTTATCCCAATCTGGAATCTTCTCTACCTTTACGAGTTGCATCTTGTCATCAACCCATGAGAAGAAGCAATACTGGCCATTCAGCGCAATGCGCACGGTCTCAGTTGCAGGCAGGATAAAGTCTGTTGTGCCTTTCTTCACTCTGGCCGCAAGGTCGGAAATCTCCAACAGGATAGAGTTGTAGGCTTCCTCGGCATTTTTCTTCATGGCCTTGATGCGCTCCAAGGTCTCTTCGAGATACTTCTTACGCTCAGGTGCCTCGTTCTCCTGTTTCAGACAATACTCTTCGCGTATCTCTGCAATCTCATGGTCATCATATTTTCTGACGGCAACCTCTCCCTCCGGGAAGATGCAGTTGAATTTGTCTTTGAAGACATCGATGGCCTCCTTGCTTGACTTTGCACCCTTGCAGATAACAAGGATGTCCTTAAACATTTCCTGCTGTGCCTCTGTGAGCACGAAATCAATCGTCTCTGGGCGATAGTCTAAAATATGTGCTAACATAATCGAAACTTTTATTAAAATTAATATAATCTAATATATTTCGCGTTGATACATTTCTACCTGTTGCTGAGCGTAGAAGAGTGCTTCACCCTCATTTGGTGATGGCAGGTAAAGACCGCACTCAGCGGATGACCAATTGCGGAAACGCTCGATGCTCCGTGTCATTTCTGCCTTGTCCAAGTCTGCTGAACTGCGTAGTGTCCTAACCTTCTGCCCTCTTCTGTTGACCCTCTCGATAACGAATATGTCTGGATTGCACTTGCGCTTGTAGAAGTCAATCTTAACCTCATCCAGAGTAAACCCAAACTCTGATGCGAAGTAGCCAAGTAGAAGATGGAGGTATGAGTTCTGAGCCAGACTGCGCTGAGTGTTCTTTTTCTTCAACTCCACATAGTCCTGCGCTGCCATCATTGCATCCGTTCTTTCCTTGAACTTCGCTCTGTCGTATGGATTCTTCAGATTATACAGGGCCATAACTCATCAACTTAGAAAGGCAAATCGTCACTGTTAATAGGGTTGCCATCCTCATCTACTGCGGGCGGGAATGGCTGTGCCGATGACATCCCTGTTGGTGCCGATGGCGAAGTATAGGGCGGGTTCTGGACTGGCGCGGGTGCTGCCACTGGCTGCTGAACTGTCTGGGGCTGACCATTCCTGCTATACAGGGCAATGTCGTAACCTTTGACATGGGTAAAGTAATTTACCTGTCCGTCTTTCTCATACTTCACGCCAGACAGCACGAATGATACTGTCACGAGGTCACCTGCTTTGAATGAATCCAACTTCTGGCAGTTGTTCTGAGTGAACTCCATCAGCGGATAGTTCTCTCTCTTCTCGCCAGTAAACCTGTCATAACTCGAACAGTCCAAAAGCAATTCTCTCTTCTGGAAAGGTACACCGTTCTTTGTGGGAACTTGAACGGTGGCACCTATGGATAGGATAAAACCTGTTATCGTGTTGGCCATAGTCAGTCTTGGAGTGTGAAAGTTAGACCTTGTGCAGTGAGCCATGCCTCCAGAGCCTTGAACTGCTCATCTTTGGCATAGATTTCGTAATAGCGCGGATAGGTGACAGGCTCAGTCTTTGGCGTACCTGCGGACTGACCCAGAATGTCTGCAAAGGCATCGGCTGCATCTGCCTCGAAGTTGTCAATGTCATGGTGGCTTGATTCCTCCTTTGGCTCTTCCTCTTGATGGGTGGCATCACCATCAGCCTTTGATTCGCCCGGCTGTTCCGCTACGGGTGCCTTTGTCTCTGGCTTGGCTTCTGCTGCCTTGGCTGCTGCCTCTCTCTGCTCTTTCAGTTGGTTGGCATAGCGCACAGTTTCCTGCAAATTCAGATTCTCCTTGTAGCGGACTACCAGGACATCATAGTCTTCCGCAAACGATTTGAGCGTTTCGAGGTCTGCCGTGATAGTGGCCATTCTGGTTTTGATGTCTGCCTCGATGCTCTTCAATGATGTGGTCTTATTCAGCCACTTGTCATTCCAAATCTTTGAGAGGTGGATGCCCGATTCTTCTAATCCGCACTCTTCTGCAAGATGCTCGACCTGCTCACGCTTCTCGTTCCTGGCCCTTTCTTCATCAGCCTTGATGACTGTATCAATCTTGCCTACAGCCTCCTTGATGAGTTTCACGGTGTCATTAACAACTTCCTTGAACTCTCCGAAAGGTGCCATGAACTCCTTTTCAAACTCAATGCGCTTGTCATTGAGTGTCTTTGCAGCCTTATTCAGCACGGCCTTGTCAGCCTTGGCCTTGGCCACATCATCTGTCGAATAGTTGGAAATGTCGTACTTCGGAAGTGCAGACTGCACCAACTCGCGAATCTGCTTTGCGTTTGTGGTAAGGCTTCCGATGGTCTTCTCACTTACCACAAGTTCTAACTGTTCTGCCTGTAGTTCCACAACAGGTACAGGCGCGTTGTTTTCGTTCATAATTATTTCAAGTTAAATATTTTCTTATCCGTAATCAATTCACGGTTTTCCTGTATGAATCTGATGAAGTCTTCGCAGTGTTCCGTCAGTCGGGGGATGTCCCTCTCTGGCACAAATGAATAACTCTCAGTATATGTGCGGTAGAATGTCTTTCCCAACTCAACCACGTTATACTCGAAGTCTGGAACATTGCAGCCGTTCATCATCAGTGCATAAGGGTACACGATATGCTGCCAGTGGTCTTTGAACTTACCTACTGAATACTGCTTCGTGGTCTTCAAGTCATGCGTACAGAACGGCATCACGTAGTCAATATAGCCGTAGAGTAGCACGTTTCCAAAGATGGTAGGCAATATGGCTTGGATGTACTGTTGCGGAAGACTGCCCTCATAGTAGTCTGCAATTTCCCTGCACAATGGCAGAGGGAAAAAGTATGTTCCGTTATTGTACGTTCCATTCAGCCCTATCAATGAGCCGTTATCGTCTCTTACTCGCTGCACCTTGACTTTTTCTGAGTTCCTATGCAGTACCATACAGTCGATAATCTCATTGAATGTCGTACCTTGGTCTGCTGCCTCGCTGCTGAAAGATACGCGGTTAATCTTGTCAATCAGTGACAGGAATTGCTTTTCCTTGAAATCCTCTGGCGAGAGAGGGGGATTCTCAGAGAAACCCCAATACCTCTCCCAGATGATGTCACTGTCGATGTAACCTTGGTATGCGTCCAACAGCGTAGGATAGAACTTATATTCAAGCGGCTGCTGCATCCTCGTACTTCTTTGTTTCCTTGTTGTACTTCAATTTGAGGGCCTTGGCTTTCTTGCCGAAGAGGTCTCTGGCAAACAGGATAACAGAGTTGCCCATATCCTTGTAGTCACCAATATGTTCTACAAAGAAGTTGGCTCCCTGTGCATCCGTGATACCCTCAACACTCTCTCGAATCTCATCAAGTACACGGTTGTACTCAGCCTGTGCCTGTTCCTTAACCTGTATCATGCCTTGATACTTGGCTATGATGTGCTTCTCGATGAAGTCATTGGGCGCGGTAGGCTGTCCGTTCTGGTCGAGGATGTTCTGGATGAACATAACGCCAGGAAGTTGGCAGGTGTTCTTTCCGTCATTGCGACTGGTGGGGTCGAATGTGATGGAGCGTTTCTGCACTCCGTTCTCATTCTTCATTTCCAGATAGCCGAGCAAGTCAAGTTCGGTCACGATAGAGTTGTAGGACTTCTCACGCAGGGCAGGCACGAACACCGTATCATCGCCCTCTTTCCGTGAATCACGGTGGGCAACAAAGATGATGTGCTTGCCAAGGCCGGAGAGCGCATTAACAAACCACTTGAAATCAGAATTGATAGTACCCCAATCCTGTACTCTGGGGTTACGGCCTCCGCAGCGGTAGGCAATGATGAAGTCCATCATTTTGCCAATCGTATCTACTACGATGGTACCGAATGGCGCAAGGTCGGCTGATTCAGTAGTCAGCAGAGTTACTACCTCTTGCCAGTTGGTAATCTGGACTATACCAACTTCTCCGAGGTGTGCATTGTTCACACGCTTAACTCCGTTGTCGAAGTCAAGCAAAAGAGGGTTAGGCGCAGAGAGTGCAAGCGTAGTCTTGCCCATACCTGCCTGGCCGTAAACCATCATCTTCACATTACGCTGAATAGCGATTTCGTTACTTTTCTTAATCAATCCCATTGCTCTTGGTGCTTTAATGAATTAAACATATAATTAACTAAATAAATTGTTCCTGTTCGCATACTGGATAAACTCTGACTTTTCATGTATTCCAAGTTTGCAGTACACCGACTTGATGTGATTCTTGACGGTGTGAGGGGAGAGATACAACTGCTCCGCAATATCCTCCTTGCTTGCTCCCTCATAGACAAGCCTCATTACGCGCAGTTCGGCATCAGACAGTTTCGTGTTGAACGTGGGGAAACAGATAACTCCCTCACATTTGCACTCGCCTCTCAGTGGGCACTCTACCTTTTCAAAGTTTAACTTCCCAGACGGCTCTACATCAATCTTCGTGGTGTCGAGTTTACCAAAGTTGCACTTACAGAACCTGCGGGCAATAAGGAACTGGTAATACTTCACGTTCCCTGCGCTCTTCTGGTATTCCTTTTCAAGTGCTTTGTAGGCAAGCGGATAATGCTCACGAATCAACTCCAATAACTGGCTTATCAATTCTGTGTCATCTTCCGTGACTACCTGACTGCGGCCATCAGCATAATGACACCACAATTCACTTTCGATGATGTAGAACTCTATTCCGTCCATAGGTCTTCGGATGCTATACCAGTAATCTCAGAAAGTTTCTGGATGTGGTTTGAGTTAAACGGTTTGGTTACACCCATCACCCAATTTCTGGCTGTGGTGAATGATACTCCGCACTCACTCATTATCCGAGTGATGAAATCAGTCTTAGGATGCGTGGCATCGGGAAGATTCTGATAATAGCCCTTGAGGGTCATTTTCGGATGATTTTCTTCATTTTTATTTGCCATTTGAATAAATTTGTTTAATTTTGCACTGACATATTTAATATTACTCTGCAAAGGTACAAAAAATATTTTAGATTAGACTAAGATAATCTAATTATTTGCCTTGCATTAAGATTTTTTAAGATAATGGACGCTGTAAAAAGTAGATTAGTCGAATTTCTGGAATACAAGGGGCTTGACAAGTCCGTGTTTGAAAGAATGTGCGGTTTGGCGAATGGATTCGTTGATAAAACCAATTCGAGGATGAGAAAGACATCTTTGAACTCCATCAGTGCGACATTCCCAGACCTAAACACTGAATGGCTCATGTCCGGCAGGGGTGAAATGATTAGGGATGTGCAGGACAATGAGCCAGAGCCTCAGAGCGAAGTCATGGCCCTGCTTCAGCGCATCGACAAACTGATAGAGATACATGAGCGAGACACCATCATCAATGAGCGCAATTCAAAGAACATGGAACGGTTGCTCACCTTGTTGCTTGACAGGTCGGGCTTTAGCAAAGAGAAAACTGCCATCTAAGGCACTTACTTTATATAAACGGCAAATATTATATTCTATGACCATATTAAAACATTAAGGCGGTATGATAATCAAGATTTCCACAGAGGGCGTAGCAATCACCAAACGTTTCTTCATGGCTCTGGATGTCATGCAGGCCCAGAGAAAAATACGAGGTCTCAGAACTATCACAGAGAAATACGGCCTCAATTACTGGAATATGGCTACTCTGAAATCTGAGCCAGAGCGGAGGGTGTTAAAGTCTGAGTGCCTGGCATATCTGGTACGCGACTATGGCGTGTCCGCTGAATGGCTTCTGTGTGGTGTTGGTACAATGTTCAAAGATTCAGAAACGATATGAAGACCTTGTATTTCCTATTGCTCCTTTGTCTTCTGTCTTCATGTGGGAACAGGGAGAAAAGCGACTTGGAGCGCAGAAGAGACCAGATAAGGGCCGACAGGGAGCGCAATGCGGAACTGGAGGCAAAGAGGGTAGAGCAAGCCAAGTCTGACAGCCTTGCCGCTATCGCGTGGGGTGATGCCATCTGGGGCATGACCAAAGAAGAGTTGCTGAAGACGCGGGCATTCCGCAATGGCAAAGATACTGGCTACACCATAGAAATGAATGATACCAGGAAAGAAGAGACCAAGCGGATTTTCGGACTGAAAAACCTGCTTTCTCTGAGGGCCTATTTCAACCACGACCGTCTTCAATCCGTCTTCATTGATTCATGGGGTGTCAGAATAGACAAGTTCGATGAACTTGCCAGAGAGTGCATAATGCTCAAAAACAACTTCTTTCGGCTATACGGTCGGACAAAGAGCGACAAAGCGATTTCGCTATCTGGATTTGATTCTGATGGGCTGCTGCCTGTCGCAGAATACAATGTAAGTTCTGGTGCCAACAAAACCATTTCCATTGTACTTCGCAAAAGAGGCTCTGAGTACAGTTACAGCGTCAGCATCTACCCGCTATCCAATAACAGGGAATCAATATCGCTTTCCAAGTGGATTGATAAGGCTGATGCAACAGGAAAGCAGGATGACGTTACCGTTTTCTCGTTCTGAGCCACGCGCACCCGCACACGTATATATTAGAGTGGTATAGTATGAGCGTAAGCGAATACTATACATATATATTCTTTATTCTTATATTCTTGTTTGTGGACGGTGGCTGGACGTTTGCTGGACGTTTGTTGGACGGTTTTATAAATGAAAATAAAGAAATCCCTTTGTTTATAGGTGTTTTACGTTGGTCATCTGTTGGACGGTGGTATTCCATAAAAATAAAAGCCCACTACCAAGATAGGTAATGGGCTAATATGGATGGCTCAGAGTGCTATACCGCTGCTCTCCAGAACTTCATAATTGACAGGCCTGTATAGAACTTCCTCATTGTCTTTGGCTTGTAGCCGCAATGAATGAGACCCTGTTTCGTGTACTTTGCCAGTGTCTTTCTGGTGATACACAGGATGGCGCAAGTCTCGTTGATGGAGTATCGGCTTGTGGCCAATACATTAGGCTCATTGCAGGTGACCATGCCAACCTCCTTGCCTACGGGTCAACTGTTCGTAATACTCTTTGTTGGGGAACTGAGGGGTGCACCAATTCTGGTGTTGCCTCTCCTTTCTTTTCTGATATGCTCTGTTCATGTTCTTTATGTTTGCGGAGCAACTGTTTAAGTTCCTCTTTGACCTTTACAAGTTCACGATGATACATAGCAGACATTTCACCTGCAGCAAGGTAGGCGCGTCTGTATTTCTCCACTTGCAGCCTCAGCATCTTGTTCTCCTCGATGGCCTTGTCTGCCATTGCTCTCTCTGGGGTTGCGAATCTGCCCTTGCTATCCCTCATCTTCATGGATGGGTCATTGGCGAACATATCCAGTTGCTCCATATTCAACACTGATTTTTAACGATGACTGTTGGCATACTTGTAAAGTACGTAACTGCTCCAAAAATGGTTAGGATGACACCAATGGCGATGAACCCTGCAACTGGTGTCAAACAGAACATTGACGGAATGAATATCAGCAAGCCCAGAATGAATGAGACTATCGAGATATTGTGATAGTTGAGCCTGTACTTCTTTTCCTGGACTAAGAAGCCTTTCTCCGGCACTTCCTCTGGGTAAGCCTCTGTACCTTGGAACTCATAGCGGGTATCGCTGTTGCACATCCAATAGAAGCCATAGTCATTCTTCGGCAACTGGCTCTTATCAGTATAGGTGACATCCACCACCTTGCCGTCTCTGGTCGCAATAGTCTTGATGATTCCACCTTTGGCAAAGAACTCATCAAGTGCCATAAACGTATGATTCCTGTATGCTTTCAGAAACAGTCTTATGAATAATTTGCGCATGGTCACATGATGATTACGACAGGAATAACATTCTTTTTCTCAGCCTTGGCACGGATAGCCGTCTGAGCGGTCAGTTTACTTGAATAATACTTATTCAGTCGGAGAGTGGGGCATCCTTTCTGGTAGAATTGCCAGAACAGGAATCGTCTGCGTTGCTCAATCAGAAAGCATTTTGGTGCAACCTTTCTGACGCGGATAAAGATACGTTTTTTTCTCATAATATATATTGTTTTGAAGTTTATCTATCCAACTCCCTATAGGTTGTCGTAACTACAACGGCACATCTGGAATTGTCTTTGTTCCAGATTTTCTCTCTTACCTTGACATAGTACACCTTTTTCGTGTCGAACTTAATATCAAGGTATCTCTGTAGATACTCTATCACCGTCTTATGCTGAATGGCGTAGATGTTGGTCGAATAGGAGTTCACATTGAACTGTAGGCCACTGCCGAAGACAAACACCAACTGGTTTGTACCTCTGTCAACCTGCATTTCCATTGTCAGCAATCCGAACTGCTCCAGAGGCGTAGATATATGGTTACTGAGCACTACCACATTCCCGCTCGCGGTACAGATACGCATTTCAAGGGGTGCGGGCGGCTCCATCTGCCTTTTGGTTACAGACTTCAAGGGAACAAGATTCAGCCCAGACCAATCACGCTCAACGAACTGCGGTGCTTCATCCTCAACCTGGACTTCGTGAGGCTCATCTGCCTTTGGTGTCTCATGGATTGAGCCGTCAGCGTTCTTAACTGGAACTCTGGGGATAATAATTTCGTCCTGGTAGTATCCTCTTGCTGCCATAGACTTCATGTAGTCTATCCATTTCTTTGAGAGACTGCTCCAGAACTTGCCATCGAATGAGCCTGCCGACTTCATCTGGTTGTAGTCGAATGCTTCGTGAATCACGTAGAAAGAATCCACCTTTTGCAGATATTCCTCAAAGTTCTCTGGATTCTCAGAAAAGCGATGCTGCTTATAGAGGCCCTTGAACATCTTATCCAATCCTCTAAATTTGAGAAATTGCTTGAACAGTTTGATATTACATTGCTTCATACGATGTCCTCCTCTGGTACTGGTACATACTTTGCGGCATAGTAGGCCGACAGACAGAGATTCACAACAGCCAGAGTGATAACCCACCATGCAGCGTTACCACTGATGCCAACAATGATGAATGACAGACTGAACCATGCAGCGATAAGTTTCTGCCGGATGGTCTTCTCATCCCAACTTACTGACTTTTTCCAGAGAAGCCATAACTCACGAAAATTTTTCTCCATAATCGTTACTTTTGTTAATAATTCATTGCTCTTGGTGCCTATATGTTAAAAATCACCAGTTTTTTGCTCTCGATGTTTTGCGCATTGGAAATTTTTACTACCTTTGCACTGACATATTTAATATTACTCTGCAAAGGTACAAAAAATATTTTAGATT
>ERZ842401.1973-NODE-1973-length-28078-cov-5.919352_pt1 | contig 28078 bp, 27 predicted proteins | sample MGYA00521270_ERZ842401 | MGnify/ENA primary metagenome ERZ842401 (study PRJEB31892, sample SAMEA3878208) | bioreactor metagenome | biome: Moose rumen | place: Sweden | collected 2011-10 | study: EMG produced TPA metagenomics assembly of the PRJEB12797 data set... | reverse complement strand
TTTTATAAAGCTATTGAAACATTTGGACTTGATAAAATAAATCAGTTTCATCATATCGACACGTTGACTTTTGCTGTACAATACAACTATGGCGACATACAAGAACTCGACTTCTCAAAATTGCGCGGTGTAAAAAAACTGGTTTTATCTAGCGCCAATCTCCGCAAAATTAAAAAGATAATTTTTCCTAAAGACATTGAACAGCTTGAAATGTGGTCTGTTGATTTCAGTAACATTAAAGATATTGATTTAATGCACTGTCTGAACCTAAAAAAGGTTTCTTTTCGCAACTCTGATTTGCGTAAAACCTCAACCATTAAATTTCCGCCCAGCATCAACGAGATTGACTTTTCTTACGTCAAATCAACCGCTCAAATGGGCAAACGTCTGGAACGCCTGCAAAACATACTCAAATACAAACGAAAATTCTATCAGGCTCTTAAACTTAATAAACTTTCTGACATATTCAAAACAATTAAGAACTATGGAAAAAGCCTCTATTAGAGGCTTTTTCCGTCATCATTTCGTTTTATCATCACCGCCTTGGGTGTATGGTATCTTTTCTTGGCTTCTTGCAGAGCTTTCAAAACCTGCTCTTTAGTCCTGTTTCCTTGACTTCTTGGGGTATATATATCTCTCATTTCCTGAGCCGACACATGCACTCCGTGTTTTCGGCACCACTTTTTTACCCCGAAATTAAACGGATTATTCCCCGGAGTTGCCACCCCCATAACTTTATAAATTCCTTTGGCGCCCAATGATTTCATAACATTTTGAACCGCTAACGCACAATTGTTATTAATCAAATTATACTTTTTGTCTTTTCCCTTTTCAAAAGCTGTTTGCATAGCCGCTTCGACCTGTTTTGATGTCAGTCCTAAGGCACTGGGATACACAAAATAGTATTCCGCCTCTGTTCCATATGTAGCAAAAAGCGAATCGGTACCCATTTTTTTACTTGTACGGTTAATAATATAGTCCTTATACTCCATACAGGCATGTCCGATAAGAGACGGTCCTTCAACCGGAACAAAAGCAAACACAATCGGTTCTTCTCCCATCAAATCCAGTTTTCCGTCTTTATCACGCGGTATTCTGTCCGAGACATCACCGTTTCCTCTGATTACTCGTCCTGTTCTTTCAAATTCCTCATTCACCGAACCGCAAAATTCCGCACTCCGCCGAACTCCTTGCTTATCAACATAAAACGGCACACCTGCTTTATTTGCCTCTTCTTTTGAATCAAAACGCTTTAACGGTGTATGATAAGGATTAAGCCTCGAATGCCTGAAACTTAAAAAAAGCTTTGATGACCTGATCTTATACCACAATTTCTTTATACCCGAAAATCTCTTGGCATCAGCGTCATAAACCGTAACTATAGGATATATGTTTTTTTCATCAGTCATCTCACAATCTCCTAGTCTCCGTCTCTTGCCAAATGCAAATATGGCAAAAGCTCGGGATTTTTCTTAACTTTTGCCGAAAGTATTGCTACCACCATAGATCTTTCTTGCTCGCTGTTTATCTGCCCTTTGGCTATTTTCTCCGCTTCGTTTTCTTGATAAATTGCTGCTTTTTGCGTATTTTCATCAACAATATCTTCAAACGAACTGCTCTTGCCTCTATATTTGAATTTGTTGAACTCGCACAAAATACGCGGTGTCATTTTCAAAAGTTTTTGCTTATTATCCTCCGTTGCATCTGTATCCTTAGCGAATTCAACGCTTACTGCTCCACCCGCCGTATCCCTGACAAAAAGAGGCGGTAAAGCCATTTCCATCAAAGAATTCTGTCCCTGACGCAATTTTAACAAGTGCATATGGGACAACTTGGCAGTTTTGGGATTTGCATCTGCAAAATCAATATTGTACTTATTACTGTTTGAGCCATCGACAGTACAAACCGCACGATATATATTTTCCAAATTAAAATTAAAACGACTTAAATCATCACCAAACAACGACATAAATATTCCTTTCTGTATCTACATATTTGTACCTTATCACCTTTTTGTCTATTTTTCAAATATTTTTAAAAAAATCTTGCCCTTCGGCACAAAATGTACTATACAGAACCCATAACTTAATTATTATCTAACTTTTAACCGAATTATTCTATGACAAACTTTCAAATCGAGCAAATTTGTTCCCTTATGGATCAGTATGTGCTCTTTAACTCTATCAATGTTGCAATGTTCATAAATTTGGTCGTATTGATGATCATGATATCTCTGCTGTTTTATGTATACGGCATCATCATCAACCTTTACCCCGACTATGACATTGAATGCAAATCGTGGTTCTGGACTGCCGGCAAATTTTTGCTGGGGCTGTTCTTACTGTGGAGCGCAGTGTATATGATTACGGCACTTTTGACCTCAATTAGTCTGCTGCAATTTATATACACCTATATAGCAGCTTTCTTCATCTCTTTTGTGGGAGTAATGCTGATTGCCCTACTCTACTACGTTTTGCACTACTGCATCATTTTGCCGCTGATTTCATTCCGAAAAAGCTGGCGCAAACGCAACTGAAAACTCAGTATCAAAAAACTCCGTTCCTCAAAGAACGGAGTTTTTTGCATTTAAAAACCCTTGATTTCTCAAGGGTTTGAAGTGGTAGCGAGGGTCGGATTCGAACCAACGACACGCGGATTATGATTCCGCTGCTCTAACCAACTGAGCTACCCCGCCATAAAGACTGCATATTACTTAAGGTTATTTTGCCATCTTGTCAAGATATTTTTTTATAAAAACATCACAAATATACACCACCGCAAAAAGCTGTTAATATTACACTTACGCTATTGTCAATTCATTCTCTGCTGTATAACGTGTTAATGAAATATCTGTATCGACTATCGGAGGAAATATGAAAAAGACTTATGTACTACCCGCTACACTATGTTGCGGAATTATGTTCGGTTCAACCGCTATGGCTGATGAATCATCACAAAATTTAAGCAATCTTCGTGCCAACTTTCGCAGAGTTGCTTTAGAAATGGCTTCAACAGAAGTACAAAACGGAGAATATTACGCTGACAACCCCAACTCAAAACTCAGTGCCGATAGCCAAACCATGATTAAAGGTGTATTTGATTTTGTTCTTGAATATGAACAACCGGAATGGCAATGGAACAATAGCCTATTTGCCGAATACGGACGCACCAAAATTCGCCCTGCTCACGGTGAAAATACCACCAGTGAAGATGCCGATAAAATTTTGCTCAGTTCCGACTACAACCGCAAAATGTGGCGTTTTGAGGCTGACAATGCTGACATTGGTCCTTTTGCTAGCGTTGCTTACCAAACAGAGTTCAAACCCAATAAACCGGCTCCTCGCCAAAAAGTATTCCGCGGCAAAACCGGTATGAAAATCTTTAATGGCAACATAATAAAAGAACTATACGCCGCCGCCGTTGCCGAATATGATATAACTTACAGCGAACGCAAAAACACCAAATCAGCCTATGAAATTGGTTGGCGTACCGAATACGTTCAGTCTGAACAAGTAAAATTTCAGTTTGAAGGCTACTTCCGTGATTATCTGAGCTACAGTGAATATGTATATACCGACCTCAAATATGAACTGAGTGCAATTGCTCGCATGGATGTAAAAATCCTTAATAACTTCAGCCTTGCTCCATATATTCAATATTTCCAAGGCGAGGCTCGTGGTGTCGGCAAAACCGGAAGCAACTTTATGATTGGATTGTCATTTGCTTATTCGGAATTGTTCGGACTATAATTTGATTTTTCACTGACAAAAAAGCGCGTCTTACCCCACGGTAAAACGCGCTTTTTAATCTTTCCGAATGGAACTCAGTTCGAAAACTTTTGCACCAGGCTAATCAAACCGTCAATGGTCATGTCGTAGCACGGATCAAAATCATCATCGGGAATTGAAATGTCATACATTTCTTCCAGAGTAGCGACTAAATCCGTAACCTCCAAACTGTCCAGACACAGGTCATAATCAAGATAATTACTACCCTCAATCTTGCGATCTGTCAGATCGAACCGATCATGAAGTATCTCCACGATATCGGTCATAATTTCTTCTCTGGTCTTCATAGTTGAAAAGTCAAGACACTCGATACTTGACAACTGCATCAGATAAGAAATCAACCAATTCGTTGAAATTCATCTCTCCGATTTTTCCGGCCTCGCCATCGGGAATTGAAAGATGGTACTTATCCTCGAAAAACACCGCCAATTCCACGACATCAAGACTATCAAGTCCAAGATCCGTGCAAATGTTCGGGTTGATACCTTCTGCAAGATCACTCTCACACACACAGAAACGGTTGCATAATAAGTCAACCAATTCTTGTTTAATTTTTTCTCTTTCCATAATAAATTATTTAATAGAATAATATATGTATTGGTCGCTATATTATAACAAAAGTCCTTTTTGTCAAATATTTTATGAATGTGCTGTCCCGACACCCTGATATTCAAAACCAATCTTAACTGCCGTTTTACTATCAATTATATTGCGCAAATCAACAATTTTTGCACTATTCATCCTTTGTCTGACCAACGTCAAATCCATGTGTCTGAAATCATCCCACTCGGTCAATATAACCATAACATCGGCATTATCACAAGCGTCATATATTGAATCCGCATATTTTACGCTATCTCCCAAAATACTTCTGGCATTTTTCATTGCCTTCGGATCATATACGCAAATATTACGCGAATGCTTTACCATTTCTTTCACAATATCAATCGCTGGAGATTCCCTGCAGTCATCGGTTCCGCCCTTAAAGGCTAACCCTAAAACCGCAATTTTTCCTTCCGGATTAGATTTTATTGTCTCAATAACCCTCTGCCCCATTTTGGTTTTGCGTTCATCATTTTTAGCAATTGTCGTTTCAATCAGATGTAGGGGCGATCCGTATTTTCTGCCCATCTGCGCCATAGCATTAGTATCTTTCGGAAAACAAGATCCTCCGTATCCGGGACCGGGATTAAGAAATTTGTTGCCAATGCGTGAATCAAGCCCCATTCCTTTTGCAACTTCTGCAATATCTGCACCAGACTTTTCGCAAAAATCAGCCATCTCGTTGATATAGTGGATTTTCATTGCCAAAAAGGCGTTTGAAGCATATTTAATTGTTTCTGACGATCGTCTCTTCACTAACAAGAAAGAACATTTATCAACAAATGGAGAATAAAGCTTAAGCATTACTTCTTTTGCTCTCTCCGAATTTGTACCTATAACAATTCTGTCCGGGTTGAAAAAGTCGTGAATAGCAAACCCTTCGCGTAAAAACTCCGGTATGGAAACAACATCAAATTCAGCACTGGGATTAACTTCTCGAATAATCTTTTCAATCTCATCCCCCGTTCCGACGGGAACGGTCGATTTTGTAGCCACAACCGTATATCCGTCCAAATATTGAGCCAATTCTTTGGCCGCCGCATAAATATACTGTAAATCAGCTTCTTTGGTAACCGGATGAGGAGGAGTACCAACCGCCAACATAACCACGTCTGCGCTGGTTACCGCACTTTGCATATCAAGAGTAAATTTTATTTTTCCTGCCTTTACATTGTTACGGAACAATTCTTCCAAACCATCTTCAAACAATGTAAGCTCTCCGCGGTTTAAACGTTCCACCTTTTCCGGTATTTTATCAACACAAACGACATCAACACCGAGCTCTGCAAAACCTACCCCGGTTGGCAATCCGACATATCCCGTACCAACAATAGCTAGCTTCATGGCATAATCCTTTCAACGTTTGCCACAATGATATATATTTCCCCTTAAAAGACAAGTTTAATATCAGATTTTATCACTAATAAAAAAAATATTGCTTAACCCTACAAAAATGTTTATATTTAGCCCTGGTACACTACAAAGGTATAACTGATGGATAAAAAGCTACACCTGTTTATCATTTGGAATAACGCCCGCTTTATGGAAAAGCAAATTCTGAATGATATCAAAAAAAAGTTTGAAATATTTCAGACCTATGAAATAAGCTGGTCTAAGGAGAATTTTGCTAAAAATCTCGCCCGTTTTTACGGTAAAAAATTACCCAAAAGCTGCCGAAAAGAAAAAGAAGTAGGGGTTGGTCCTTTTCTCGCTGTATTGGTATATGACCAACATCCCAAAATTATCAAAGATGAAAACCGCAACATTATGGTTTCCAAGCATTTTTATCGTCGCCTTTTGGGTAAAAATCTCGTTCATGCTTCCGATTCTACTGATGAAACCGCCGAAAACCTCTTGTTCCTGCTCGGCAAAAGTATCAAAGAGGTAGAAACGGAAGGAGAATATCTGACCCCACAGACAATTATTCGTGATATTCCGGGCAATTTATCCTGGACTACTATAGACGAAGCACTCAATCTGGCAAAAAAAATTCCTTTTACCAAAGTTGTTGCTTACAAAGAATCTTTTCTTATTCACAGCCGACACGCCGACATAGTTCGCCGTATACTTAACGCCGCCCCCTGCCGGTTCAAAATCCCGGGGCGCCACAAATATTATGTCAAAGTCGGCAAAACCAAGCAACCCGTGTACATCCGCAAGGTTCATTGATTTTCATTTTTGTGATGACCTGCAAAAATATGCCACACTTGCCGACGAAACAGCCATAAATTAACTACACCTAAAACCACCGTAACCGACAGCGATAAATATAACACATAATACCAGCTGACAGCTACAACATTCATCATCACTTCCTGGTTGGTAAAACGCCAAAAGCTCAATGCTCCTGCCGTAACCGCAAACATTAATACAAAAGCGGCAAGCCACATTCTGTACAACACATCATCTTCCAAAAACACGGCCGTAAGCATATACAATAAAAACATTGCCAATAACAAATATACTTCCATCTTTCTTCCTCCCGAAGCATATATAATCACGGCATAAACAAAAAAAAGACCACCCTATGGTGGGGTGATCTTTTTTTATTTTTACATAGGGCTCTACTCTTTATCTATCAAAAATATTGAAGACAAAGTTCAGCATCTTGTTGGTTTTTCCGAAAATCCAGCAATATGCACAGTAGAACAATCCCATGTACAGACCCAATTTCCAGTCTACAAGAGGAATTACTTTGCCCACGAGCCAGAAAATAAATCCAAACTCGAGAGCATTAATAACAAATGCGACTATCGTGCCTAAAATGCCACCATAGCGATCGCAAAGATTATCAAGTAAATTCCGGCATAGACCAATCACAACACATACTAAGAAGATTGCGATTACGGAAAAAAAGATGTTTGCCATAAAAATTGAAATAAAAAATTAAACAAAAAAATATATATACACTATTAATATAGCATAAATTGAGCTTTATTGCAAACATTTTGTCAATTTCAGTCGAGGCGTGGCCATTCGCCTTTTTTCAGCTGTTTCAAGCTCTTACTGTCTTTACCGCGACGTGAATTATAAATCCAGTAATTGGCAACTACCTTCTTTACATAAAGTCTTGTCTCACGCCAAGGAATCATCTCAACAAACAGTAGCGGATCATTATCATAATTTTTACGATCCACCCATTTTTTCACATTATGCGGTCCACCGTTGTAAGATGCAGCCAAAAAGAACAGGTTATCGCCGACATTTTCATCATCAAGCAATATTTTTACATAATCCTGTCCTATTTGCAGATTACGTCCCTTATCATACAGCTGCTTGCAACCTTTTTTATATTCCTTATTTTTGGTAACAGCCGCCGCCGTATACGGCATCAACTGCATCAAGCCGCACGCACCGGCATAACTCCTGACTTTGTGATTAAAAAGCGATTCCTGTCTGACCAAAGCCCATACCCATGAGCGGTTAACTGTCCACTTTTTCTCGGGTTTCCAATCCGGATACGGATACATATAACTGTCATAGCTACGGTTTTTAGAATAGTTTTTCAGTCCGTTCGCAATCAAAAAGCTCAAGTTGGCAAAACTGTGCTGACCGCTTAAAAACATCACCAGCTCTTTTTGCTTACTGTTCAACTTAATGTAGTTTTTGCGCAAATCCGCTTCTGCCAAATCCTCTTCTCCGGCTTTTATCAACAGAATTGCTCGCCGCACAACCTCAGAACTCAACATTTCATTACGATATTCATCATTATCCGTATTATTGAAAAATGCCTGAGACTTCCAATCATAGTCAAGTTCTCTTCCCAGTTGATATCTTGCCAATATTCCATAAAAGGTCCGCTCATAAGAAGCTGCCCTACGCAAATATTTTTCGGCTTTTTCGGTATTTTTCAGTTTTTCATTGGCACGATAAGCCCAAAAGGCACCGGAAGCCGCCAACCATTGATCTTCTTCATTAAAACTGTCTAATTTTTCAAACAAATCGGCTGACTTTTTATAATCACCTAATTTCCACGCCGCCAAACCGCCAAACCAAGCTGCCGTAGTTTCATGACTGCGACGCACTGCTTTTTCAGTCCATTTAAGAGCCTGTTCATATTCCCCTTCATAAAAATACGATGCCGCCAACGTCGAACTCATGCCGTCATAACGCTTGTCCGGAATAGTCATTCTGAAACGGGTGTCGTTCATTATAGCCGTTGCTTTTTTATTATCTGTCTTGCGAATTGCTCTTAAAAACTCATCAAGTTTTTGCCTGACAAATCTTCTGTCCTCTGCTTTAAGCGAACTGTAATTGTCTTTATACCACGCATATGACGCATAAAGTCTTTTCTTCGCCGGGGTCGGTTTTGACGGTTTATACCCCGGAGCTTTGGTTTTTGCTAACGTCGACAAAGTACCCTGTTGCGGATGATCACCATACTTTTTCAGCCATTCTGTCAATTCTTTATACGATGTTTTATAATCACGGCTGAGATATTTTTGTGCCAACACATGTCCCATCAAAACCTTACTGTGTAATTTTGCCGTCAGTTTGTCCGCATTGGCAATATCATTGTTTTTGATGGCATCAAAAATTTGAGAATACAACTTTACATCATCCTCAGTTGTTCCAGATTTCTTCAGCACCTGTTTATACAAGTCATCATCAAGAATTTTATCATTTAAAACAGCCGCATGAGCCGACAGACTCAAGCAGCACAACAACAAAAACACTAATACTTTTTTCAATTTTCTTCCTCGGGCTACATTGCACGAGTAATCCATCTCACTTTAGATGCACATACCTGTTGTGACATGTTTTTTACACGGCAACGATTAATAACAATATTTGGAGCTCTGTCCATCGAATAACAACCATCACCCAACAATGAATAATTATAATGATTTTCCACTTGCGGCATTACATTATTAAAACTTAACACCGTGTCCATATTGGACCATTTGAGGTGATAACTTATATTCGATAACTTTGTTGGTAACGTTGTAGTAATGGCAAAAGTCATTGAGCAACGTGTCTGACCAGCAGGACTTTTATATACGCTGAAATCTTTCATATACAGCAAAATAAGCTCTTTATCTTCACCTTTCCTCTTAGTAATCACCTGCACCATATCTCGATGCTCGCCCGCACCTGCTTTTTCGGCAAAATCAGATGTACCGTATGTGAAAGGAGAAACATCATTTTTCTTTTGTTGATCAAGTGCAGCTTTTTGAGCGGCGCTCATCTGCTGATTTTTTTGGACTACCGGATTATTCAGACTGTCTTCTTGCTTTACTTCCGACTGTTGTGTCTGCACACTCGGTGTCGGTCTGCTTGTAGCATTGCCCAGCATCTGTGCATTTGCCAAACCGCAAAACACTCCGCCGACTACAATTGTCCCTATAGCTAAAACATATTTATCCTGCATAAATATCTCTCTTATTTTATACCCGAAACAATGGTTCCTGTTGCATCAATGGCCGCCACCCCTTTTTGATACAAACCGTCTATTTCTGATTTTTCTTTAGCCTTTTTAGCTTCACGCTCTTCTGCTTCCTGGTCAACGGTAACAGCCTTAAACTCCAAATAATATTGTGCATCTTCGGGAGAAACATATTGGAATAATTCTGAGCATGACTTTCCGCCTCTACCTCTTGAATCACTGGTAGAACGTCCTTGAGCAGTTTCGGCTGTGCAATTACGAATATCTACTTTTGGGGTATCAATCAGCAGAAAACATCTGTCGGTATTTATTCTTGATTGTACCATAACCTGTTTCAAGGGTTTAATTGCCGGAACCTCTACCAAGCCGGAAATTGTCTTGTCTGTATTACGCTCTGTAGTGCTGCGCGCACGTCCCATACTGCGTTTATTTTGCTTGGCATCTTCTTTCTTTTCCTGATCAATTACCTCAGTAATTGCCTCGTCTTGCCAACTCAAATCTATTGTTGCTCCCTGCAAACTCATATTTGAACGGTTGTATAATGTAGTATTATAATCGCAACCGATAACTTCTCCGTCGCTGTTTTTTACAGGAACGATGTCATGGATTTTAAACAAGATTGCGTTTTCCTTAATTTCTGTAACATCGCTGTCTTTTTTTGCGTTAACAGAGGCATCTGCCGCTTTTGCACAATCAGCAACGCCCAAAACCGCCGTTGCTACGACAACACTTGCCAATCCCATAAACATCTTGCTGATATTCATTGTATTTTCCTCACAAATTATTACCAATATTTGACACAATAATAACTTATATATTTTTAATTTACCAACAAATTATGAAAAAAAAACTAATCGTTGGATATCTTTTGGGCCAATCTTAAAAAATCAAACCAAGACTTGGCCTTTAGTGCCGGATTTCTTAACAAATATGCCGGATGATAAGTCGGCAAAAGTGGAATTGAGACACCGGGTTGCGGAGCATATTTCAACCATTTTCCCCTGATTTTGGAAATGCTGTTTTCCTCATCCATCAAAGCATTGGCTGCCGGGGCACCGAGTGCCACAATAACATCAGGCTTAATTAACTCAATCTTTCTTTTCAAAAACGGTAAGCAAACCGCCACTTCAGCATTGGTCGGTGTTCGATTCCCGGGAGGTCTCCACATCAGTATGTTGGTGATATAGCATTTTGAACGCTCCACTCCTATGGCTGACAACATCTTGTCCAACAAATGCCCGCTTTTGCCTATAAAAGGTTTTCCTTCTCTGTCTTCTTCAGCTCCCGGAGCCTCCCCAACCAATAAAATCTTGGCATGTTCATCACCATCACCAAAAACGGTTTTATTTGCCGTCAGCTTAAGAGCACAACCGTCAAAATTTGCTACTGCCTTTTCCAACTCACTTAAAGATTGTGCCTTTTCACACAATTCTCTGGCATTTTTACAGGCTGTTGTACTCATTTGAGCGAGATCAGTTATAGCCGGTCGGGTATCTGCTACCTTTGCAACAGGCACCGACACCGACTTTTTTGAAGATACAAACGGCTCATCACCGCAGATTACATCGACACCTGCGGACAAATACCATTCTAAAAGTTCCTTTTCATTCATCATAGGTACAATGCTATGCCCTTCATTTATTTTTTGCAAACAAATTATTACATTATCTTCATCTTTTCTGTTGTACTCTTTTTTAGTTTTGTTTAGAATAGCGTTGCAAAAAATTAACGGAGCATATTTTAATGGAAAAAACTTCTTTTGTTTTGGCTATTGCCGCCGGTGTTGTCTTTGCTCATGCCTGTTGCTATTTTGATGCTTGCACAAACATTACGCCCGCCCCGCAGGAACGATTGTATATATCTGAAAACAATCAGTACGGGACATATTTGGCCGGACGTGTAGCGCATATCAGACACGAACTTAACAAAGCTTCCGACTATTATATAATGGCATCACAAAAGGCCCCTCAAGACCAAATGCTCCCCAGTCAGCTGTACGTAATGCTTACATCACAAGGGCGTGTTGATGAAGCCGTTAAATTTGCTGATCAGGCACTTCAATACAATGATCGCAGTCCTTTTATTTATACAATAAAAGCTGTACACAACATCAAACAACGTCAATACGAACAAGCTCTCAAAAATATTGCCGAGTGCAATAACGACTTTGCCCGTGAAATTTTTTCTCCGTTGCTCAGTGCATGGAGCTACGCCGGTATGAACCAATACGAAAACGCTATTACCGCCCTCGGAAATCTCAAAAAAAATCGCGGTTTCAAATCAATGTACCTTATGCACGCCGGAGCTATAAGCGACTATATGGGTAAAAATCAGGAAGCCGATCAATATTATTCATTGCTGATGCGTTCCCAAAATATTACTGTATCCGCCTTTCCGCTCAAAATAATATCAAACTTTTACTTGCGGCAAAATGATACCGAAAAAGTTCAGCAAATTCTCAGCCAAATTTCCCGTAACCGCAATTCGTCTCTCCAAAAAATTGCCGAAGAAATTAAAAATTCCGATTCTTCCGTTGAGCCGATTCTCACCGAACCGGCAATCGGAATTTCTGATGCTCTGTTTGGTATTGCATTGATTTTACAACCCGAAAACCGTTCCGAAGAAATAGCTCTTTTATTTGCATCTCTCGCATCATACGCCAATCCTGAATATGACATGCCAAAAATGTTAATGGGCAATATTCTCGATACGCGGGAACTCTACAAAGAAGCTAACGACATATACGCACAAATTTTGCCGGAACAGTCAAACTACCTTACTGCTCAATTTCAAATTGCCAAAAACCTGATTTTATTAAAGTCATATCCTCAGGCCGAGATAATCCTTCGCAAACTTATCAAACTCCAACCTGAAAATCATGACTTATATACCAATATGGGTGAAATAATGCGCATGACCAAACGCTATCACGATGCCGTAATTTACTACCAGAAAGCCCTTGACTTATATCCGACAAAATACAAACAACACAGTTGGGTTATACTGTTTGCACAAGCAGCTGCATATGATGGTATGGAGGACAAATATAATACCGAAAAAACGCTGCGCAAGGTCATGGAAATGAACTCCAACCCCTTGGTAAAAAATCACCTCGGTTATATTTTGTTACGCAATGAGGAAAAAATTGATGAAGCACTTGAATTGGTAATCGAAGCTTATAACCTGGCTCCGGATGACGGCAGTATAATGGACAGCCTTGGATGGGGAATGTACAAAATAGGTTATTATGAACGAGCAGTAAAATACCTTGAACAAGCCTCTGAATTATCACCCTCTGAAGCCGTAATCTATGACCATCTTGGCGATGCCTACTGGGAAATCGGACGTAAAAATGAAGCAGTTTTTCAGTGGAACCACGCACTAACCATGAAAGATGACAACAACGAAATCGACCGCCAATTAGTGCAAAACAAAATCAAACATGGTAAAACTCCACACTCACCATTGCCGTTTAACAAGGAAAAACTCGATTCTATTCTTCCTCAGGATTAAAAATCACAACTACTTGCAAGCAACCGAGTTTTTATCAAAAAATAGTGAGTAACAAAGAGCTTTTTCTTGAGTTTAACATCTGTAGTGATAATATTTTCATCATTATGAATATTCTCAAGGAGTTCGCATGATAAAAAACATAAAGACAACCCCATACACAGACCAAAAAATGGGGACTGCGGGATTGCGCAAAAAATCACAGGTAGTTCTGCAACAAAATTACTTTGAAAATTTTGTGCAAAGTATTTTCAACGTCATCAAACCTGCTGGAAAAACCTATGTGGTCGGTGGAGATGGACGCTTTTACAATGAGATTGCCATTCAAAAGCTAATCAAAATGGCTGCCGCCAACGGTGTAAAAAAACTAATCATCGGACAAAAGGGATATTTATCCACTCCTGCATCTTCAAATATAATTCTAAAGCGCCATACTGACGGTGGTTTTGTTCTCACTGCCTCACACAACCCCGGCGGTCCGTCCGGAGATTTCGGTATCAAATTTGCCACGGCGACTGGTGGTCAATGCTCAAGCCAAGTCAGTGACGAGATTTTTGCTCAGACCAAAACCATCTCTGAATACAATATCATTGATGCCGACGATATCAAACTGGATACAATCGGTACACAGACTGTTGAAGGAATGGAAATTGAAGTCATTGATCCCATTAAAGACTATGTTGATATGATGCGTGGTATTTTTGACTTTGCCGCAATCAAAAAATTATTTGCGAACGGCTATACAATGTGCTTTGATGCCATGAATGCCGTTACCGGACCATACGCAATTGAAATTTTTGAAAACACTCTCGGTGCCCCACGCGGTTCAGTGCGCAACGCAACTCCGAAACCGGATTTTGGCGGTCTTCACCCCGACCCTAACCTGGTATACGCCAAAGATTTGGTAAACACCATGTTCGGCGATAATGCCCCTGACTTTGGCGCTGCCAATGACGGAGATGGCGACCGCAACATGATTCTCGGTAAAAAATTCTTTGTTACCCCTAGTGATAGCTTAGCCATTTTAACCGACAACTATGCTCTCATACCGGCATATAAAAACGGTATCTATGGCGTTGCCAAATCAATGGCTACATCAACTGCAGTTGCCCGTGTAGCTGAAGCCCATAAAATCGGATATTATGAGGTACCGACCGGGTGGAAATATTTTGTAAATCTGATGGACAGCAAACGTATTACTTTCTGCGGAGAAGAAAGTTTCGGAACCGGCTCCAGCCACATTCGAGAAAAAGACGGTATTTGGGCAATTCTGTTCTGGCTTAATATCATTGCGGCTACCGGAAAATCAGTTGAACAAATCACTCGTGAACATTGGCAAAAGTACGGACGTAGTTATTACCTGCGCTTTGACTTTGATGGCATACCGACCGATACCGCCAACGATTTGATGAAAAGCCTCGAACAAAAATTGCCGTCTTTGAACAAAACACAACAGGGAAGCTTTAAGGTTAAAATCGCAGAAACCTTTATCTACAACGACCCCGTTGATCATTCGTCAACCTCTAACGGAATGCGCATTTTAATGGAAGACGGCTCACGTATAGTATTTCGTCTTTCAGGCACAAGCAGCAGCGGTGCCACACTGCGTGTTTATCTTGAAAAGCTCGAAAAACACGATTTTGATGCCGTACCCCGCGACATGGTTGATGAATTGTTACGCATAGCCATGACTGTTGCCGAAATTGAAAAACGAACCGGCAAAAAACAGGCTGATATTATCACCTAAAACAACTAAATTAAAGGGTCATCAATTGAATACCGTTACTAAAACAGAATTGCCTCGTCCGGATAAACTTTTGCAAAAAAAGCTTATTGCTCTAGCATACACATTGGTGACCCTTACTGCATTTTTTATTGCCTTTATCATACACCCGCGATATCTGATGTTCTTTTTGCCGCTAATTGGTATATTGACACTGATTTGCCTGATTTTATCGTTACAAATTCTCCGTGTTGCCGAACAAGCCATTAATTATGGAGGATTTGCTAATGAAATAATTCGTCAAAGCTCCAATGCCAAGCGGATTGAAACATTTGACGGCAAAAATATTCTTGAAAATGACAACGCTCGTGATCTTTTTTCAGGTCAAAATATTTTATGGTTTTTACAACAGCACCTTGCAGACAACCGCAATAACAACATCGCTTTCCAACAGCTGAAAAACGCCTACATAAACCTGAACCCTGCCAAAATCACCCTTTCGCTAAACCTCGGGCCTAACAAACAACGAGCATCATGGTTTCAGATTTCTTTAAAAATTATCTCACTGCGTAAAACTGATTTTTTTCAAAAACCTTTTCTGCTTAATAAAATCCAAAAAGATACGTTTTTATACTGGAGTTTTCGTGATATAACTGCCGAACACAATATGGAACAAATTTTCCAAACTGAACGTCTTTCAATGCACGACTTTTTAGACTACCTCCCGGCAGCATTGTACGTTACTGATACAAACTACAAAATAGAATATTGCAATCACATTTTTGCGGCAAAAATTGGCAAAACACGTGAAGAAATTATCGGCAGCGACCTGAACGACTACATTCTTCCTAACTCCCAAACACCACCTAATAACTCGTCATGGAACGGTATTGTTCACTTTTTCAGCACTGACGGTCAAGATATCGAAACTTGTATTAAACAGGAGAGTTTTCGCCAAGACAACGAAATCAAGATTCGTGCTGCAGGTATGTCTGATTTACCTAACGATAACAACTTACGCGCTCAATTGCGTACCAGTACTGATGAGATAAGCTGGTTGTTTGAATTTGCCCCAATCGGAATCATCTTTGCCGATCGCTTCGGAGCCATCAAAAAATGTAACAACCAAGCTGCCAAGTTTGCCAACTCTACAATTGACAAGTTGCAGGGTATAAATCTCATGCAACTTGTCAAAAAAACTGATCAACACACTCTGCGCCGTGAAATTGATTATGTTCTGCAGGGACAAAAGCAGCTGTCATCTATGGAAATCACCCTAAGCTCAAGTGATAAAACCGCCACCACATACATTACACCAATGAAACCTGTATATTCCGGTCAAACTGCACCGACGGACGGTTTTATCCTGTATATCATTGATGCAACTGAACAGAAAAACCTGGAAGTACAATTTGCTCAGGCTCAAAAAATGCAAGCACTCGGTCAACTTGCCGGCGGCGTGGCTCATGACTTCAACAACCTCCTTACCGCCATCATTGGTTTTTGTGATTTGTTATTGCAACGACATGGCATCGGCGACCCGTCCTTTGCCGACTTAATTCAGGTCAAAAACAATGCCAACCGTGCAGCCGGATTGGTTCGGCAATTACTTGCTTTTTCACGCAAACAACCTTTACAACCAAAATATATTGATGTTACCGAAAACTTTATGGAATTGAGCCAGATGCTCAAACGTGTTCTCGGAGAAAAAGTAACTCTTAAATTTCATCACGGAGACAACTTGGGCTTTATACGTGTTGATCCGGTACAATTTTCCCAAGTTATTATTAACCTTGCCGTAAACGCCAAAGATGCGATGAACGGCAAAGGCGTATTGACAATTACTACCAGAACTCAACGTTTGCAGGCTCCGCAAAAGTTCGGAGAGGAAATTATTAAACCGGGAGATTTTGTGGTCATTGATGTCCAAGACACCGGATGCGGCATTGCTAAAGAAAATCTGAGCCGCATATTTGAACCGTTTTTCTCCACCAAACAAAATGTTGTTGGTTCCGGAACCGGTCTCGGACTGGCAATGGTCTACGGAATTGTTCGTCAAACCGAAGGCTTTATTAAAGTTGACAGTGTTGTTAACCAAGGAACAACTTTTTCAATACACCTCCCCCGTTTTGAAAGCAATCCGGACACCGAAAATCGCGATACTGATGACAAACCGCGAAACATTACCAATGCTGAAGGCACCCCGGTTATTAATGTTCAACCTCAAAATTCATCGTCCCCCACCCCCATCAACCAAAAATTTATTTTTGGTCTTAATGTATCCGCAATTGACAAAGGCATTGACGTTCAAAATCCGCATGCCGGCATTAAGATTCTGTTTGTTGAAGACGAAGATTCCGTCCGTAGTTTTGCCGTACGTGCCTTAAAGAAAAAAGGATACGATGTTACCGGTTGCAATTCTGCCGAAAATGCGCTAGAACATCTCAAAACCGAAAAAGACTTCAATCTCTTGGTTACGGATATGGTAATGCCCGGAATGAACGGCGTAGAGCTAGCCGCCATTGTCAAAGAGCAGATAAAAGATATAAAAGTAATTCTCGCCTCCGGATATTCGGAAGAGATTACCCGCAGTGAATTTTCTGTTTCCAACGAATTTGAGTTTTTAGCTAAACCATTCAGTCTCGGCGACCTGACTAAAAAAATATTTGATGTATTAAACAAGGCATAAACATGGAGAAAAAAACAAGCATACATCAACTTCCGCTCGAGTTTGCCCACCGCCCTTTTTTAGGGCGTGAAGACTTTATTAAATCATCATGCAATGCCGAAGCTCTTGAGATGGTCGAATTATGGCCCCAATGGCCTGCATTCGGATTATGTATATATGGTCCCGAAAACTGCGGAAAAACTCATCTTACCCACATTTTTGAAGAAAATGTCGCCATAAAAACTAACAACCCTTATCATCTCCCCCGCCTTGAGGCATGTGATATCAATCTTGAAATTATTCATCAGCTATACGATCAGAACAAATGCCTTATTATCGAAAATCTCTGTTCTGAAATAGATGAAGAAGCCATGTTTCATCTTTTTAATCTTTATCGTGATCAAGGCGGCTACATTTTGTTTACATCTAATAGCGCCCCTGCTCGCATTCCATTTAAATTGCCGGATTTAAGCTCCCGACTAAAAATGATACCGGCCATCGGCATCAGCGAACCTGACGATGAACTGCTGTCAGCACTTATTATAAAATTGTTTATGGACCGCCAAATTACAGTCTCACGAGAAATAATTAACTATATTTTGGTAAATATGCACCGCTCATTCAGCTACGCCCACAAACTTGTTGAAGAAATCGATAACATTTCTCTCTCGTACAAACGAGCAGTATCAATACCGATTATTAAAGAAGCACTTAACAACCTGTCTCACAACCGTCAAGGAGAACTCTTCTAGGCTACGCCATTGACAGATTTTTCTCTAAGGAAACATCTTCTGCACCACTATTTTCAACAGCTTCCGTCTCTTGAAAATATTCACCTAATTCGCGTTTAAAATCATCTGCTTTGCCCCATCCGTGTTCAATATAAATTGACATCGCAATATAAATCGTTTCCTCAAGTGTGGGGCGACTGTTAATCAACAAATTAAGTTTACGGACAATTTTATCTTTGTACTTATAATTATCCTCACCGAAATTATTCAACCCTACGAGTCTGGTCTGAATGTCATTTACAGCTTTGGCATTATAATCAATCCTCAGTTTAGCCAATTTGCCCTGATATTTGGCTACGGCATCAAAATCAGATATATGATCAAGAACAGATATAAGGTTGGTCTGAGGGTAGTAAGAAGAAGTAATATCTTTGAGGGTTTCAAATATCAACCCCTTGCTTTCCGCATTTTGCAAATCAATAAGAAAAAATTCGCCAAGCGTCTTTTGTATAACATCGTGTAGCATCATTTTTCTCCTTATAATAATTACCTTATATCATATTTTAAATATATCACATATTCCCCCTTTACTCAAGAAATATTTGATAATTTCAAATAAACATTTGCCTATTTTACCACATAATCATATATTAACCGAAAAGGGGAAAAAATGAGTAACTTGTGTCTGTCATCCGAAACATACAAAATCAACGTCAACGACGTCGCGGTTCTGCAAGATAATGAATCTGCAGAAAAGTATAGGAGCCGCAAAAAAGTTGTCATTATGATAGGTGATTTGGAAAACGGCGTTAACGACACTCTGCTCTCCGGACGTAGCATTGTTGAAAAAGCTATACAAGACCACGAACAATACATTCCAGTCAGAATTGCTTTCAAAACCAACATAAAACGCTATGATTTAATAACCCCGTTTATCAAAAAACTCCGCGGCAAATACAAGATTTGGTCATCAAACATATATCACATTGATCCGCAAGAAATCAGACGCATGAAAATTGAGCGTAGTTTCCGTGATAAAAACAGTGCATATGCATTTTCAAACCCATTGTACCGCTATTCGGAAAATGAACGCAAAAAACGCTATGAAACCCTGTATAACAGCATGAAAAAAGGCTATGATGACAATTATCCGATTGAGATTATGCTGTTGCGTATGTTAGGCATAAAAGATACCGTCAATAACGGACATCACCGCATGGGAATTGCTCTGGAATGCAATCTTCCACAAGTCGCCGTCAATTTTTCTGCTGCCGGACAAGCACCATATATTTTGCGACCAATACTTAAAATAATTGCCGATATTGCAATCCGTATCAAACAACGCAAATAATTTCTACACTATCAGCTTGTGTAAAATCTTATCCTCGCTAATCAGTTGCACGGCTCGTTCAAAGCTTCCGTCGTCTGAGAGTATCGTGTAATAATTGTTTTTAATCGAAGGTGCCAACTTCAGAGCCTCTATAAATTCCTTTTTATTGAGTGGTTTTTCTGCTACAAAATCAAAAAATCCGACTTGTTGTAAAACATCACGCAAACCAGAAGTTGCAACATTATTTTGCAAAAGTGCACACAAATAACTTGCCACCCCGACTTGCACACCATGTAACTGCGGATGCTCGGAAATTTGATCCAATGCATGTGAAATCAAATGCTCGGATCCGCTGGCCGGACGCGATGTTCCGGCAATTTCCATGGCAATACCGCTATACAGCAAAGAATTGACCAAACTGCGTTGAAACTGCGGGCTCTCGATATCACTGCTATGACGCAAATAAAGCAAATCTAATGAGTTATACGACAACATTGATGCAAAATCGTTATATTTTTCATACCCTTTCAAAAATGCCTGTTTCCAATCCCACAAAGCACTGATTTTGGAGAGCATATCTCCGATTCCCGAATATGTAAAAGACTTTGGACAAGCGGCAATAACGTCCAAATCGACCACAACGCCATACGGAATAGACGATTTTACGGTTTTTCTGACACCGTTCACGGTCAATGAAGATGTTGGCGAACAAAAACCATCATTGGACATCGAGCTCGGCACACTTATATATGGCAAACGCAACAGATATGCAGTATATTTTGCAAAATCCAACGCTTTTCCGCCACCGATTCCCAAGACAGCTTTAACACTGCTCGGCAAACTGAAAGTTGCCTTTGTAATGTCTTCCAAAGCAATAGTATTAACAGTCTGTTCATGCTCAATCTTAATTCCATACTCATTAATACCTGCATAAAATTTATCCCCCAACAAATGCGACATGCCCTCGCCCCAAAAAACGGCGACTTCCGTCATATCCTTATCAATCAGATATTTACCTATTTTTCCGATCTTTCCGTTACCTATTTTCAATAAATATGGAATATTAATCTGTCTGTTAATTACCTGTTGGTATTTCATTAGCTCTCTCCTCCATAAACTTTTGCACCTGCGCAAAACTTTCTAATTTTTCACACGCAACCTCATTTTCAACACATTTATCATATAACATTGCCCTGGCAAAAACCTTATCTGCCGCAGCAGCTGCCTCTGCATCAGGCCAACCGTCTCCGCAATAAACGACTTTATATCCCTTGCTTTGCCAATCTCTGACAATGGCTACTTTTGAAACCCCGAGATTTTCATCAAAATACTCTTTATTGGGTTCCATCTGCAACCCGTTTTCGGCAGAATATCTTCCTTTATTGCTTACCAATATTATCCCGGACGATTCTATTTCCTTTTTCATCAGAACGTTAATGTAATAATCATTACCGGCGCTGCATATTATAACCGGAACATTTCTGGTCTTGCACCATAATGCCAATTTTAAAAATGTCGGATCCAAATTTATGGTCTTAATAAATTTATCCAACTCACGTTTATTAATTCGTAAATTTCCAAACATTTCGGACAATGCGACAAAATGTTTTTTTCGTCCCGACAAAAATTCTTTCCATGGTCTTAGCATTTCATCATCAAAGTACTTATCAGCAACATAATAAAAAAAATCCTTATCACTGATTGTGCCGTCAAAATCCGAAATCAACATCCACTTTTTATTCATCAAAAACAACCTGCTAAAAACTCTTTACAATTAAGCATGTATTATATATCCTGTAGAAAATGTATTTTAGGAAAAATTTGCAAAAAAAATGTTAATGCTCATCATATTTGCCGGTTCGGCAATTTTTATCTCTTTTTTATGTTCAATACTAGAAGCCACTCTGCTCTCAATTACTCCGAGTTTTATTGCCCGCTTGCAGGAAACTAACCCACGGCTCCATGCTCGCCTTTATAACCTCAAGCATAACATGGATACACCGTTGGCTTCAATTCTTACACTCAACACAATTGCCAACACCATTGGTGCCGCCGGTGTAGGTGCTCAAGTTACAGCCATCTATGGACAAACTTATCTGGGTGTTGCATCCGGTATTATGACTTTATCGATTCTGATTATTTCCGAAATTCTGCCTAAGAGCATCGGTGCCAAATACTGGAAACAAATTGCTCCCTTTATGGCCTCGATAGTCGGCGTTTTAGTCATTATTCTAAAACCGCTTCTTTACGTTTCCGACTTTATCATGGGGTGGTTTTCAAGTTCAGAAGACACATCAACTCTCAAAGAGGAAATCGGGGCTCTCTCGCGTATGGCTCAAGAAGAAGATGTCATTACCGACAACCAATACCGCATGATTAAAAACACCATTAACCTCTCTCAGGTTTATGTCGAAGACATCATGACCCCGCGTACCGTTGTTCACTCGGTCAAACCGGGAATGACCATTAAAGAATTTGACGAATTTTTACAAACCACACCTTTTTCGCGTTTTCCGATTATTGATGAAGACAAACAACTGTACAAAGGATATATCCATAAATCTAATTCATTTAAAGCTGATGATGCAGATACCGTTGACAAATACGCGCGCCCAATGCGCAGTTTTGGTCCCGAAGCCAAAATTGAAGATGTTTTATCCACCATGCTTAAAGATCGCAACCACATTGCTTTGGTTGTTGACCCCTATGGTAACTGGATTGGTATTGTAACTCTTGAAGATATTATCGAAACTATTCTCGGTAAAGAAATAGTCGACGAAAGCGATCAAGTCGCGGACATGCGCCTGTATGCCAAACTAAAATGGAAAAAGAAACGTGAACAAAAAGACTTGAAAATTTAGTTCTACTTTGCGTTCATAACCACCCAGGCAACACCGGCAATAATCGCCCCAAAAGCACCTACAATATAGTAGTCATAATTCTCACGCGGAACAAACGAAGTCGGATAATCCGAATACTTCACCACATTAGGCATAGACATAAAACTCTCATACCTTCCGCGGTCGAGATAATTAACACACATCGGATGAACCGAAGCACCAGCTTTAATAAAAGTATTATAAGCCATAATATCGCCGTGCTTGATGGCAACACATATTCCGCTGTCCCCACTGCTGTTCGGAGCATCTAAATCCAAACCCCGCTCTGCTGCTGACAACAACGATCCGAGATTTCCGCTGGCCGCTAAGCCATACATTTGTCCAAAATCTGCCGGCGGTAATTTGCGTGCAAAAGCATTCATCGGCAGTGATGACAACACTAACGAACAGCAAATAACCGATGATATAATACGCCTCATTTTTTTCTCCGTATACGGTTTCAGTCTAACAGCCAACTCCAACCCAAATCAAGATAAAAAATTAAAATGTTAAACACTTATGCAAATCTTCTCAAATAGTCTTGCAGAAAATTTTGCAACTCTGCATTCAATATTTTATCATCACAGTACTGAGCAAAAATTGCAAACATCTGATCCGGCAATTTTAATCTTTCACAAAACACCACGGAACTCTTATATTTCAAATCGAAATACCAGCTTAAAAAGGCCAGAATATAATCAGGAACCGTTTGTCTGAGCTTATAGTCAACTGTTTTGCATTTATAAAAATCATCAATTATTGCCTTAGTTGGCATTTTTTTTGAATAATCTGCCTGATCTGCAGATGGTAAAAACAAATTCAAATATTTTTCACGTTCTGCACACACAATGTAAAAATTAGCAATTTTATCTGCATCTCTTACTAACCAAAAAATGTGCTCCACTTTATCGCGTAAATCATCATTTTTCAGAGCCAAATAACTTTCATCTTCATAAAAGCGCTCTTTAACATGCCCGTGGTGTTTTATTGCAAATGCAACTAACCATTCATCATATTCGGACATCAATTTCAGTTTTTCATATCCTCTCTCACCATGATCAATTTTAATTCCGTATAAAAATCTCCTGGTTATTTCTTCAAAACGCGCTATATCATGCAACAACAAAGCTGTTTTTGCCGCATCTATAACATTTTTATCTTGTTTTTGAAACCACTCTTCATGCTTAATAATAAAATTTCCGGCCCCCAAAACCTGACGTGAATGCACCCATTTTTCATTTGCATAATTAACGTAAAAATCGTCTTTTTGAACTGTCTTAAGGCACTTTTCATATTCTGATTTCAAAAGTTTTTTTGCTTGTTCTAACATTGTCAACCTCTCGTTTTTTACTAACTTATACAGCTTGTATTATTTTAAAGTTAAAATTTTTGAAAAAAACACTTGCAAAAAGAACAAAAATAGAACAATATTATTTCATCGGATAAGTCAAAGTCATAATTTGTATTTTGCACCAAATTGTCGGATAGTTAAAACAGTTAATTATAACAAGAAAGAAAAGCACATGGAAAAAGATAAAGCTCTTGATGCCGCCCTCTCCCAAATTGAACGTACTTTTGGTAAAGGTTCAATTATGCGCCTTGGGCAAAACACCAACATTGATATTGAAGCCATTTCCACTGGTTCTCTCGGTACTGATATTGCCTTGGGGATTGGCGGTCTTCCAAAAGGAAGAATCATTGAAATCTACGGTCCTGAAAGTTCGGGTAAAACCACTTTTGCCCTAAGCGTCATTGCACAATCACAGAAAAAAGGTGGAACTTGCGCCTTTGTTGACGCCGAACACGCACTTGATCCGTCATATGCCAAAAAAATCGGTGTTGATATTGAAAACTTGCTAGTATCACAACCCGATTCCGGTGAACAGGCATTGGAGATTGCCGATACTTTGGTTCGCTCGGGAGCTATCGACGTATTGGTTATTGATTCGGTTGCCGCATTGGTTCCGAAGGCAGAACTCGAGGGAGAAATGGGCGATTCGCACATGGGACTTCAAGCTCGTCTTATGAGCCAGGCTCTACGTAAACTCACATCCACGGTTTCTCGTTCCAACACTCTCATTATTTTCATCAACCAAATCCGTATGAAAATCGGTGTTATGTTTGGCAATCCCGAAACCACAACCGGTGGCAACGCTTTGAAATTCTACGCCTCTGTTCGTCTTGATATTCGCAGAATCGGGGCAATCAAAGACAAAGATGAAGTAATCGGTAGTCAAACCCGAGTCAAAATTGTTAAAAACAAAGTTGCTCCTCCGTTCAAAACTGTTGACTTTGACATTATGTACGGCGAAGGAATTTCTAAAACCGGCGAATTAATTGATTTGGGTGTCAAAGCCGGTATAGTTGAAAAATCCGGCGCATGGTTTTCATACAAAGGAGAAAAACTCGGTCAGGGTCGTGAAAATGCCAAACTGTTTTTGCGTGATCACCCTGATGTTGCCGATGAAATTGAAAACAAGATTCGCGCCGACGCCGGTCATTTGACCGTTGAAATGATGAGCGATGACACATCAGAAGATTAATCAGACTTCTACACATCTAAAATCCCCCGTCCTGCGGGGGATTTTTTATTGCTATCCTCTAATTTTTGTGGTATACTGTCTCGTGTAAGAACGGAGAAACAACATGGCAGAAGAGCAGAAAACAAATGGTGTTCAGTCCCCCTCCGTCGCCCCGAATATCGGCGAAAAGACAGCTATGATTGAAAACGCCGCAATATCGCTTACCAAACAAGCCAAAGAACAAAACAAAAAATTTGACGAGAACGGATTTCGTGCCGCTGCCAAAATTTATTTGGAGAACCACGAGACCCTTGCCGGCTTTGACACATCTGCTTTCTTGCACGATAAAGAAAACACCTACAATGGTCCCGGTCATGGTTTTACCTTGAAAGAGGAAAACGGACAAATTGTCGCCGTTGGTTCTGATGGAACAGTTATTCGCGCCGGCAGTTTTGAAGAAATAAATGATAAAGTCTGCCAAAATTTAAAACAAAAGGCAATTGCCATGGGCAAAGAACCCAAAATCGGTTTTAACAGCAATAACCCTGAAAGACACCAAATTTTTGCCCACGATGCCATTATAAAACACCACATGACGATTATCGCCGGCGGTCCTAAAGATCCTCAATTTTGGAAAAATCTCAAGCAGGAATTTTTATCAGACAAAAATAACTCTCTTGAATTGTGGGAAAAACTAACCCGCAACATTCCTAACGAAGTAATGTTGCGCACTCCCGAAGAAATGGAACGCAATAACAAATTGTTGCAGGTAGACGGCATTGATCGCCTGCGCGGTACCAATTCTTTTGTTCCGCAAACGGCACCACGAGCAACCGACCAGTCCAACACGGCTCCCAGCCTGCAAAACACAATCGGTATTAATACACCACAAGAAGTTTCTATGACACCGACCTCTCTGCCCTTACCCGGCACCAACAAACAAAATGACAAAAACATTATTTTACAGATGCGAATGGGGGTAAATCCTTATCTTGAGCAAAGCACACCGCGCGGCACTATGAATACACCTTCAGTAACACGCCAGCTTACTCCCGAAATGGTGCAACAACTCCGAAAACAAAGACAAATATAAAAATAAGCCGCTCATTAGCGGCTCATTTTTATTTTTGATTACTTACATATCGTTTTATCATATCCAACGCTTTTTTATAATAATCGCTACTGTGTGGCGCCACATCATCTTTACAAACTTTTCTGTACTCTAGCGTATAAGTACTATCGCCGTTTCTTTTTACTCCCTTGGCCTCAATACTTTTGAGTTTGCCATTCAACAAATCAATAAATTCATCAATATCAACCTCATACAGTCCGGCAACTTCTTCCGGTTGCAATACCGCTTTGTAAGGAGACCCGTCTACAACAGCCATGTACACCATCTGAAATTCGCGATTCTTGATATTACCTGCCTCATAAATTTCTTTAGAAGTAAACAGTTTTACAACATCATCTTTATTGAGTTTAAGTCCTAATTCTTCTTTTATCTCACGATAGCCATCTTTGACTTCTTCTCCGGCTCTGATATGACCTGCTGCTGAAATATCAAGTTTGTTGGGGAAAATATCCTTTTCGTCGTTTCGCAGTTGCAACCAAAGCATGATTTTGCCATCTTCGTTTTTCTGCGCCAACCAACAATGAAAGGTTTTGTGCCATAGCCCTTCCCGATGAGCCTGCGACTTCATTGCCGTTCCCAAAAGGTTCATATCTTCGTCAAAAATATCTATCAACTCATCAGCCATAGTCATTTTCTCCTAGTCCAAATAATATTCAACTGTTGAAACAACACGCACTTTCTTCTCAATGCTGTTCATTTCCATTGCATTAGCGGTCTGCTCGCGCGGCAAAATCGAAAATACACCTTGGTTAGCTTTACGAATTTTTCCTACTTTTGTATTTGAGCTCTTCGCAAACTCATTAGCTGCCGCTGCTGCATTTTTGGTAGCTTCTTCCAGCATTTGCGGTTTTATATCATTAATTTTGGTAAAAATATACGAAACCGGGTTATAATTATTACTGTCAAATACCACACCTTTAGCAATCAAAGAACCTGTGGAATTAACAGCTTTTTCAACCAAATCAACATTTTTTGATGTTACCTGTATGCTTTGTGTCAAAATATACCTTGTAGAACCGATTGCCTCATTACGATATGGATTAGCCATCAAATCATTGGTTTCCGTGCGTTTTACGGAGACTTCATCATCTTCAAAACCAAGATTTTTCAGAAAAGAAAGAATAATTTTCTGTTGGTTTTCCATTTGAGCCTGTGCTGTTGCCAAATCACTTCCGGTTACAACATACTTGATATCCCATACCCCCAGGTCAGCCCGAACATCCATCTCTGCCAAACCTTTTACAGTTACAAAATTTGCCCCCATTTTTGATTGATAATAATAATATCCGGGCAAAAAACCACCGACGGCAATACCTGCCGCCAAAACAACTGCTGAAACCAGTCTTACAATATCAGGCATCATACTTCTCCTTGCAAAATATTTTTCAGTAATAGCACCTTTTTTAAAGTTTGGCAATGGGACACGAAAAATATTATAAAAAGTGTTGACGAAGCCAAAAACTTCCGCTAAATATACTCGGTAGCTTTTCCAATGGAGAGTTGGCAGAGTGGTAATGCAGCGGATTGCTAATCCGTCATGGTGAATAATCATGCACAGGTTCGAGTCCTGTACTCTCCGCCACTTAAACCGTCCTTTAGGGACGGTTTTTTAGTGGTGGCAGGGCTCGAACCGTAAGGCTCGCTAAGTAAAAAACTGCTCTAATGCAGTTTTTTATCTGCAAGAGCAACGGAATATCTTAATGAGCAAGGGAAGTGATAACGACCATTGCGAATTTAGATACCGTTGAGAAGAGTCCTGTACTCTCCGCCACTTAAACCGTCCTTTAGGGACGGTTTTTTAGTGGT